>Ga0209971_1000139_pt1 | contig 21827 bp, 18 predicted proteins | sample InoplaM3SAM_FD_187588 | JGI IMG/M metagenome (GOLD analysis project Ga0209971, IMG submission 187588) | Arabidopsis thaliana rhizosphere microbial communities from the Joint Genome Institute, USA, that affect carbon cycling - Inoculated... | ecosystem: Host-associated > Plants > Roots >... | reverse complement strand
GAAAGCTCGTCGATGCCGAGGATCGCGATGATGTCCTGGAGATCCTTGTACTTCTGCAGAACCGCCTGGACCGCGCGCGCCGTCGCGTAGTGCTCCTCGCCCACGACGCGCGGCGAGAGGATCTTGGACGTGGACGCGAGCGGGTCGACGGCCGGGTAGATCCCGAGCTCCGAGATCTGGCGCGACAGAACGGTCGTCGCGTCGAGGTGCGCGAACGCCGTCGCCGGCGCGGGATCCGTGAGGTCGTCGGCGGGGACGTAGATCGCCTGCACCGACGTGATCGAGCCCTTCTTCGTGGACGTGATGCGCTCCTGGAGCTCTCCCATCTCGGTTGCGAGGTTCGGCTGGTATCCGACGGCCGAGGGCATCCGGCCGAGCAGCGCCGACACCTCCGAGCCCGCCTGCGTGAACCGGAAGATGTTGTCGATGAAGAGAATGACGTCCTTCCCCTCGACGTCGCGGAAATATTCGGCGACGGTCAACCCCGAGAGCCCGACGCGAAGGCGCGCGCCGGGCGGCTCGGTCATCTGCCCGTAGATCAGGGCTGCCTTCGACTTCTTGGGGTCGCCCGGCGTGATGACGCCCGATTCGGACATCTCGAGATAGAGGTCGTTGCCCTCGCGCGTGCGCTCGCCCACGCCCGCGAACACGGAGTAGCCGCCGTGGTGCATGGCGACGTTGTTGATCAGCTCGAGCACGATGACGGTCTTGCCGACGCCCGCCCCTCCGAAGAGGCCGGTCTTGCCCCCCTTCGAGTACGGCTCGAGCAGGTCGATGACCTTGATGCCGGTCTCGAACATCTCGACCTCGGTCGACTGGTCCTCGTACCGGGGCGGGTCGCGGTGGATCGGCCAGTGCTCCTTCGCCTTGACGGGTCCGAGCCCGTCGACCGGCTCCCCGACGACGTTCAGGATCCTCCCGAGCGTCTCCTCCCCCACGGGCATGGTGATGGGCCCGCCCGTATCGATGGCCTTCATGCCGCGCACCATGCCGTCGGTCGGTTTCATCGAGACGCACCGAACCCGGTTCTCCCCGAGGTGCTGCGCGACCTCGGCAACCACGTCGATCGGAATGCCCGTTTCCTTGCCGTCGTCCTTGACGAGGATCGCGTTCAGGATCTCGGGGAGCATCCCTCCCGGGAACTCGACGTCGAGGACGGGGCCGATGACCTGGACGACCCGTCCGACCTTCTGCTCTTCCGCCATTCTCGGCCTCCTAAATCGAGAGATCCTTCGCCGCTTCGCGGCTCAGGATGACAGTCGGCCTGCCGCCGACAAAGTCATTCGTTCTGCGCCGCGGCTCCGGACACGATCTCGATCAGCTCCTTCGTGATCCGGGCCTGCCGCGCGCGGTTGTAGGTCAGCGTGAGCGAATCGATCATGTCACCGGCGTTCCGGGTCGCCGAATCCATCGCGGTCATGCGCGCGCCGTGCTCGGCGGCCGCCGACTCGAGGAGGATGCGAAAGATCGAGAACTCGAGATGCCGCGGGAGGAGACGGGCGAGGATCGTCGCCGGGTCCGGCTCGTAAATGTAGTCGGGTTGTGTCGAATCCGCCGGCGCCTGCGTGAGCGCGGCCTCCGAGCGCGAGATCGGAAGGAGGCGCTCGCGCCTCACGATCTGCGAGATGACCGAGCGGAACTCGTTGAACACGACGTACGCCGCGTCGATCCGATCCTCCACGAACTCGGCCGTGAGCCAGTCGGCGATCTCCTTCGCCTGCGCGTACTCGACGCGCGCGAAGATGCCGGGGTACGTTTTCGGTGTGAGCGGGGTCGGCCGTCTCTTCCAGTAGTCGAACGACTTCTTCCCGATCGGGAGAATCGCGACGGACTCCCACTCTTTCTTCTCGGCGAGCAGGGCCGTGACCGCCCGGTTGACGTTCGCGTTGAACGCTCCGGCCAGGCCCTTGTCCCCCTCGACGACGAGAAGGACGATCCTCCGTTCCTCGCGGCTCGCGAGCAGGGGGTGCTGCGCTTCCTTCACCCGGGACGAGACGGACGCCAGCACCTCGCGGAGCGCCTTCGCGTAGGGGCGGGCGGCGATGGCCCGGTCCTGGGCGCGGCGCAGCCGTGCCGCCGACACCATCTTCATGGCGCGCGTGATCTGCCGCATGTTGCGGACGGACTTCAAGCGCCGCCGGATGTCGATCAGCGAGGCCATCGCTCGTTCTCCCGGTTCGAGCCCGTTACGCCGCGACGGCCGCGGCGTTCTCCCGGACGTACCGTTCCTTGAACTCGCCGATCGCCGCGGAGAGCGCCTCCTCGGTCGCCTTCTCGAGCTTGCCGGTGTTGACGATCGCGGAGAGGACCTCCGGGTGGTCGCGGCGCATGAACGCGTGGAGCTCCGCCTCGAATGGCAGGATCGCGTCGACCCGCAGCGAGTCGAGGAACCCTTTCGTTCCGGCGTAGATCGAGACGACCTGGAGCTCGACGTCCATCGGCTGGAACTGCGGCTGCTTCAGGATCTCGACGAGCCGCTGGCCGCGCGCGAGCTGCGCCTGGGTCGTCTTGTCGAGGTCCGAGCCGAACTGGGCGAAGGCCGCGAGCTCGCGAAACTGCGCCAGGTCGATGCGGAGGGTTCCCGCGACCTGCTTCATCGCCTTGATCTGCGCGTTGCCGCCGACGCGGGAGACCGAGAGCCCGACGTTCACCGCCGGGCGCACGCCCGAGTAGAAAAGATCCGACTCCAGGTAGATCTGCCCGTCGGTGATCGAGATGACGTTCGTCGGGATGTACGCCGACACGTCGCCCGCCTGCGTCTCGATGAAAGGCAGCGACGTCAGCGAGCCGCCCCCCTTCTCGTTCGAGAGCTTCGCGGCCCGCTCGAGCAGCCGCGAGTGGAGGTAGAAGACGTCGCCCGGGTACGCCTCGCGGCCGGGCGGACGACGCAGGAGAAGCGAGATCTCGCGATACGAGGCGGCGTGCTTGGACAGGTCGTCGTAGATGGTCAGCGCGTGCTGCTTGTTGTAGAGGAAGTACTCGCCCATCGCGCAGCCCGCGTACGGCGCGATGAACTGCATCGGCGCGGGATCGGACGCGGTCGCGGAGACGACGATCGTGTGCTCCATCGCGCCGTACTCTTCGAGCGTTTTGACGACCTGCGCCGCCGTGGACTTCTTCTGGCCGATGACGACGTAGACGCAGATCAGGCCCTTCCCCTTCTGGTTGATGATCGTGTCGAGGGCAACGGCCGTCTTCCCGGTCTGCCGGTCTCCGATGATGAGCTCGCGCTGGCCGCGGCCGATCGGAATCATCGCGTCGATCGCTTTCAACCCCGTCTGCACCGGTTCGCGCACGGGCTGACGGTCGATCACGCCCGGCGCGATGCGCTCGATGGAGTAGCTCTCGGTCGTCCGGATCGGCCCCTTTCCGTCGATGGGCCGCCCGAGCGCGTCGACGACGCGGCCGATCAGCGCGGGCCCGACCGGGACCTGGATGATGCGGCCCGTCCGGCGCACCTCCTGCCCTTCGCTGACCTCACGGGTTTCGCCGAGAAGGACGACTCCCACGTTGTCCTCCTCCAGGTTCAACGCCAGGCCGTAGAGGTCGTGCCCGAAGTCGAGGAGCTCGCCGGCCATGGCCTTGTCGAGCCCGTAGACGCGCGCGATACCGTCGCCGACCGACAGCACGGTGCCGACCTCCGCCACGTCGATCGATTTTTCGTAGCCGGCCAGCTGGCGTTTCAGGATTTCGGTGATTTCGTCCGCTTTGATTTCCACCCGACTCCTCCGTGTTCTTTTTCCGTCGCGAAGTTTCCGTCGATCTATGCGCGGCCGCCCGCCGCCTCTTCCCGGAAGCGCTCGATTGCCCGCACCGCAGACGCATCGAACACCTCGCTCCCGACCCGCGCAACGAAGCCGGCCAGGATCTGCGGGTCCACCTTCACGGTCATCCTCACGTTGCGCCCCGTCTGACGCGCGAGGGCTTTCTCGATGCGCTCCCGGGCTCCGTCCTGGAGCGGCGCCGCGACCGTGACGGCCGCCTCGACGATCCCGAGCGCCTGGTCGCGCACTTCCCGGATCGCCGACAGGATCTGGTGGAGCGTCAGGATCCGCCGCTTCTCGAGAATGAGCTGCAGGAAACGCCTCCCGAACTCGTCCACCTCCGCGCGGCGGGCGAGGTCGTCGAGCGCGCCCCGCTTCGCGTCGGCGGGCACGGACGGTGCGCCGAGAAACGCGCGGAGGCGACGGTCCTCCTCCGTGGCGCGCGCGAGCACCGACGCTCTCTCGAGGAACCGGTCGGCGTCGTAGCCGGCGGGCATCGTCTCCAGGAAGGCCTGGGCGTAGGGGCGGGCGAACCGGATCACGATTGCGCCGCCTTCGGGCTCGCGTCTTCGGCCAGGCGCGCGACTCCCTCCTCCAACAGCCGGCGGCGGTCCTCGTCCGTGATCTGCGCGGCGAGCATCTCCTGCGCGGCGCCGGTCGTCAGGTCCGCGGCCACTTTACGCAGCTCCAGGCGGGCCGACGCGAGCCGGCGGCCGATCTCTTCTTCGGCCTCCCGCCGCACGCGCTCGACCTCCCGGTCGGCTCTCTCGGAAAGCGAGGCGCGCTCCGACTCGCCTTCCGCGACGCCGCGCGCCCGGATCTCGGCAATCTCGTCGTCGAGACGCGCCATCCGCGCGTGCACTTCTTCGCCCAGACGCGCCGCCTCGGCCCGGAGCGCCTTCGCCTCCCGCAGTCGTTCTTCGACCGCGAGCTGGCGGTTGCGGAACATCGCGGCCAGCGGGCGCGCCACGAAATAGAGCAGCACCGCGAGGAACGCCGCGAGGTTGACGAGCTGCCACAGCCAGAGCGGAAGCCCGAGAAACGTGGAGGCGTGCTCCTCGGCCTCGGTCGCCAGGAGAGAAAGGGGCAACACGGAGAGAAGCGGCGTGCCGTCGGTCACGCGGCGAGCTTCCGCCCGAGAATCTTTTCCGCCAGCTCGACCGCGAGCGCTCGGGCGCGGGCCGGCAGATCCGCCGCGGCGCGGGCCGCTTCCGTCTCGATCGTGCGGCTGGCCGCGTCCACGGATGTCGAGGCCTTCTCGCGCGCCTGATCGAGGAGCTGTTCGAACCGGGCGAGCCCCTGCCCGCGCAGCGCCTCACGATCCTTCAGAGCCTCGCGCCGCGCGAGCGCGAGTCGCGCTTCTCCCTCGGCGACCGCTCGCTCGAGCTCCCGCAGGCTCTCGTCGTGGATCCGTGCAGCGGCAAGCTCCTCCTCCTCGCGCTGTTCGAGGATCGCGCCGAGCGGGCGGAAGAGAAACTTCTTCAGAACCGCGTACGACACGATGAACGCGAACATCACGTAGAGGAGCGTCACATCGGGCGCTTTGATCATGGTTCGACCGGGCTTTCCTCGCGTTTCGAGTGTCGCGGAGCGTGACGAAGATCCGCTACGGACCGGGACGGGACGCGGATGAATAGCACACGGCCCACGGGAAAGTAAAAGGTCCCGGGGCACTCATCGAAAACGTGGATCGAGCGGCGGCGAGCGGGGGCCCCGCAGAGAAGACTTCCGCGAAAGACCCGGGGTCCTCTATGGATATAAGTCCTTTTATGTCAGTAGTTTAAGTGCGATGCCGGTCCCCGGCAGCCGAGGCCGGCATTCCAACGACGTTCGACGGAGCCTCCTGCCCCATCTTGCACGAGCCCTGGAAGAAAGCGCCTTCGTCGATGGAGAGCGCCGGCGTCGTCAGATCGGCCAGCACCTTGGCCTTCGGGTGGAGCTCGACCCGGTCCGTGACGGTGACGGTCCCCTTCAGCGACCCGTTGACCGAGAGTTTTCCGACGTGAATCTCGGCGTCGACCTCGGCGGTCTCACCGATCACGAGCTCGCTGCCCGAGGTGATCTTTCCCTCGAAGCGGCCGTCGATCCGGAATCCGTCTTCGAACTTGAGGTCTCCCGAGAAGTGGCTCCCGCGGTCCAGAAAACCGTTCATCGTTCCCTCCGGGGTCGTCTTCATGGCGCCTTCCTTCCTGGTTCGATGCCTGGGGTTGATGGTCGATCCGAACCTTTGATTATGCCCGCGAAAGTCTCTCGTAGAGCCCGATCAATTCTTCTTCCGATGCGAATCCGATTTCGATCCGGCCTCCGCGCCGGCGCCGGACGATGTGGACACGGGCGCGCAGGCGGCGGGAGAGCTTCTCCTCGGCGTCGCGGGTGAAGGGGTCGCGACGGCGCTCCCTCCTGAGCCTGTCGGCGGATCCCATGCTGGCGACGCGTTTCTCCGTCTGCCGGACGGAGAGGCCGCGGCGCTGGATCTCCTCGGCCAGCCGCTCCTGGTCGTCGGCCGACGCCAGCGACGCGAGGGCGCGGGCGTGCCCGCCGGAGAGGAGCCCCGAGCGGATCCGGTCGCGGACGCTCGCCGGCAGCTTCAGCAGCCGGAGGGCGTTGGTGACGGTCGTCCGGTCCTTGCCGACGCGGTCGGCGATCTTCTCGTGTGACAGGCGGAACTCGTCCTTCAGGCGCGCGTAGGCCTCGGCGGCGTCGAGCGGGTTCAGGTCCTCGCGCTGGAGGTTCTCGACGAGCGCCACTTCGAGCAGGTCGCTCTCGGACTGTTTCTCCCGCCACACGACCGGCACTTTGGTCAGGCCCGCGAGCGTCGCCGCGCGCCACCGGCGCTCCCCCGCCACGATTTCGAGCTTTTCCCCCCGGGGGGTAACCACGATCGGCTGCACGATGCCCTGTTCCCGGATCGAGGCGGCCAGTTCGGCGAGCGGTCCCTCCGCGAACTCGCGTCGGGGCTGAAAGCGGTTCGGAACCAGCCGGCCGATCTCGACCTCGCGGGGCCCCCCCACCCCTGTTTCCCGTGGAACGTCGTCCCGGCCCGGCAGGAGCGCCGAGAGACCGCGGCCGAGCGCCTGTTTCTGGGTCATCGCCCACCCCTCCTCTTCAAAAGCTCCCTTCCGAGAGCGAGATATGCCTCCGCGCCCCGCGACTTGATGTCGTACGCCAGCACCGGCTTTCCGAAGGATGGCGCCTCACCCAGACGCACGTTCCGCGGTATGACCGTGTCGTACACGAGATCGCCAAAGTGCTTCCGGATGTCGTCTGAGACCTGGCGCGCCAGGTTCGTCCGATCGTCGTACATGGTCAGCAGGATCCCCTCGATCTCCAGTTCCGGGTTGAACGACTGGCGCACCCGCTCCACGGATTCCATGAGCGAGCGGACGCCCTCGAGCGCGAAGTACTCGGTCTGCAGCGGCACGAGGACCGAGTCCGCGGCGGTCAGGGCATTGACGGTCAGGAGCGACAGCGACGGGGGGCAGTCCACGAAAACGTAATCGAAATCGCCGCGGATCCGCTCCAGGGCGTTGCGAAGCTGGCGCTCCCGGGCTTCGTGGCCGACCAGCTCGATCTCGGCGCCGACGAGGTCGCGGCCCGACGGGATCAGCCAGAGGTTGGGAAAGGTCGTGGGCTGAAGGGCTTCGCGAGGGTCGGCGCCCAGCAGGACGTCGTACGCGTTCGCCCCGTTCTTCTGCCCGGAGAAGCCCAGTCCCGACGTGGCGTTGGCCTGTGGATCGAAGTCGACCAGAGCGATCCGTCGGTCGAAAGCGGCGAGGGCCGCCCCCAGGTTGATCGCCGTCGTGGTCTTTCCCACGCCCCCTTTCTGGTTGGCGATTGCCACGATGCGACTCATTTTTCGATCATTCTGGAGCCTCGACTCTCAAATGGAAAGAAAGAACGACGGTCAACCGGGAGGGTCCTCTCCGATGTTGTCGCGAGGACATGTGCCACGTGGAACGTGCCCGGTTCTCAGGCCTTCCGGAAGAGGACGATCGCGCGTCCCCGGCTACCCGGAACGGCAAGCGTGGCCTCCAGACGCAGGCCGTGTGCGGCGAGATCCGCGACCCGCTTCTCCGAAGCGGTGGTCCAGAGGAGCAGGGCGCCTCCCGCCTCCAGGAAGGGCGCATCGGCCCACGCGCCCGCCTCGCTGGTGACAGCCCGGGACGTGGCGTATCCGAAGGTCTCGCGGGGAAGATCCTCCTGCCGGGCAACGAGGATCCGCGCGTTCTCGACCGGGATCGTCCGCGCGATGTGCCGCAGAAACGCGGCGCGCTTCTCCCGCGGCTCGAGCCAGGTCAGTTCGAGATCCGGTCGCCAGACGGCCAGCGGGACTCCCGGAAACCCGCCGCCCGTGCCGATATCCACGACCCGCGCGCCCTCCGGCAGGAAGGGGGCGCCCAGCACCGACTCGAGCGCGTGGGAAACGAGGTCGGACGGGGAGAGCCGTCCGGTCAGGTTCAACCGCCGGCGCCACCGGTCGAGCTCCGCCAGGAAACGGGCGAGCGCCGCGACCGTGGTATCGGGCGCGGTCAGGTTCCAGCGGGGGAGCTCGAACTCGAGGAGCTTCCGGAATTCTTCAGGCGGAAGGGGTTCCGGCCCGGCCGACATGGGCGCACAGTATCGCGACCGCCGCCGGCGTCACTCCGGGGATCCGCGCCGCCTCGCCGATGGTGCGCGGGCGTCGGCGCGCGCACTTCTCGACGACCTCGCGCGACAGCCCGGGCACGTCGTAGTCGAAACCCGCCGGGATGCGCCGGTTTTCCATGGGTCGCAGGCGCGCGACCCGGTCGAGATCGCGCCGGATGTAACCCTCGTAGCGCACCCGCGCCTCGAGGACGGCGCGCTCATCCCGCGTCAGATCGCCGAAGATCTCGGGGGCCCAGAGAGCGAGCCGATCCGAAGATAAGTCCTGTCTTTTCAATAGTTTATATAGTGTTGTCGGCTCTTCCAGGCGGATGCCGAGGAGCCGTTGCGCCGCCTCGCAGGTCGCGCGGTCCGGCCGGACGTCCGCGCCGGCGAGCGCGGCCTCCGCGCGGCGGAGCCGCTCCTCCGAGCGCATCGCGCCCGAGTACTCCTCGTCGGAGACGAGGCCCAGCCGTCGCGCGTGCGGCAAGAGCCGCGGGAGAACGGAGTCCACGCCGAGCAGCAGCCGATACTCGGCTCGCGACGTGAAAAGACGGTAAGGCTCCTCGAGACCCTTCATCGTGAGGTCGTCGATCATCACCGCCGCGTAGGCCTCGGATCGTTCGAGCACGAAGGGCTCCTCGCCGCGGACCGCGAGCGCCGCGTTCACGCCGGCGCAGATGCCCTGCGCGGCGGCTTCCTCGTACCCCGACGTGCCGTTGATCTGTCCGGCGAGAAAGAGCCCGGGCACGCCGCGCGTCTCGAGCGTCGGGCGAAGCTGGTCGGGGAAGGAGAAGTCGTATTCGACGGCGTATCCGGGCCGCAGCATCCGCGCTCGCTCGAGTCCCGGGATCTCGCGCAGGATTGCGCGCTGCACTTCTTCGGGGAGCGACGTCGAGAGCCCGTTGATGTAGATCTCGTCGACGTCCCATCCCTCGGGCTCCAGGAAGATCGAGTGGCGCGACTTGTCGGCGAACTTCACGACCTTGTCTTCGACCGACGGGCAGTAGCGCGGGCCGATCCCGACGATGCGCCCCGAGTACATGGGGCTCTCGTGGAGGTTCGCGCGAATGAGGTCGTGCACGCGCTCGTTCGTCGCGGTCAGCCAGCACAGCGCCTGCTCCCGCGGCAGGCTCTCCGTGCGGAAGGAGAACGCGACCGGCGGATCGTCGCCGTGCTGGGGCTGGCAGCGCGAGTAGTCCACGGAGTCGCGGTGCACGCGCGGAGGAGTTCCGGTCTTGAAGCGCCCGAGCGACAGACCGAGACGCGCGAGCGCCGCCGAGAGCCCGACCGCGGCCGGCTCCCCGACGCGCCCGCCTTCCGTCTGCCGCCGGCCGGTGTGCATGAGACCGCGCAGGAACGTGCCGGTCGTGACGACCACCGCCCGCGCCTCGAGACGTTCCCCTTCCGCCGTGACGACGCCGGAGATCCGGCCGCGCTCGACGAGGAAATCCTCGGCCATCCCGGCCACGACCCGGAGGTTCGGCGTCGCCGCGAGCGCCTCGGCCGCGAGACGCGAGTAGAGGGCCTTGTCGCACTGCGCGCGGGGGCCCCAGACCGCCGGGCCCCGCGAGCGGTTCAAGACCTTGAACTGGATGCCGGCCCGGTCGGCGAGGCGGCCCATGAGCCCCCCGAGCGCGTCCACCTCGCGCACGAGCTGCCCCTTCGCGAGGCCGCCGATCGCGGGATTGCACGACATCCGCGCGATCGCGCGAACGTCCCCGGTCAGGAGCGCCGTGCGCATTCCCATGCGCGCCGCGGCGTGCGCGGCCTCGCAGCCCGCGTGTCCCCCGCCGATCACGACGACGTCGAATCGCGTCACGCCGCTCATTTTCCGATACAGAAAGTGGAAAAGATCCGCCGAAGCACGTCTTCCGACGTCGTCTCGCCGAAGACGTCGGCGAGCGCGGCGAGCGCCGAGTCGACGTGGGTGGCCGCGTATTCGGGGGGCACGCCGCGCGCGAGCGCGTCGATCGCGTCGGCGCAGGCGGAAGCGGCGCGCGCGACGAGGTCGCGCTGCCGCACGGACGCGAGGAGCTCGGAGGCGGAGTCGCTCGTCACATCGGACGCGACGGTTCGCTCGAGCAGCTCCCGCAGTTTCGAGCCGGCGTCGGGCGCGAGGCCGCACACCGCGAGAAAGTCGCGGGGACAGGTCCAACCGTCGCGCTCCCGCACGCGATCCATCTTGTTCGCCACGATGGCGACCGGCTTCCCGTCGAGCCCCGACACCGCGCTCTCGTCCTCCGCCGTCCAGCCGAGCGACGCGTCGAACACGTACAGGACGGCGTCCGCCCGTTCGCCCTCGTCGCGCGCGCGCCCGACGCCGAGCCGTTCGACTTCGTCGTGGGCCTCGCGCAGGCCTGCGGTGTCGACCAGGTCCACGGGAACGCCGCGGACGTCGAGCGCCGCCTCCAGGGTGTCGCGTGTCGTGCCGGGCACGTCGGTCACGATCGCGCGCTCGGTGCCGAGGAGAGCGTTGAAGAGCGTGGATTTCCCGGCGTTGGGGCGGCCGAGGATCGCGACGCGGCATCCCGCCGCGAGAAGACGGCCGGTGTCGTAGGTCGAAGCGAGGCGCGTCAGCGACTCGCGCGCGGACTCGAGGCGTGCCGCGACCGAAGGATCCACGTCCTCCCCGACGTCCTCCGCGAAATCGACCGTCGCGGCCAGGCTCGCCGCGGCGGCGAGGAGGTCTTCGCGCGCCTTCTCGAGGCGTGACGAGAGTCCCCCCGCGAGTCTCATCGCGGAGGCGCGGGCGGCGGCGCCCGTGCGGGAGTCGACGAGGTCGCGAATCGCTTCGGCGCGGACGAGGTCGATCTTTCCGAGGCGAAATGCGCGCTCCGTGAACTCGCCCGGACGCGCCGGCCGCGCGCCTGCGGCAATCAGTGCGCGGAGCAGCTCCTCGACGACGGCCGGGCTCCCGTGCACCGAGATCTCGGCGAGATCCTCCCCGGTGTAGGAGGCCGGCGCCGCGAAGAGCGTGACGAGGCCGCGGTCGATCGCGTCTCCAGCGCCGTCGACGAGCGTGACGAGGTGCGGGCGGCGCGGCTCGGCGTCCCGCGGCAGCTGCGGCGCAATCGCCGCGAGGATCGAACGGGTTCGGTCACCCGAGAGCCGGACGACCGCGATCGCGGAGCGACCGAGCGGCGTCGCGAGAGCGGCGATGGTGTCGAGGAGGGATTCCGATGAGGGACGCATCGGCGATCAGACGCGCGATCCCGGGTTAGGGCCGCCCCTCACCCCCGGCCCCCCGCGGCCGCGCGCTTCGCGCGAACGCGACCTTCGGTCGCGGCCGGGACTCTCCTGTCGGCGAGGGGAGACCCCTCGCGCACCCCCGCCTTCGCGGGGAAGGGTGCGACCCTTGGCTCCAGGGATGGTGCCGTCGGGTCACCGCGCTTTCAGTTTCACCGCGACGCGCTTCAGGAAGCCGTCGCCCTCGCTCTCGGTCTCGACGTCCGGATCCTCCGCGAGAGCGAGGTGCACCAGGCGGCGCTCGCCCGGCGAGAGCGGCGGCAGGAGCGTCGGGCGGCGCGTGCGCTTGACCTCGTCCGCCGAGCGGTGCGCGAGCTCCTCCAGCGACTCGCGCTGGTGGGCGCGGAAACCCTCCGCGTCGATTCTCGGGTACACGGGCCGTCCGAGCCGCCGGCTCGCGATGCGGCCGGTCAGGATCTCGAGACCGTTCAGGCCCTCCCCCTTGTTCGCCAGCAGCGGCTCGACGTCGTCGCCGATCAGCTCGATCACCATCTCGTCGGGCGACGTCTTCCGCCGCGTCTCGAGGAGGAACCCGGCCGTGGAAAGGAGCTCCGACAGCGTCGATTCCACGGCCGCAAATGCCTCCTCGTCGAGGACCGGCTCCGCTGACCGCTGGCGAGGCGGAGCGCCGGCGGCCCGGGCGTCGGCCAGGGCCTCAGGTTCCTTCACGATCTCGGGGTCCTCGAAAAAGGCGGGTTTCGTCTCCGCGGGCGCCGCGGTCGAGGGCGCCGCGGGCACGTCCACGTCGATCTCGACGATTTTTCCGCCCCAGAAGGATTTCTCGTCGCGGACGACGCGGTACTTGACCTCCGCCGCCGGACATCCGAGCGCCTTCGCCGCGCGCTCGACCGCGTCCGCCTCGGTCTTCGCTTCGAATCTCATCGCCGTACCCCCAAAGGAAGATCCGGAGTCACGCGCGAGCGGCCTTCAGTTTCGCGGGCTTCGCCGCGGCGCCGTCGTCGTCGCGTCCCATCCGGTTGATCAACATCTGCTGAAGAATCGTGAGCACGTTGGAGAACAGCCAGTAGAGAACCAGTCCCGCCGGCATGTTCTTCAGCATGAACCCCCACAGGAGAGGCATCGCCATGAAGATCTTCTTCTGCATCGGGTCGACCGTCGAAGGCGTCATCGCCTGCTGGATGTACATCGTCACGATCATCAGGATGACGAGGACGTAGCTCCCGTCGACCGCCGAGAGGTCCTTGATCCAGAACATGAACGGCGCGTGCCGCAGCTCGACCGCGCGGGAGAGGACGTTGTAGAACGCCACGAGGATCGGCAGCTGCAGGAGCACCGGGAAACACCCGCTCATCGGGTTGTATCCCTCGGCCTGGTAGAGCTGCATCAGCTCCTGGTTCATCTTCTGCCGCTGGGCCGCGTCCGTTTTCGCCTTCTTGTACTTGTCGCGGATCGCGTTCATCTTCGGCGCGAGCTTCTGCATCTTCTTCATCGACGCGTAGCTCTTGTGCATGAGCGGGAAGAGGAGGATCCGGATGAGGAGGGTCACGAGCAGGATGGCCAGGCCGTAGTTCCCCGTCCACGAGTAGGCCTTCTTGAGCAGCCACAGGAGAGGCCGCGCGAGGATGCCGTACCACCCGAAGTCGACGGTGCGCTCGAGGCCGAGCCCCGTCGTCTCCAGGATCTCGACGTCCTTCGGACCGAAGTACGCGCGCAGGTCGAGGGGGACGGCGGCCGACACTCCCGCCGAGAGGGTCGGCTCCCCTTTCGAGGCGTCGGGCGCTCCGGCCGCGGGCGGCAGCGCGACGGGGACGATCCGTGCCGTCGCCGGCTGACGCGGGGCGAGGACCGCGATGAAGTAGTTGTCCTCGACTCCCACGAAGGCGTTCGCGGCGAGCGGCCACGCCTCTTCCTTCTTCAGCTTCGGCGCGGGGATCACCTCGATCTTCCCGCCGACCAGCGCGACCGCGCTCGCCGGCATGACGTAGCTCGACTCGAGCTCCTTCGGCGTCGGGTTGCGAAGCCCCGTTCCGGCGAGGACCGTGTACGCGGGCCCGGCCACCTTGACCTTCACGTCGAAGAGGTATCCGTCGCCCAGGCGGATCTCCTTCTCGACCGAGAGCCGGTCGTCGGCGTAGCGGAACGTGAGGGCCCGGCCCGACTGCTCGACGGCGAAGAGCGCGCTCGCGGCGGCGCGCGTCAGATCCGCGTTTCCCTCGAACGACAGAGCGAGCGGCTTCAACGCCGGATCCGAAACCGAGCGAACGAGCTCGAGCGGGCGGCCCTGGCCGTCGAAATGTTTGAGCAGGACGAACGATGTCAGAACGGCGCCGCGGTTCGAGAACGTCGCGCGGGCCACCGGGTTTTCGAGCGTGGTCAGCCCCTCGGTCGCCCCGGCGATCCGTTCGGTCGTGGCGGCGGGAGTCGGCACGGGGACGGCGGCGGTCGGGGGGGCCGCGATGCCCCGCGTCGGGACGGCCGGAACCGTCGCCGGCGTCGGGCGCGGCGCCTTCGGGCCGGCCCACTCCCACAGGAGGAGCACCCCGAGGGAAAGAAAGGCCGCGACCAGGAGACGCTTTTCCACGGGTTTCAGGGGACCGGGTCGAAGCCGCCCGGCCGGAACGGATGGCAGCGCGCGAGGCGCCGGATCGCGAGCCAGGCGCCGCGGCGGAACCCGTAACGCTCGATGGCCTCGCGGGCGTAGACGGAGCACGTCGGCTCGTACCGGCAGGCCCGCGGGAGGAGCGGCGACACGGCCGCCTTGTAGAACTTGAGGACGGCGCTCGCCGCGCGCGCTCCCGGCGTCAAGGCGATCGCCTCGCGGCCCCCGCTCGCGGGAGCGTCCGCGCAATCAGGGAGCGGTACTCCTGCCGAAGCTCCTCGAACGGCGCCTGCGCCGACGAAGGCCTCGCGTTGATCACCACGTTGCCGGCCCAGCCGTCGAAGATGTCCCGGTTGCGCCGGAAGATCTCGCGCAGCCGGCGTCGGACCCGGTTGCGGACGACCGCTCCGCCCACCCGCCGCGAGACGGAGAGCCCCAGGCGCGGCCCCACCGGCGAAGGGGGAGCGGGGGACGGAGGGGCCGTCCCGGCGCGAAGCAGAAAAACCTGGAGATGGCGTCCGGAGACGCGCACCCCGGAGGAGTAGCACTCTTCGAAGTCCCGTCTTTTTCGAAGGCGGTCGTCGCGGGAGAACGTCTCCCGGCGGCGATCCGGGCCCGAGCTCACACCGAGAGTTTCTTGCGTCCCTTGCGCCGCCGAGCCGAGATCACGGCGCGGCCCGAGCGGGTCCGCATGCGCACGAGAAAACCGTGTGTGCGCCGCCGCCGCCGGTTATTGGGCTGGTACGTCCGCTTCATGGAACGGCGCATCCTAGGTGCGGGACTGGCGGATGTCAAGAAGAGGGGGAGAGCGGGGTCAGGTATTCGCATCAGGCTCAAGCGGTTGAGACTCGGCGGCGGCCTTGCCATCTTTGCGAAGCAAAGTGGCAAGTGGAGACCTGACCCCGACTCCCCCGCCGTCTTGTATACTCCCCCGCCTTTCCACCGGCCGGGGCGAAATGACGCTTTCCACAGCTGCGGAAAATCTTGCGGAAAACCGGGGTCTCCGATGAGCGAGATCTGGACGTCCATCGTCCGCAACCTCGAAGGAAAACTCGACCCGAAGGAGCTGAAGACCTGGTTCGGACCGACCCGCCAGGTCTCCTTCGACCGCCGGGGCGAGTCCGGGGCGCTGACGGTCTCGGTCCCGAGCGCCGTTTTCGCCGAGTGGATCGGCGCCCGGCACGGGGCCCTGCTCGCCCGGGAGGCCGCCGCGGCCGGTTTTCCGGGTCTCGCGATCCAGTTCCTCCCGACGGCGACGGAAGGCTCGACTCCCCTGTCGCCGCCGCAGCCGACCGTTTCGCGGAGCCTCGTGCTGAACCCGCGGTTCACGTTCGACACCTTCGTCGTGGGCTCCTCGAACCAGTTCGCGCACGCGGCGGCGCGCGCCGTCGGCGAGTCGCCGTCCCGCTCCTACAACCCGCTCTTCCTGTACGGCGGCGTCGGGCTCGGGAAGACGCATCTCATGCACGCGATCGCTCACGAGATCCTGCAGCGCTCCCCGCAGATGCGCGTCGCCTACCTTTCGGCCGAGCGCTTCCTGAACGAGCTCATCAACGCACTGCGATTCGAGAAGATGCACGAGTTCAAGAGCCGCTACCGCGAGCTCGACGTCCTGCTGATGGACGACATCCAGTTCATCGGGGGCAAGGACTCGACGCAGGAGGAGTTCTTCCACACGTTCAACGCGCTCCACGACGCGCAGAAGCAGATCGTCGTGACGTCCGACGCGCTGCCGAAGGAGATCCCGGCCCTCGAGGAGCGGCTGCGCTCGCGGTTCGAGTGGGGCCTGATCGCCGACATCCAGCCGCCGGACCTCGAGATGAAGGTGGCGATCATCCGGAAGAAAGCGGCCGCAGAGAAGGCCGACATTCCCAACGACGTCGCGCTCTTCATCGCCGGGACGGTCAAGTCGAACATCCGGGAGCTCGAGGGGCGCCTGAACCGCGTGCTCGCGTTCTCATCGCTCACCGGGAAGCCGGTCTCCGTGGAGCTCGCGAGAGAGACGCTGCGCGACATCCTGGGACACGAGGAAAACCGCGCGATTCCCTCGGAAATCCTGAAAACCGTGGCCTCCCACTACGGCCTGCGGGTCTCGGACCTGAAGGCGAAGACCAACGCGAAGCCGATCGCCTTCCCTCGCCAGGTCGCGATGTATCTGTGCCGCCGCCTGACCGGTCTCTCGTATCCGGAGATCGGGCGCCTGTTCAACGACAAACACCACTCGACCGTCATGCACTCCGTCGAGAAGATCGAAAAGATGGTCGAGGACGACCCGGATTTCCGCAAAGTCGTCGAGGGGTTTCAGCAGCCGTACCGCTGATCGCGAGCGCGAGTCCCCCGCGTTTTCCACTTCGCGATTTTCCACACCGCGCCCGAGTCGATCGACAGGCGCCCGTCCGGAATCTTTCCACTCCGAACCGCGATCGGGCGAGACGCGTTTCAGCCCCGTTTTTACTGGCTTTTTTCGATGTCGATCCGCAACGCCACGGCCCTATTGTGACCATTGAATGTGATAGACTTTTTCTTCAATTCGGAGGTGGGTTCCCCAATGGAATTGACGCTCAAGCGGGGCGATTTTCTGAATGAACTTGCGCTCATGCAGGGCGTCGTCGAGCGGAAGAACACCATTCCGATTCTCTCCAACATCCTGCTCAAGGCATCCGACGGTCACCTCGATCTGACGTCGACGGACCTCGACCTGACGCTCCTCTCTTCGGCGGAGGCGAAGGTGTCGCGTCCCGGCGCCGTCACGGTGCCGGCGCGCAAGCTCTTCGACCTGATCCGCAACCTCCCGGAGGCGGACGTCAAGTTGAAGCTGATGGAGAACCACTATCTCGGCGTGACGTGCGAGCGGTCGAACTTCCGGCTCGTGGCGCAGCCGGCCGAGGACTATCCGACGGTCCCCAAGGTCGAGGGAAAGGGAGGGATGACCTTTCCGCTGGATGGGTGGAAACGACTGACCCGCAAGGTCTTGTACGCCGTCTCCGCCGAGGAGACGCGGTTCCAGCTCATGGGCGCGCTCCTCAAAGACAAGGGCAAGGAATTCGAGATGGTCGCGACCGACGGGCACCGCCTGGCGCTCGTCAATTTCGGCAAGGAGAACGCGAAGGGAACGCTGCCGAACGTCCTCATCCCGAAGAAAGCGCTCGCCGAAATCCTGAAGATGGACGGCGGCGACGGCGGTGGAGACCTCGAGATCCGCCACTCCGAGAACCACCTCCTCTTCCGCGTCGGCAGCCGCCAGCTGATCGCGCGGCTCCTCGACGTGAACTTCCCCGACTACGAAAAGATCCTCGGGAAGGGGAACGACAAGGTCGCGGTCGTGGCGCGCACCGCGCTGCAGTCGGCGATCCGCCGCGTCGCGCTGTTCTCGCCGGAGCGGGCGCGCGGCGTCCGTCTTTCCTTCGAAAAAGACCTGCTGACGATCGCGTCGGCCAGCCAGGAGCTCGGCGAAGGAAACGAGACCCTCGACGTGCGCTACGACTCCGAGCCGCTCTCGATCGGCCTGAACGCGCAGTACCTCCTGGATTTCCTGGACGAGGTCGAGACCGAGAACGTCCGGCTCGAGCTCAAGGACGAGAACACGCAGTGCCTCTGCCATCCCGACGGCGAGGTCGAGGGCGCGTCGCGCTACCTCTACGTCGTGATGCCGATGCGGCTCTGATGGAGATTCGCCCGGAAATCGATTTCGACCTGGAAAAAAGTTGCGCTTTCTCGACCTAGCCGCCCGCGGCTTCCGCAACCTCTCCGCCGACGTCGTCTCCTTCGGACCCGGCGTGAACCTCGTTCTGGGCGAGAACGGCCAGGGGAAGACCAACCTGCTCGAGGCGGCCGCTCTCGTGTGCGGCCAGCGGTCGTTCCGCCGGGCGACGCCCCCGCAGATGGCGGCCGACGGCGAGAGGTTCGCCGTTTCGGGGACGATCCGGCGGGGCTTCGCGACCGAGGAGCTCGCGGTCGAGTGGTCGCGCGGGGAGGGCAGGCGGTTCCGCCGGGCCGGCAAGGAGATCTCCTTTCGCGAGGCGTCGGCTCTGGCGCCGGCGGTCTTCCTCGCCCCGGAGCACCGATCGATCGTCGTCGGACCGCCGGAGGAGCGGCGGCGCTTTCTCGACCGCCTGGTCGTCGGATCGCGCCCCGCCGCGGGCGCCGACCTGGTGGCCTACGAGCGGGCGCTCAAGGAGCGAAACTCGCTCCTCTTCGCGCTGCGGGAGCGCCGGGCGGGCGGCTCCGAAGCCTCCTCGGAGCTCGAGGCGTGGACCGAGCAGATGGCCTGCGCCGGGGAGGCGGTCCGGCGCCACCGGAGGGCAGCTCTGGAGGTCTGGCAGGAGGCCTTTTCAGGGCTCGTTTCGGCCTCCGGAAAGGAATACTCGGACGTCGGCTTAAGTTACTCATGCGGAGAGGGTTCAGACCTGCTGACGACATTGAAAAGGCTCGTTGCGATCGAGCGCGCGAGGGGCCGGTCGCTGGCCGGGCCGCACCGGGACGACCTCGTCTGGACGAGGGCCGGCCGACCCCTGGAAGGGCGGGTCTCGGCAGGGGAGATTCACCGCCTGGTGACGCTCGCGAAGCTCGCGGAGTGGCGCATCGTGAAGGACGCGGCGGGAGAGCCGCCGCTCTTCGGCGTCGACGACTTCGACGCGGGTCTTTCGGATCGCTCGCTCGAAGGGTTCCTTTCGGGGCTGCCGGAAGCGGCGACCGTCCTTCTGACGTCGGCGTCGGACTCCGCGAGGTTCCGCGGCCTCGCCGCCTCGGTTCTGCGGATGGACAGTGGCCGCTGCGCCGTTCCCGGCGAGCGCGCGGCGGTCCGGGTCTGAAAAGGGAGAGATGAGCACCGCATACACCACCGATTCGATCAAGCTCCTGAAGGGGCTCGAGGCCGTGCGCAAGCGGCCCGGGATGTACATCGGCGACACCGACGACCTCTCGGGCCTCCACCACATGGTCTTCGAGCTCGTGGACAACTCGATCGACGAGGCGCAGGTCGGTCACGCCGACCGCGTGTCGGTGACGATCCACGCCGACAACTCCGTCACGGTCGAAGACGACGGCCGCGGCATCCCGGTCGGGATGCACAAGGAGCACAAGCGCGAGACGCTCGAGATCATCATGACGGACCTCCACTCCGGCGGGAAGTTCGACGACAACTCATACAAGGTGTCGGGTGGCCTCCACGGCGTCGGCGTCTCCGTCGTGAACGCGCTCTCGAAACGCCTCGACGTCGAGGTCCGGCGCGAGGGCAAGGTCTGGGTGCAGAGCTACGAGCGCGGCATCCCGAAGGATCCGATCCGCACGACCGGCACGTCGCGCAAGACGGGCACGAAGATCACGTTCTGGCCGGACCCGCAGATCTTCACGGTCACAGAGTTCCACTTCGACTCGCTCTCGCAGAGGCTGCGGGAGCTCTCGTTTCTGAATCCGGGCGTCGCGATCTCCATCCACGACGAACGCACCGACAAGAAGCACGACTTCGCTTACGAGGGCGGTATCCGGTCGTTCGTCGAGCTCCTGAACAAGACGAAGCAGCCGATCCACGACAAGGTCATCTACTTCCAGGACGTCAAGGGCGGCACGGGCGACCCGAAGCGCGACGCCGACAAGGAGCGCGTCGAGGTCGCACTGCAGTGGAACGAGGGCTACACCGAGACGATCTTCACGTTCACCAACACCATCAACAACCGGGACGGCGGAACGCACCTCGAGGGCTTCAAGACGGCGCTCACCCGCGCGCTCCAGCGCTACGCCGAGCAGAACAACCTCACGAAGTCGTTGAAGGAGACGAACCTCTCGGGCGACGACTGCCGGGAAGGGCTGACCGCGGTGGTGTCGGTGAAAGTGAAGGACCCGAAATTCTCCTCGCAGACGAAGGACAAGCTCGTCTCCTCCGAGGTCAAGACCTGGGTCCAGCAGGTCGTCTACGAGAAGCTCGGCTCGCACCTGGAGGAGAACCCGCGGGTCGCCAAGCGCATCGTGGAGAAGATCGTCGAGTCGGCGCGGGCGCGTGAGGCGGCGCGCAAGGCGCGCGAGCTCGTGCGCAGGAAGGGCGCGCTCGACAGCGGGTCGCTGCCCGGCAAGCTCGCCGACTGCCAGGAGAAGAACCCCGCGTTCTCCGAGCTCTTCATCGTCGAGGGCGATTCGGCCGGCGGCTCGGCCAAGCAGGGGCGCGACCGCCGCTCCCAGGCGATCCTGCCGCTGCGCGGGAAGATCCTGAACGTCGAGAAGGCGCGGCTCGACAAGATGCTCGCCAACGCCGAGATCCGCACTCTCATCACCGCGCTGGGCACGGGGATCGCGCAGGACTTCGACATCACGCGGATCCGGTACCACAAGGTCGTCCTCATGGCCGACGCCGACGTGGACGGAGCGCACATCCGCACGCTCCTGCTGACGTTCTTCTTCCGCCAGATGCCGGCCGTGATCGAGAAAGGTTTCCTTTACATCGCGCAGCCTCCGCTCTTCAAGGTCGCGGAGGGGAAGAAAGAGACGTACCTGAAGGACGAAAAAGAAATGTCGAAGTTCCTTCTCGCGCGGATCGGCGAGGACCGGGCGCTCGCGTCCGAGATGTCCGGGGCGAGCGCGTCGGGAGCGAAGCTCGTCGCGCTCCTCGAGAAGATGGAGGAATACCGCACCCACATCGCGCGCCTCGCCGGCCGCAGCGTGCCGGAGGGCGTCGTACGGGCGCTGCTGGATCGCGGGATGCTCTCGAAGGGCGATTTCGCGGACAAGAAGCGCGTCGAGGATCTCGCGAAGGCCGTGCGCGCGTTCGACATCGAAAAGGTCGAGGTCACGGAGGACGAAGAACACTCCGGATGGTGTCTCGAAATCGTCCAGCGGGTTTCCGGTGTCCCGCGAGCCGCGTCGATCGACGCGGAGCTCATCGGCTCCTACGAGATGAAGCGGATCCGCGAGCTCGCGAAGTCGATCGGCGGCTTCCTGGACGGCCCGTACCTCGTGACGCGCAACGGAGACAGCGAGCGGCACGCGACGCTCCCCTCGGTCGTGGACGCGATCTACGAGGCCGCGAAGAAGGGTCTCGTCGTCTCCCGCTACAAGGGCCTCGGCGAGATGAACGCGGAAACCCTGTGGGAGACCACGATGGACCCCGCGAAGCGGCGCCTCCTGCAGGTGAACGTGGAAGACGCGGTGGAGGCGGACCTGATCTTCTCGATCCTGATGGGCGACGCCGTCGAGCCGCGCCGCGACTTCATCGACAAGAACGCCCTCAACGTAAGAAACCTGGATATCTAAACGGAACCGTAAGACGTAAGACGTGAGACGTAAGACGAAAGCCCGGCTCTTCACGTCTCACCTCTCACGTCTCACGTCTCACGACATGGATCAATGAGCAGCAACCTCCTGACTCCCGAAGAGCGCATCCCCGTCACGATCGAGGAGGAGGTCCGCCGGTCCTACCTCGACTACGCGATGTCGGTCATCATCGGGCGCGCGCTGCCCGACGTGCGCGACGGGCTGAAGCCGGTCCACCGCCGCTGCCTCTTCGGCATGTGGGAGCAGGGGAACTTCCACAACAAGCCGTACAAGAAGTCCGCGCGCACCGTCGGTTACGTCCTCGGCAACTACCACCCGCACGGCGAGTCCGCGGTCTACGACACGATCGTCCGGATGGCGCAGGACTT
>Ga0209971_1000137_pt1 | contig 21896 bp, 22 predicted proteins | sample InoplaM3SAM_FD_187588 | JGI IMG/M metagenome (GOLD analysis project Ga0209971, IMG submission 187588) | Arabidopsis thaliana rhizosphere microbial communities from the Joint Genome Institute, USA, that affect carbon cycling - Inoculated... | ecosystem: Host-associated > Plants > Roots >... | reverse complement strand
GCCCGAGGAAGCCTGGCGCCGCGAAGGGCGACACACCGCCTCGGGCCGGTACACCGCCGAGGACTGGCTGCGGATCTACGCCGAGCACCTGGAGATCCACGCGCGACAGATCGAGGCCAACCTGGCCGCCTGGCAGAAGGCCGGCCGCCCTACTTGAGGGGACGGACGATCGCGTCCCAGGAGCCGAAGTCCTCCTTCATCAGGATCACCCGCTCACCGCCGCCCTCCAGGTAGTCGAGGCTCCCGCTCCAGATGTAGAGGCTGAAGCGGGTGGGTCCGGGCCCCACCGTCACCTGCCCGTACCGCGTCACCCCGTCCCAGGAGGCGACCAGCCGTCCGTCGGGATAGATCGTCGGGTAGAAGAGCTGGTAGCCGCCGAAGCCGAACTTGATCTGGCCCTGCCAGCGCCCCTCGATCAAGCCGATGTCGGCCACCTGTCGGGCGGGCGGCAGCGGCGCGCAGCCCGCCAGCCCGCACGCCGCGGCCAGCAAGACGACCGCCGCGAGCGGGCGCAGGCCACGGACGCGACGAGCGAGCGCCGGGCTCACCGCGGCGCGCTCTGCCAGAGCACGTGCCCCACGAAGAAGGGGCCGAGGCTCTGGAGATACTGAGACGTCTGCGCGGTCCGCCGCATGGCCTGCACGAGATGAGAGAGCGGGTGCAGGTCCCGGCCGATGAGCCCGATCACGAAGTCGTTGTCGTTGGTGTCGAGGCCGTGGCAGGCCAGGCGCACGTCGTGCGCGAGGTCGGCGTCACCATAGGCCCGCCCCTGCGTGCCGTGCTCCTTCAGGATCGCGCCCTGCTCCTGCGGGGTGAGCCGGGCGAAGGCGCCGGACCGGCGCAGGGGATACCAGATGCCCCAGGGCCACGCCGGATTGAGCACGGTGCGCCGCGGACGCCCGAGCAGCCAGTCGGCCAGGTCGGGCTCGAAGCCCGAGGCGTAGGTGCGACCGAGCATCGTGAGCTCGGGCCGATGACGGAGCGAGGCGAACGGCTCGCCGTGCAGCGCCTCGCGGAGCCCGGTGGCGAAGAACGCGGGGTCCTCGTGCAGGGCGAGGAGCGCCACGCCGGCCGGGTCGTTCAGGTCGTGATAGAGCACGCCCTCGATCCGGCTGCGCTCCACCGCGGCGACCAGGGGCTTGCCGTCGGCGCAGCCGCTCCAGGCCTGGAGCTGCATGAACAGGCGTCGATCGGAGACCTGGCCGCCCGCTCCGCGCTCCCGCACGTCCACCCCCGGTACGTCCGCCATGCCTAGCCTCCCCGCGTGTGCATCTCCAGGTGCGGATCGCGCTTGAGCTCGCCGATCTGGATCAGCGGACGGCGCTCCGGCGTGGCCAGCCGGGCTTCGGCTCCGCGGTCCCGGCGGCCCTGCCACGTGGACCGGATCAGGGTCAGGAGGTCTTCCCGCGACGCGCCCGCGCGCAGCGGCTGCCGCAGATCCGTCCCCCGCACCGCGTACAGGCAGAGATACCAGAGCCCGTCGGCGGTGAGCCGGCTGCGATCGCAGCTCCGGCAGAACGGCTGGGTCGTGGACGAGATGATGCCGAACACGCGCCCGTCCGGCAGGCGGAAGCGGTCGGCGGGCGCCGACGACTCCTCCTGGATCGGCACGATCGTCCCGTAGCGCGCCCCGAGGCTCGCCAGCATCTCGGCGCGCGAGACGACCCGCTGGATGCTCCAGTGGGTCGCGCCCCCCACGTCCATGTACTCGATGAAGCGCACCTCGGCGGAGACGCGGCCGGCGTATTCCACCAGGTCGGCCAGCTCGTCGTCGTTGATCCCGCGCATGACCACCGTGTCGAGCTTGAGCCCGGGCCAGCCCGACACGGCCTCGATGCTCGCGAGCACGCGCGCGTGCGTGTCGCGACGGGTCAGCGCCTTGAAGCGATCCTCGCGCAGGGTGTCGAGGCTCACCGTGACCCGCTGCAGGCCGGCGGCCCGGAGGGCGTCGGCCTGCTCGGCCAGCAGCACCCCGTTCGTGGTCATGGCCAGGTCGCGGAGGCGCGGATTGCCCGCGAGCAGGCGCACGAGGCGGTCGAGATCACGGCGAAGCAGCGGCTCGCCGCCGGTGAGGCGCACCTTGTCCACGCCCAGCTCGGCGAAGACGTCGACCAGCTGCCCCATCTCCTCGAAGCTCAGCATGTCGTCCCGGGGCAGCCAGACGTACTCCTCCTCCGGCATGCAGTACTGACAGCGCAGGTTGCAGCGATCCGTCACGGATAGCCGCAGGTTGCGCAGGGGCCGATCGAACGTGTCGCGGATCACGGCAGCTCCACGTAGACGTCGCCGTTCTCGACCCGGGTCGGGAAGCACGCGATCTTCACCGCGGGGTTGTTGGCGTTGGCTCCGGTGGTCACGTCCCAGCGCCAGCCGTGCCACGGGCAGATGGCGAGCCGTCCGTCCAGGTCGCCGTCGCCCAGCGGCCCGCCGCGGTGGGGGCAGGCGTTGTCGATGGCGTGGAAGGCGCCATCCACGTTGAACAGCGCGAGGGTCTTCACCCCGGCCTGCACCACGCGGGCCTGACCGGGCGGCACCTCCGCGACCCTGGCCACCATCACGGACGCCATCGCGGCTATCCCGAGGCCGCCGCCGGCGCGGCGGTCTGACAGGCTCGCTCCCACTCGCGCAGGAGGCCGGCCTTCTTGACCCCGACGTCGAAGTGATCCCACGGCAGGATCTCGGTCGTCGCGCGCGGGCGCCGGGTGTACGCGCTCGGGTCGCGGTCCCATTCCCGGAGCGCGCGCCGCCAGTCACCGTCGAGGCCCGCGGCCAGCTCGATGAAGTCGGCCACCCGCCGATCGCCGCGCGCCAGCAGGGCCTGCAGCGCGGCCTCCCGCGGGTTCTCGTGCACCACCCGGATCGTGTCGAGCCGGCGCGCCGCGCGCTTGATCAGGTCGAGCTTGTCCTCGAGGGCGCGCGGATCGTCGAACGGCGCCCACTGGAACGGCGTCCACGGCTTGGGCACGAACGACGAGACCGACAGGGTCAGCTTGCCGAAGGGATGGCCGTCCGGCCCCAGGACTTGCAGGCGCTCCAGCAGACGGGCCGCGAGGTCCGGGATCGCCTCCACGTCCTCGCGTGTCTCGGTGGGGAGCCCGATCATGAAGTAGCACTTGAGATTCGGGATCCCGTACCGCCGCAGCAGCTCGCAGGCCTCGTAGAGCTGCTGGTCGGTGATCGCCTTGCGCACCACCGCGCGCAGCCGCTCGGTGCCCGCCTCCGGCGCCATCGTGAGGGTCCGGTGACCGCCGCGCTGCAGCGAGGCGACCAGGTCCTCGGTGAGGCTGTCGGCGCGGAGCGAGGAGATCGACACCTCCACCCCGTTCTCCTCCAGCACTTTCATCAGCTCCCCGATCCACGGGTAGTCGGAGACGCAGGCCCCCACCAGCCCGATGCGCTTGGACTCCTTCGCGATGCGCGCCACCGACTCGCGGAGGGCGTCGAGGCTCCGGTGCCTCACCGGCCGGTACACCTGGCCCTCGAGGCAGAACCGGCAGCCACGGCCGCATCCCTTGCCGACCTCCAGCAATTCCATGTGGCCGTACTCGGCCCGCGGCGTCTTGAGCGCCGAGCGGGTCTCGAAGCGATTGACGTCCTTCAGGCGGCGCTTGAGCACCAGCGCCGGGACACCCGCTTCGACCGCCTCGACCGACGCGATCAGGTCCTCCGCACCGTAGTCGACCCGGTAGGCGTCGGGCACGTACACTCCGACCAGCGGCTTCACGCGCTCGATGAAGCGGCTCCGTTGCCCGTCGCGGTCGCCGTCGGCTCCGCTCGCGCTCCAGGCGTCGACGATCTCGCGGACGACCTCCTCCCCCTCCCCGACCACCACGAAGTCCATGAAGGCGGCCATGGGCTCCGGGTTCGAGAAAGCACAGACCCCGCCCATCATCACCACCGGATCGCCGGGCCCCCGGTCCGCCGCCCGCACCGGCAGGCCGGCCATGCGGAGCAGACGCACCGTGTTGATGTAGTCACCCTCGTAGGTGATGGAGAAGCCCACGAGGTCGAAGTCGGTCAAGGGACGCTGCGACTCCAGCGAGAACGGGGGCGTCCCGGTCCGGACGTGCTCGTCCAGATCCTCGGGATCCGGAAAGAAGACCCGCTCGCACACCACCTGCGGCAGCGCGTTCAGATGGTCGTAGATGGTCTGGAAGCCGAGGTTGGACATCCCGACCGCATAGGTATTCGGGTACACCAGCGCGATCGACACACGACCGCCCCATTCCTTGTGGATCACACCCTCTTCGGAGGCGACGAGCGTCTGGGCCTTCTTCTTGAGCTTCCAGGACATACTGCGCGTCAGTCTATCACGCCCAACCGGCCCCCACCGGCCGGCGCACCAGCGGAAGACGCTCGGGGAGAAGGAGCCAAAACCACAAACCGAAGCCGCAGACCGAAACCGCCGCGAAGAGTCCGCGCCCCGGGGGATTGCTGGGACCTACGAACGTCCGCGGACTGGGGGAGTGCGGGGGCCTACGAACGTCCGCGGACTGGGGGAGTGCGGGGGCCTACGAACGTCCGCCGACTGGGGGAGTGCGGGGGCCATTTCCGGGCCCCCGCATAAGATAGAGCCTAAAGATTCAAACGACTGACTGCAGAAGCCCTCAGTTCCCCCCCGCTGGCCCGACGCCCATGATCTGGATGTCGATGCTCCGGGTCCGCGGCCCGTCGAGCTCGGCGAAGAGGATGGACTGGAAGCGGCCGAGCGACAGCTCGCCACCGCTGATGCCGACCGCCACGCTTCTCCCCAGCAGGGCGGCACGGAGGTGGGAGGACGCGTTGCCCCGCTCGCAGTCCGAGAAGCGCGGGTCGTCGTGCTTGTAGCCGGCATCGTCGGCGACCAGGCGATCCATCATCGTCTTGAGGTCCTCGACGAGGGCTCCCTGGAACTCGTTCACGAACAGGGCGCAGGTGGTGTGGAGGGAGTTGACCAGAATGATGCCCTCCTTGATGTCGGCGCCCAGCACGATGTCCCGGATCTGCTTGGTGATGTCCAGGACCTGTGTCCGTTTCTCGCTCAACATCGTGAAGGTCTTCCGGACTACCTTCAAGGTCTCCACCTTGTTTGCCTCCGTGCTTGAGTGCGCTTCACCTCTGGTGCCGAGGGAGGGAATCGAACCCCCACGGCCCTTGCGGACCAACGGATTTTAAGTCCGCCGCGTCTCCCAGTTCCGCCACCCCGGCAATCCGATCGCTGGACCGCCTGCCAAGTTGGAGGCGGCGAGCGGATTCGAACCGCTGAATAGAGGTTTTGCAGACCTCCGCCTTAGCCACTTGGCTACGCCGCCCTTCAATCATATGGAGCGGGAAACGGGATTCGAACCCGCGACCCCAACCTTGGCAAGGTTGTGCTCTACCACTGAGCTATTCCCGCGAATTTCACCTGTCACAGAACCAGCTTCGGACTGTAACAAAAGCCTTGCGTAGTGTCAACTTACGGGCGGTTGCGGGGTCTCTCCGCGCAGGTATTTCGCTGCCTCCTCGGGCGGCGTCGGGTTGATGAAAAAGCCCGTCCCCCATTCGAAACCCGCGACCCGCGTGAGCTTCGGAATGATCTCGAGGTGCCAGTGGAAATGGTCGAGGGCCGGCCGGCGGAGGGGCGCGCTGTGGAGCATGAAGTTGTACGGCGGGTCATCCAGGAACGTCCGCATGCGGCCGAGCACGCGGGCCACCACGGTGGCCAGGCCGGTGAGCGCCTCGGCCGGCGTCTCCTCGTAGCGGGACCGGTGGGCCGCCGGGAGCACCCAGGTCTCGAACGGGAAGCGGGGGGCGAAGGGGGCGAGGGCCACGAAGCCGTCGTGCTCGAATACGATCCGCGTCCGGGCCTGCCGCTCCTGGCGGATGATGTCGCACCAGATGCACCGCTGCCGAAGCTTCAAGTGCTGGAGGGCCCCGGCCAGCTCCTCCTCGACCATCAGCGGGACCACCGGCGTGGCGATGAGCTGGGAGTGGGTGTGCTCCAGTGAGGCCCCGGCGGGATCGCCGTGGTTCTTGAACACCATCACGTACTCGAGCCGCGGGTCCTTGGCCAGGTCGTTGATCCGGTCGCGATAGGCCCGGAACACCTCGGCCAGGTGCGGCACCGGCAGCTGCTCGATGACCGCGTCGTGGTCGGGCGACTCGACGATCACCTCGTGGGCCCCGATCCCGTTCATCCGGTCGAACATGCCCTCCGCAGAGGGCTCGAGCTCGCCCTCGATGCGCAGCGCGGGGAACTTGTTGGGGACCACGCGCAGCAGCCAGCCCGGCGTGTTGGCCTCCCCGCGCCCGGGGCGGAGCGCCCACACCTCGTCGGGCGTGCGGTGCTCCTGGCCTCCGCAGAACACGCAGGGCCCCCCCTTCCGTCGCCGCGGAGCCGGCGCAAAGTCCGAAGGCCGACGGGAGCGCTCGGTGGAGATGATCACCCAGCGGCCGACGATCGGATCGCGCCGCAGCTCAGGCATGGCGCGCGCGCTCCTCTTCGGGCCGCGGCTCGCGGGCCAGCAGCGACGCCAGCGCGTCCGGCACGGGCTTGCCGTCGAACAGCACCGCGGCCACCTCCTCGCAGATCGGCATGGCGATCCCGGCCTCGCGGGCCATCCGCAGCGCCGACGACACGGTGCGCACGCCCTCGGCCACCATCGGCGTGCCCGCCTCGACGGCCCGCAGCGAATGCCCCCGCGCGATCGCGCGCCCCAGCGCGTGGTTGCGGCTTTGCGAGCCCGTGCAGGTCAGCACCAGGTCGCCCAGGCCCGCGAGGCCGGCGAACGTGGTCGGCTGGGCGCCGCGGGCCGCCCCGAGCCGGACGATCTCGGCCAGCCCGCGGGTGATCAGGGCGGCCCGCGCGTTCTCCCCCAGCTCGAGCCCGTCCACCAGGCCGGTGGCGATGGCCATCACGTTCTTCAGCGCGCCGGCCAGCTCCACGCCGATGACGTCGCGGTTGGTATACAAGCGTAGCGCCGGGCCGGCGAGCCGACGCTGCAGATCGGCGGCCACTGCTTCGTCGTCGGAGGCGATCACCAGGGCGGCCGGCCGCCCCTCGGCGACCTCGCGAGCGAACGAGGGACCCGACAGCACCGCCAGCGCGTGGCCCGGCAGCCGTCGCGCGACCAGCTCGGAGATGCGCAGACCCTGGCGGGGCTCGAGGCCCTTCGTGGCCGACACGACCACCGCCTCCGCCGGGATGGCCGACCCCACCCGATCCAGGATGCCGTCCACGAAGTGAGAGGGCACGACGAGCAGGACGATCGCAGCATCGGCAAGTGCATCCGTCGGATCCGCGCTCACCCGGATGCCGTCGGATAGCACGAGGCCGGGCAGATAGCGCGAGTTCTCGCGGTTCGCCCGCATGGACGCGGCGAGCTCCGGGTCGCGCGCCCAGAGACGCACCGGGCCGCCGCCGCGTGCCAGATGCATGGCGAGCGCAGTGCCCCAACTTCCGGCGCCGAGCACGGCCACCGGCGCCGGCCCGGCCTGATCGCCCCGGGGGATGCTCACGCGGCGCGCGCGCGGTCGCCCAGGCGATGCTCGGTGCCGCTGGCCAGGCGGGTGATGTTCTCGCGATGGCGCCACGTGATGATCAGGGCCACGAGCGCCGCCGCCACCACCGAGTGGCGCGGGTAGCCGAGGAGCGCGGCGGCCAGGGGCAGGCTCAAGCAGCTCAGGATCGATGCGAGCGAGACGTATCGCGAGAGCGAGGTCACCACCAGCCACAGCACCGCGGCCGGGGCCACCGCCCAGGGCACCACCGCAAGGAAGGCGCCCAGGCCGGTGGCCATCCCCTTGCCTCCGCGGAAGGCGAGAAACAGCGGCCAGCAGTTGCCGGCCACCGCGGCGACCGCCCCCCCCGCCGCCGACCAGGCCTCGGTGCCGATGGCCCGCGCCGCGGCCACCGCCAGGTAGCCCTTGACGATGTCGCCGACCAGCGTCAGCACGGCGGGACCGCGACCGAGGGTGCGCAGCACGTTGGTGGCGCCGATGTTGCCGCTCCCCGAGCGGCGGATATCGGTGCCGCCGGCGGCGCGGGCCACCAGGAAGCCGATCGGGATCGCCCCGATCAGGTATGCGGCCACCAGGCCGAGCACGGTCAGGGCCATCGTTCCTTGTCCTTCACGAGATCCTTGGGGTTGGTGTGGAGGAAGAACCGGTAGAAGTAGTCGACGCCCGAGATCACGGTCAAGGCCAGCGCGATCCAGAGCACGCCGCGCGAGATCAGGTGGAAGATCTCGAGGTCCGGGGAGACGCCCTTCTCGAGGATCAGCACCGTGATGGCCACGTACTGCGACACCGTCTTCGCCTTCCCGAGGGAGGAGGCGGGCACCACCGTGCCCATGGACAGCGCCACTCCGCGCAGGCCGGTGACCGCCAGCTCGCGGCCGATGATCACCACCGCCATCCACGCCGCGAGCATCTCCACGTGGACCAGCGACACCAGCGCGGCGGCCACCAGCAGCTTGTCCGCGACCGGATCGAGCAGGGTCCCGAGGCGGGTGACCTGGTTCCAGCGGCGCGCCATGCGGCCGTCCAGCCAGTCGGTGAGCGAGGCGGCCACGAAGATCACCGCGGCGATGAGCACGCTCACCCGGGAGGACGAGATCAGGAACACCATGATGAGGGGCACCAGGACGATGCGGAACAGGGTGAGCGCGATGGGCAGATTCACGAGCCCCCCTCCGGACGGGCCACGGCCAGGCCGCTCGACGCGACCCGTTGCGGCACGAACCCGCCCGCCGCGAATACCGGCACCACGTCGCTGACGTCGGCGCGCAGGCACGCGGCCACGTCGGCGCCGCGGCCCTGCCGGGCGAGCCGGCGGGCCCACGGCGAGGCCTCGGCGAGCCGGTCGAGCCGCCCCCCGTAGTACCGGCCGAGGGCCAGCGCGGTCGCCGCGCCCTCCGACAGCGTGGTTACCCCCGATCCGGACAGGTGCGCCACCAGGAGGCCCGCGCACACCACGTCCTCGAGCGAGAGCGCGCCGCTGTCGCCGGCGCACAGGATCGAGACGTCCCGGCCTTCGGCGAGAGCCCAGCGGGCCGCCGCGCTGACGTTGGTGAGCGCGGCGAGCCCGGCGGCCGCGGCACCGGAGGCGGCGAGCATCGCGGCGGTGCCGTTCGTGGTGGTCAGCACCACGGTGCGCCGGCCCACCGACTCGGCGGTGAACTCGGCGGGCGAGTTGCCCAGATCGAAGCCGGTCAGCGGCTCGCCCCCGCGCTCCCCGGCCCGGACGGTGTCGGCGCCGTCGGCCGCCGCGAACGCCTCCGCCGCCTCCGCGTCGGCCACCGCGACCAGGCGGTGGCACCCCGCCTCGCACGCGGCCACCGCGGCGGAGGTCGCGCGCAGCACGTCGATGGCGAGCGCGGTCCGCCCCGACAGCGGCGCCTCGGGGAACTCGGCCGGGCTCAGGGCCACGTGCACCCGCATCGAGGAGCGGCCGTCTACCGCGTCCGGTCGCGGAGGGCCCGGATCTTCAGCCGGAGCGCGTTGAGGTTGATGAACCCCTCGGCGTCGCGTTGCCGGTATACCTGGTCGGCCTCGAAGGTGACGAAGTCGGTGCGGTAGAGCGAGCGCGGCGACTTCCGTCCCACCACCGTGACCGTGCCCTTGTAGAGCTTGAGCCGGGCCGTGCCGGTCACATCGCGTTGCACCTGGTCCACCAGCCCCTGCACCGCCTCGCGCTCCGGGCTGAACCAGAAGCCGTAGTAGATCATCTCCGCGTAGCGCGGGACGAGGGAGTCGCGCAGGTGCAGCACCTCGCGGTCGAGGGTGATGGATTCCAGCGCGCGATGCGCGGTGTGCAGGATCGTGCCGCCCGGCGTCTCGTACACGCCGCGCGACTTCATGCCCACGAAGCGGTTCTCCACCAGGTCGACGCGGCCGATGCCGTGCTCGCCGCCCAGGCGGTTGACCGTCTCCAGCAGCGCGGCGGGCGACAGCCGTCGCCCGTCCACCGCCACCGGGTTGCCCGCCTCGTAGTCGATCTCGACGTAGACCGGGACGTCGGGCGCGGACTCCGGGGAGTTGGTGAGCAGGAACATCTTGGGCGGTGGCTCGTTCCACGGGTCCTCGAGGATGCCACCCTCGAACGAGATGTGGAACAGGTTCCGGTCGGTGGAGTACGGCCGCTCTGCGGTCACCGGCACCGGGATGTCGTGACGCCGGGCGAACTCCATGAGCGCGGTGCGCGAGTTGAGATCCCACTCGCGCCAGGGCGCGATCACGGTCAATTCCGGTGCGAGGGCCGCGTAGGTCAGCTCGAAGCGGACCTGGTCGTTGCCCTTGCCGGTGGCCCCGTGGCTCACCGCGTCCGCGCCTTCCTTGCCGGCGACGTCCACTTGAGCCTTGGCGATCAGCGGCCGTGCGATCGAGGTGCCCATGAGGTAGGCGCCCTCGTAGATCGCGTTGGCCCGCAGCATCGGGAAGACGAAGTCGCGGACGAATTCCTCCCGCAGGTCGACGATGTGCACCGACGAGGCGCCGGTGCGGAGGGCCTTCTCCTTGACCGGGATCAGCTCCTCGCCCTGGCCGAGGTCGGCGCAGTAGGCGACGACCTCGCAGCGGTACGTCTCGATGAGCCAGCGGAGGATGACCGAGGTGTCGAGTCCTCCCGAATACGCGAGCACCACCTTCTTGGCGATCCGGGTCACGATTGGTCCCCACCCAGCAGGCTCAGGATGATCGCCTTCTGCGCGTGCAGGCGGTTCTCGGCCTGCTCGAGGATCAGGCTGCGCGGGCCGTCCAGGACCGCGTCGGTGATCTCCTCCCCGCGGTGGGCGGGCAGGCAATGCATGACGAGAGCATCACCGGGGGCGAAGCCGAGGAGGCGATCGTTGACCTGATAGCGCTGGAAGGCCTCGAGCCGCTGCTCGCGGTCTCCCTCCTGCCCCATGCTGATCCAGGTATCGGTGTAGATCACGTCGGCGTCCTCGATGGCCTCGGGCGCCTCGGTGGTGAGCCGAACGCGCCCGCCCAGCTCGCGGCACGTCTCCAGCACCCGGGCGTCCGGCTCGTAGCCGGGCGGGGTTGCCACCACCGCGGTGGTGCCGAGCATCGAGCCCAGCAGCAGGAGCGAGTTGCAGACGTTGTTGCCGTCGCCCACCCAGGCCAGGCGGAGCTTGGCCAGGTCCATCCCGCGCTCCCACAGCGTGAAGAAGTCGGCCAGGGCCTGACAGGGATGCTCGAGGTCGGAGAGCCCGCTGATCACCGGGATCGAGGCGTGCTCGGCGAGCTGCTCGAGCGTACGGTGGGCGAAGACGCGGGCGGCCACCGCGTCGACCCAGCGCGAGAGGTTGCGGGCCACGTCGGGCACCGACTCGCGCGTGCCCATCCCGATCTCCTGCGCCGACAGGTACACCGCGGCGCCGCCGAGCTGGGTCATCGCGACCTCGAAGGTGACCCGCGTGCGCAGCGACGGCTTCTCGAAGATCAGGGCGAGGGTACGGCCGGCAAGCGGGGTCGCTCGGTCGCGCGCCTTCGTCTTGGCCTTGAGCAGGGCGATCTGCGCGAAGAGGCGCGGCAGGTCCTCGCGCGCCAGATCCCGGATCGACAGGAAGTGCTTCACCGTGCGAAGCCGGCGAGGGCCTGGTCGATGATCTCCATCCCGCGCTTGATCGAGGCCTCGTCCACCACCAGCGGGGGCGCGAGCCGCAGCGTGTTGTCGCCCGCGCTCAGCAGCAGGAGGCCCCGCTGACGGCAGGCGGTGATGACGTCCCCGACCGGCGGCACCAGGTCCATGCCCACCAGCAGCCCCCGTCCCCGCACCGCCGTCGCCGCCTTCGGGTGCCGCGCCCGCACCGCCTCCAGCTGCTCCCGCAGGAGACGGCCCATGCTGGCCGCGCGCTCGGGCAGGCGCTCCTCCATGAGAGTGGCGAAGACGGTCAGCCCGACCGCGGTGGCGAACGGATTGCCGCCGAAAGTCGAGCCATGGGTGCCGGGGGTGAACGCAGAGGCCACGCTCTCGGTGGCGAGGGTAGCCCCGATGGGGACGCCGTTGGCCAGGGCCTTGGCCAGCGTCATGATGTCCGGCTCCACCCCCGAGTGCTCGTAGGCCCACAGGCGCCCGGTGCGGCCCATCCCGGTCTGGATCTCGTCGAGCACCAGCAGGATGCCCGCCGCGTCGCAGAGCTTGCGGAGGCCCGGCAGGTAACCGTCGTCCGGGATGTTCACGCCGCCCTCACCCTGGATGGGCTCGACCATCACCGCGGCGGTGTGGCTGTCGATGGCGCGCTCGACCGCGCGGAGATCGTTGAAGGGCACGTACTTGAACCCGCCGGGCAGCGGCTCGAAGCCGTGGTGGTACTTCTCCTGGGCGGTGGCGGTGACGGTGGCGAGGGTCCGCCCGTGAAAGCCGCCCCGCATCGTGATGATGTCGCCGCGGTCGCTGGCCCCGTGCTCCTTGGCCCACTTGCGCGCGAGCTTGATCGCGGATTCGTTGGCCTCCGCGCCCGAGTTGGAGAAGAACACCCGATCCGCGAAGGAGTGGTCGCAGAGCAGCTTGGCGAGCTGGGTCTGCTGCGGGATGTAGAACAGGTTCGACACGTGGAGCAGCGTGGCCGCCTGCTCGCGCATGGTCCCCACCACCTTGGGATGGGAATGGCCGAGCGCGGTCACCGCGATGCCGCCGGTGAAATCGAGATACTCCTTGCCGTCGCTGTCCCAGACTCGCGCGCCTTCGCCGCGTACCAGCACCACCGGGTTGCGCTTGGCGGTGGTCATCAGGTGCTTGTCCGCCCACTCGATCAGGGTCTTCGTATCGGTCATGTGCTCTCGCCCCTCTTTCAAATGCGTTCGCCTCGCTGGTGGCGTTGCTGCCGGGACTGCCCTTTCAAATGCGTTCGCCTCGCCTTCGGCTGCGGCTCACAAAGCGAGTTCCGTCCCGATTCCTTCCTTGGTGAGCACCTCGAGGAGGATCGCGTGGGGGACGCGGCCGTCGATGATGTGGGCCTTCTGGGCTCCCCCGGTCAGCGCCCGCAGCGACGATTCCACCTTGGGCAGCATGCCGCCGTCGATGACGCCCGCCTTGATCAGCCGCTCCGCCTCGCGCTTGGTCAGCGTGGAGACCAGCCGGCCGTCCTCCCCGTTGATGCCGGTCACGTCGGTGAGGTGGATCAGCTTCTCCGCGAACAGGGCGGCGGCCACGTCGCCCGCCACCAGGTCCGCGTTGATGTTGTAGGTCTCGCCCTCCGCGCCGACTCCGATCGGCGCGATCACCGGGATGAATCCGTTCTCCTCGAGGAGACGGATGGGCTCGGGATTCACCGACTCCACCTCGCCGACCAGGCCGATGTCGGCCGAGGTACCGTCGGGCATGCGGTGCAGGCGCTTGTGGGCCCGCAGGAGGCTCGCGTCCTTGCCGGAGAGCCCCACCGCGCGGCCCCCGTGGAGGTTGATCAGGCCGACGATCTCCTTGTTGATCTTGCCGACCAGCACCATCTCCACGATCTGGACCGTCTCCTCGTCGGTGACGCGCATGCCGCCCACGAAGCGCGGCTCCTTGCCGAGCCGCTTCATGAGCGCGCCGATCTGCGGCCCGCCCCCGTGCACGATCACCGGGCGGATGCCGACCAGCCGCAGCAGCAGGACGTCCTTGGCGAACTGCTCCTTGAGGTCGGCCTGTTCCATGGCCGCGCCCCCGTACTTGATCACGAGGGTCTTGCCCTGGAAGGCGCGGATGTAGGGAAGCGCCTCGATCAGGACCTCGGCCCGCTCAATCAGCTCCGGGTTCGCCATGGCCGCGCTCGTCCTCTACAGGATGTAGCGGGAGAGATCCTCGTCCTTCACCACGTCGGCCAGGTGCGCCTGCACGTACTCGGCGTCGATGGTCAGCTCCTGCCCGACCAGCGTGGGGGCGTCGAAGGACACGTCCTCGAGCAGCCGTTCCATCACCGTGTACAGCCGCCGGGCGCCGATGTTCTCGGCCCGCTGGTTCACCGTGGACGCGATGTCCGCGATGGCCTCCACCGCGTCCTCCGTGAAGCGGAGGGTCACGCCCTCCGTCTTCAAGAGCTCCACGTACTGCCGGATCAGGGCGTTCTGAGGCTCGTTCAGAATGCGGATAAAATCCTGACGCGTCAAGGGCTCCAGCTCCACCCGGATCGGGAACCGGCCCTGCAGCTCGGGAATCAGGTCGGCCGGCTTGGCCACGTGAAAGGCGCCGGCCGCGATGAACAGGATGTGATCGGTCCGGACCATGCCGTATTTGGTGGTGACCGTCGAGCCCTCCACGATGGGCAGGAGATCGCGCTGCACACCTTCCCGTGACACGTCCGGGCCCCGGCCGCCTTCCCGTCCCGCGACCTTGTCCAGCTCGTCGAGGAACACGATGCCCGAGTTCTCCACCCGGCGGATCGCCTGGCCGACCGCCTCGTCGACGTCCACCAGCTTCTGGGCTTCCTCCTGGGCCAGGAGGCGGCGCGCCTCGCCGATCTTCACCCGCCGCCGGCGCGTGCGGCCGGGCATCAGGTTGGAGAGCATGTCCTTCAGGTTGATCCCGATCTCCTCCATGCCCTGGCCCGGGAACACCTCGAACATGGGCCCCGCGCTGGCCTGCACGTCCATCTCGATCGGCCGCTCGTCGAGCTTGCCCGCGCGGAGCTGGCCGCGCAGCTTGTCCCGGGTGGCGTCGCGGGAGGCGTCGGGGGAAACCTCCTCGAGCGTGCCGCTGACGAACGATTCGCCGGGCCGCCGGGGCAGCAGCAGGTCGAGCAGCCGCTCCTCGGCCAGCCCCTCCGCGCGCTCGCGCACCGCCGCGGCCATCTCGGCCTTCACCATGGTCACCGCGAGCTCGGTGAGGTCGCGGATCATGGACTCCACGTCGCGGCCGACGTAGCCCACCTCCGTGTACTTCGAGGCCTCGACCTTGAGGAAGGGCGCCTGCGCGAGCTTCGCGAGCCGCCGGGCGATCTCGGTCTTCCCGACCCCGGTGGGGCCGATCATGATGATGTTCTTCGGCGCCACCTCGTCGCGCAGCTCGGCGGGCAGGTTCTGGCGCCGCCACCGGTTGCGCAGCGCGATCGCCACCGCGCGCTTGGCCCGCCCCTGGCCCACGATGTAGCGGTCCAGCTCCGCGGTGATCTGGGCGGGGGTGAGTCCGGTCATGTCGCTCATCAGAGGGTCAGCACCGTGATCTGGTCGTTGGTGTAGACGCAGATGCCCGCCGCGATGCGGAGGGACTGCTCGGCGATCTCGGGCGCCTCCAGCGTGGAGTGGGCGCAGAGGGCCCGCGCCGCCGCGAGGGCGAAGGGTCCGCCCGAGCCGATGCCCACGAGCCCGTCGTCGGGCTCGATCACGTCGCCGGTGCCGGACACGATGAAGGTCGACTCGGTGTCGGCCACCGCGAGCAGCGCCTCCAGCCGGCGCAGGACGCGGTCCATCCGCCATTCCTTCGCCAGCTCCACCGCGGCCCGGGCCAGGTTGCCGCGGTGCTCTTCCAGCTTGGCCTCGAACCGGGCGAAGAGAGTGAAGGCGTCGGCGGCCGCGCCCGCGAAGCCGGCGAGCACACGGTCGTGATGCATCTTGCGGACCTTGCGGGCGCCCGCCTTCATGATGGTCTGGCCGAAGGTCACCTGGCCGTCGCCGGCCACCGCGATTCGACCGCGGTGGCGCACGCAGACCACGGTGGTCGCGTGGATCGCGCCGGCCGGATGGATCCGCCCGGGGTCTTCGGACATCGTGGCGCTCAAACGCTCCTCGTCAGGTCGCTCGGGGATGCGCCGCATCGTACACCCGCATGAGGTGCTCCGGGCTCACGTGGGTATAGCGCTGCGTCGTGGAGAGGCGGCGGTGGCCGAGCAGCTCCTGGATCAGCCGCAGATCGGCGCCCTCGCCCAGCATGTGGGTGGCGAAGCTGTGACGGAGCGTGTGCGGCGTCACCCGCTGGGTGATGCCGGCCCGCCGGGCCAGCCGCTTCACGATGCGATGCGCGCTGCGCGGGGTGAGCCGTCCGCCCCGCGCGTTGAGGAAGAGCGGCCCACGCTGCCGCCCGCGCATGGCGAGGTAGGCGTCCAGGGCCTCCAGCGCGGTCTCGCCCACCGGCACCACGCGCTCCTTGTCGCCCTTGCCCAGCACCCGCACGGTGCGGCGTGCCCCGTCGACGTCGTCGAGGTCGAGGCCGCAGCCCTCGGCCACGCGCAGTCCGCTCGCGTAGAGCAGCTCGAGCAGGGCGCGGTCCCGCGCCCCGGCCGCGGTGGGCTCGGGCGCGGCGTCCAGCAGCTGGGCGGCCTCGTCCTTGGGCAGGACCGACGGCAACCGCCGTCCGAGCCGGGGACTCCGCACCTGCCGCGCCGGATTGACCTCGAGGACACCGCGCCGGGCGAAGAAACGGAAGCAGCTGCGCACCGCGGCCAGCTTGCGCGCGATGGTGGCCTTGGCGAGACGCCGCCGGTGCAGCTGCGCGAGGAAGGCGCGGATCGCGCGGGTATCGGCCCCGGCGAGCCCGTCGATCCTCTCGGCGGCGAGGAACGAGGTGAACTCGGTCAGGTCGGCCGCGTAGCTGCGGAGGGTGTGAGGCGAGGCGCCGCGCTCGGCGCCCAGGTACTCGAGAAACGAGCCGACCGCCGCGTCCATGGCCGACGGATCCGGACGACTCCTCACGCGACCGTGGGAGCCACTTCCTGCTTGTAGCCGCACTCCTCCCGGATGCACTGCCGGGTGATCTTGCCGCCGCGCGCGATGCGCTCGGTCAGGAACGGCGCCGCACACTTGGGGCACGGCTCCGGGACCGGCCGCGTCCAGACCGCGAATGTGCAGGTGGGGTAGTTGGTGCAGGCATAGAAGGTCTTGCCCTTGCGGGTCCGCTTCTCCACCAGCTGACCGCCGCAGCTGGGCTGCGGGCACGTGATCCCGAGGGTGATCGGCTTGGTGGTCTTGCATTCGGGATAGCCCGAGCAGGCGATGAACTTCCCGAAGCGACCGTGCTTGATCACCATCGGTCGGCTGCAGGTCGGGCAGATCTCGTCGGTGGGCTCGTCGGCGGGCCGCTCGCGCCCGCCACCCAGGTCCTTGGTGAACTTGCAATCGGGATACGCCGAGCACGCGAGGAACTTGCCGAAGCGCCCCCATTTCTCGAGCAGCGGCTTGCCGCAGTCCGGGCACTCCTGCCCCGCGTCCACCCCGACCTTGACGTTCTCCATCTTCTTGCCCGCCGCCTTCAGGTCGCGCGAGAACTGCTTGTAGAAGGCCTCGACCGTCTCCACCCAGTCGGCGTCGCCCTCCTCGATCTTGTCGAGCGACTCCTCCAGCTGCGCGGTGAACTCGACGTCCATGACCTCGGGGAAGTGCGGCACCAGCATATCGGTGACCTGCACCCCCAGATCGGTCGGGAAGAGCGTGCCGCGCTCGCGGCGCACGTAGCCGCGGTCCTGGATCGTGCCGAGGATCTGCGCGTAGGTGGACGGGCGGCCGATGCCGCGCTCCTCCAGCACCTTCACCAGCGAGGCTTCGGTGTAGCGCGGCGGGGGCTGGGTGAAGTGCTGCTTGGGGTCGAGAGCGAGCAGCTTCAGGATCTCTCCCACCGTGAGCGGCGGCACCACCGCCTCCGCTTCCTCCTCGGGCGTCTCGTCGGTGGCCTCGCGCGACTCGACGTAGACCGCGGTGAACCCGGCGAACTTCAGCGTCGAGCCCTGCGCCCGGAAGAGGCAGGCGCCGGCCTGGATGTCGGCGGCCACCGTGTCGTAGACCGCGGGCAGCATCTGGCTGGCCAGGAAGCGCTCCCAGATCAGGCGGTAGAGCGCCAGCTGGTCTCGGTTGAGGAAGCGGGCCATTACCTTGGGCTCGCGCTCCACCGCGCTCGGACGGATGGCCTCGTGGGCCTCCTGCGCGCTCTTCTTGGCTCGGTAGGCCGGCGGCGCGTCGGGCAGGTACTCGCGACCCAGCCGGCCGGTCACCCACTGGCGCGCTTCCTCCTGGGCCTCGGCGGCCACCCGCACCGCGTCGGTGCGCATGTAGGTGATGAGGCCGACCGCGCCCTCCTCGCCGAGCTCGACGCCCTCGTAGAGCTGCTGGGCCAGCATCATCGTCTTCTTGGCGCTGAAGTGGAGCTTGCGGCTCGCGTCCTGCTGGAGCGTCGAGGTGATGAAGGGCGGCGCCGGATTCCGCCGCCGCTCGCCGCGGGTCACCGACTTCACGATCCAGGCCGCCCCGTGCAGCCCGGTCATCACCGCCATGGTGGCGGCCTCGTTGGGCAGGTCGGCCTTCTGGCCCTCCACTTCCTTGAGGGTGGCGGTGAAGTCGGGCGGGTTCTTGCCCTTGAGCCGGGCGTGAAGCGACCAGTACTCCACCGGCACGAACGCGGCGATCTCGCGCTCGCGCTCGGTGATCAGGCGCACCGCCACCGACTGCACGCGTCCGGCCGAGAGGCCGCGGCGGATCTTCTCCCACAGCAGGGGCGACAGCTTGTAGCCGACCAGCCGGTCGAGCACGCGCCTCGCCTGCTGGGCGTTGACCTTGTTGGAGTCGATCTTCCCCGGATGCAGGAAGGCGGCCTTCACCGCGCGCTCCGTGATCTCGTTGAACATGATCCGGTGCGTCTTGGACTTGCTGATGCCGAGCTCGTGGGCGAGGTGCCAGCCGATGGCCTCGCCTTCCCGGTCGGGGTCGGTCGCGATGTAGAGCGAGTCGGCCTTCTCGGCCGCCTTCTTCAGATCGTCGAGGACCTTCTTCTTGGCGGGAAGCACCTTGTACTCGGGCTTGAAGCCCTTCTTCTCGTCCACCCCGAGCTTGGATTTGGGCAGATCGCGGACGTGTCCCATCGAGGCCTTGACGACGTACTTGCCGTCCAGATACTTCTGGATCGTCTTGACCTTGGTGGGCGACTCCACCACCACCAATCCTCGCTTGGCCACCGTTTCTCCTATCCGAGGACCGCGCGGACGAACCGCTTGCCCTCGATCTGACGCACGCGACCGCTCAGCTCGAGGTCGAGCAGCGTCGCCGAGACCCGCGCCGCGCCGAGCCCGCTCCGCTCGATCACGCGGTCGATGTCGACCGGATCTTCCCCCAGCAGCGACAGGATGACCCGGTTCGACTCGTCGTCCGTCTCGCTCGGCCCGGTCGCCGCGGATGTCATGCTCGCCGCCGTGTCAACGCAGGTCTTCCAGCGGTCGGGAAGGGCCGCGACCACGTCCTCCCAGCCGAGCGCGAGCGCGGCACCGTCCTGGATCAGCCGGTTGGCCCCGCGGCTCTCCGGCGCAGTCACCCGCCCCGGCACCGCGAGGACCTCCCGACCCAGCTCGGCGGCCAGCCGCGCGGTGATGAGCGAGCCGCTGCGCTCGGCCGCTTCGATCACCACCACCGCCAGGGACAGCCCCGCGATCACCGCGTTGCGCGTGGGGAAGTTCTGCGGCAGCGGCGGGGTGCCCGACGGAAACTGCGACAGCAGCGCGCCCTGCCGCGCGATCTCGTCGGCGAGCCGCCGATTCTCCGGCGGATACACGGAGTCGACGCCCGAGCCCAGCACCGCGATGGTGCGCCCGCCCACCCGCAGCGCGCCGCGGTGCGCGGCGCTGTCCACGCCGCGCGCGAGCCCGCTCACGACGGTCACGCCGCGCGCGGCGAGGTCCGCCGCCATGGTCTCGGCCACCGCGAGCCCGTACGGCGTGGCGCGGCGCGAGCCCACCAGCGCGACCGCGAGCGCGTCGCCGTCGACGAGACGACCGCGCACGTGCAGCGACGCGGGCGCGGTCGGCACCGGACGCAGGAGCGCGGGATACTCCGCGTCCTCGCGCCCGAGCGTGCGCAGCGTGTCGTCGTGGAGAGCCTCACGCATCACGTGTATCGTCGTCCTCACGTCTTTGGATGAAAATTTGCAACGTGCGGTTCAGTATACCGGACGACCGGAATGGGTCAAAACGGCCGGAGCCGGTCACCGCGCCGGGCGACCGGAAGCTCCGAGCGAGGAGATGAGCGTGCGGGCCTGCGCCGCCGCGTCACTTTTCGGATACGACTTGAGCACTTGCTGCCACGTCTCGCGGGCGCGCGGCACGTCGTGGAGCGCGCGGTAGCACAGGCCGACCTTCAGCAGCGACTCGGCCGCGGGCGCGCTCTGGGGATAGAGATCGGGCACCTTCTGGAACTCGGTCAGCGCCTGGTTGAAGTCGCGCTGCCGATAGTAGGCCTCGCCGATCCAGTACTGCGAGCTCGCCGCGAGCGCGTGCTTGGGAAACCTGTCGATGAGCTCGGTGAACTCGAGCACCGCCTGCCCGTGTTCCTCCGCGCGAAAGCTCGTCATCGCCTGGGCGTACAGCTTCTCGGGGGTGACGTCGCGGCCGCCCGACGGCGCCGTCGGCTTCGGAGGGGGCGCGGCCGGCGGCGGCACGCTGAGCGCGGCCACCTTCTGGTTGGTCTCCTCCAGCGCCGAGCGCAGCGAGCGCACCGCCTCGTCCTGCTGCTGGACGGCGCCCTTCATCTGCTCGCGCTCCTGCGCGGAGGTCTTCGTCTCGCCCACCAGGAACGCGGCCTGCGCGTCCAGGGCCTTGAGCTCACCGGCCAGGCGGGCCACGTCCTTGCTCGTCTGCTCCTGGCCCTTGCGCAGCTCCTCCACCTGCTTGACGAGCGCGGCCATCTCGGCCTCCCGGCGCGCCTTCTCCGCGGAGCCGCAGCCGGCTGTCGCCACCGCGAGGATACCGAGCCAGGCCAGAACGGTGGGGCGGGACGACATGGCCCAGACCGTACCACCTCGCTTCTCGAAAAGTCAATTTTCACGAGACTTTGACTGCCGTTTGCGGTTCCGTTAGCATGAGCGGCGCGATGGACGACCTGTCCTGGATGCTGTTCGTCTCGGCGCTGTCCGTCGGCCTCGTCTTCGGCTATGTCACCCAGCGCGGCGGGTTCTGCCTGACTCGCGCCCTCTCCAACGCCTTCCTCATGCGCGACGGCAACATCCTGCGCGCCTATGTCCTCGCCGCGCTGGTGGCGATGGTCGGCGTTCAGATCATCGAGGCGCTCGGGCTGGTCGAGATCCCGCTACGGCCCCTGCGGTGGGTCTCCAACATCGTGGGCGGCGCGCTGTTCGGGGTCGGAATGATCCTGGCGGGCGATTGCCCGGGCAGCGCCTGGTACCGGATCGGCGAGGGCGCGGCCGGCGCACTGGTCGTCCTCGTGGGCTTCGCGATCGGCGCCACCACCGCGGGTATCGGCGTCCTCGCGCCGATCCGCACGATGCTGCAGAGACCGGTCATCTCGTTGGGAGACGGCGGCGCGGTCACGCTGCCCGGCGTCACCGGCGTCTCCCCGTGGATCGTGATCGCCGGGCTGCTCGTGCTGGGCGCGATCTGGCTCCGTCGCGGGCGCCGCGAGCCCGAGCACGGCACGTGGCGGTGGCCGGCCACCGGCGCCGCGGTGGGCGTGATGATCGTGGTCGGCTGGTGGGCATCTGCGCTCGGCGATCACCCGGTGGGCATCACGTTCGCAGCCAACACCGGCCACCTCCTCACCTACCCGATGGTCGGCTACCCGAACCGCGTGACCTGGAGCATGCTGATGGCCCTCGGCGTGCCCGTCGGCGCGTTCATCGCGGCCTGGACCACCGGCACGTTCGCCTGGAAGTGGCCCCCCGCCTCGAGTCTCGCGAAGATCTTCGGCGGCGGACTCCTCATGGGGGCGGCCGCGCTCGTCGCCGAGGGCTGCAACATCAACCAGGGCCTCACCAACTCCGCGACGCTCGCCGTCGGCAGCCTCCTGACCTTCGCCTCCATGTGCGCGGGCGCCTGCCTCACCCTCTGGTGGATGTTCCTCCGCAAGCCCTGAGCGCACGGCCGGCGAGAACGGGCGGGAGGCGGGGCCGCGGGGCGGGGTGGTGGCTCGCGGACCACGAGGCGCGATCTCGTCTCCTCGCGGGTAGCAGTTCCCAATCTGGAAGGCGAGGTTCCTGGCGATCGCTGGCAGGAACGGGTCCGCGAGCCACCACCCCGCCCCGCGGCCCC
>Ga0209971_1000136_pt1 | contig 21977 bp, 23 predicted proteins | sample InoplaM3SAM_FD_187588 | JGI IMG/M metagenome (GOLD analysis project Ga0209971, IMG submission 187588) | Arabidopsis thaliana rhizosphere microbial communities from the Joint Genome Institute, USA, that affect carbon cycling - Inoculated... | ecosystem: Host-associated > Plants > Roots >... | reverse complement strand
ACTTCGCGCGCTTCGCGGCCGCGGCCGCGCGCCGCCCCGACGCCGCGACCGTGCTCGCGGTCACCCCGCTCGTGGCGGACGAGAAGCCCCTCTGGGTGACGCTCGGGCCGGCCGGGCGCGTGCAGGCCATCGGTGACCCGGGCGGCGGGCTCGTCACCGCCGGGGTGTATCGCGTCTCCGAGCGCGCGCGCCGCATCGAGTCGGCGCCCGCGCTCGGGCGTCTGCGCGAGTACCTCGGGTGGCTGCGCGCGAGCGGCGAGCCGATGTTCGGTGAGATCATCGAGACGGTGGTGGACGTGGATCGGAGGGAAGACGTGGCCAGCGCGGAGGCGCTCGCGGGCCGGCGAGCGGGGCGTGCCTGAGCCGGGGAGGACGTGAGGTGAGCGAGCCGAGATACTGGGGCCTCTTCCGCGAGCGCGAGCACTCGCCGGGACGCGAGAGCGACGACGCCGAGATCCTCCGACTGACCGCCAAGCATCTGGAGAGCCGCGGCGCGCAGGTGGAGCTGAAGGCCCCCGAGGAGCTCGGGGCCGACGAGACGCCGCCCGACGGGGTGTTCCTGATGTGCGAGCGGATGGAGGCGCTGCGGGTCCTGCTCGGCTGGCAGGAGCGCGGGATCCGTCAGGTCAACGCGCCCCTCGCGGTGCTCAACACCTACCGGGAGCGGATGATCGCGCAGCTCCGCGAGGCCAACGTGCCCTTCATCGAGAGCCGGATCGTCTCGACCCGGGGCGGGGAGGCGGGCGTCCGGGCCGCGGTGTGGGTGAAGCGGCCCGACGTGCACAACACCCAGGAGGGCGACGTGGTTTTCGCGGACGACGAGCGCGCGGTCGGGGCCGCGCTGGCCGGCCTGGCCGCACGCGGCATGACCACCGCGGTGCTGCAGCCGCACGTGCCCGGCGACCTGATCAAGTTCTACGGCGTCGGCGGCGGAGGCGGCGCGGACGGCGCACCCGCGTGGTTCCGCTGGTTCTACCACCGGGACCAGCGGCTCGGCGGGCACGTGTTCGATCCGGCCCACCTCGCGCGGCTCGTGCGGGCGGCCGCCTCCGCGCTCGGCCTCGAGGTCTACGGGGGCGACGCCATCGCCTCCGGCCACGGCGCGCTGACCCTGATCGATCTCAACGCGTGGCCGAGCTTCGCGCTCTATCGCGACGAGGCCGCGCCGGTGATCGCCTCCTATCTCTCGCTGCGCTTCGGAGGCGGGCCCCTCGGAGGCCGACCATGACCGCGCCCCGCGAGCCGGGACCCCGGTCGCGCGAGATCGTGACGCGCGAGGCGCGGCACATCGCGCCCGGCTACCAGTCGTTCGCGCTCTATTCCGGCCTCGCGATGGCCCGCGGCCGCGGATCCAAGCTCTACGACGAGGACGGGCACGAGTACATCGACTTCATCGCGGGCATCGCGGTCGGCAGCGTGGGACACTGCCACCCGCACTACGTCGAGGCGCTCAAGCGCCAGGTGGAGACGCTCACCTTCGGCAGCTTCACCACCGAGACCCGCGCGCGCTTCCTCGAGCTGGTCGCCTCGGTGACTCCGGAGGGCCTCGGCCGGATCCAGCTCTTCTCGGGCGGAGCGGAGGCAGTGGAAGCGGCCCTGCGCCTGGCCAAGGCCGCCACCGGCAAGCAGGAGGTCGTCTCGTTCTGGGGCGGCTTCCACGGCAAGACCGGTGGGGTGCTCGGCCTGCTCGGCAGCGAGTTCAAGCATCACCAGGGCCCGTTCCTGCCCGGCCAGTACTCGACGCCCTACGCCGACTGCTACCGCTGCCCGCTCAAGCTGCGCTATCCGGATTGCGGCATCGCGTGCGCCGAGTACGTGCGCGACGTCATCCGCTACCAGACCGCGGGAGAGATCGCCGCGATCATCGTCGAGCCGATCCAGGGCACCGCCGGCAACATCATCCCCCCCGACGGCTTCCTGCGGGCCGTCCAGTCGGTGGCCCGGGATCACGGGGCGCTCTTCTTCGCGGACGAGATGATCACCGGCTTCGGGCGCACCGGGGCCATGTGGGGCACCGAGCACGAGGGGATCGTCCCCGACATCATGACGGTGGGCAAGGGCGTGGGCGGCGGCTTTCCGCTGTCCGCGGTGATCTCCACCGACACGCTCACTCAGGCCAAGCCCTGGTCCAACCCGAGCTTCAGCTCGTCCAGCTACGGCGGCAATCCGCTCGCCTCCGCGGCCGGGCTCGCCGCGCTCCAGATCATTCTCAACGAGGATCTGGTCAAGAACGCGGACCGGGTCGGTGCGGTCATGCTCGCCGAGCTGCAGCGGCTCAAGGAGAAGTACCGCACGGTCGGCGAGGTGCGCGGGCGCGGCCTGCTGCTCGGCATCGAGCTGGTCGAGGATCGCCAGAGCCGCAAGCCGCTCGATCGGGCGATCACCCGCGACCTGTACCAGGAATGCCTGCGGCGCGGCCTCCTCTCGATGACCTACGCGCCGACCGTCCGGATCAATCCGCCGCTGGTCATCACCGAGGAGCTCGCGCGGGAAGGACTGGCCATCCTGGACGAGGCTCTCGGAGCGGTGCTGCGGCGCCATGGGCGGGACTAGGAGGCTGCGCGGCGCCGTCATCGGGCTGGGGAACGTCGCGGTGAACGGTCATCTGCCCGGCTGGCGAGAGCGGGCCGACTGCGCGATCGTGGCCGCGACGGACGCGAGCCCGGGACGCCAGGACGCCTGCCGGGGCGCGCTGCCCGAGGCGCGGTGGCACGACTCGGTCGAGTCGCTCCTGGCCTCCGACGATCTCGACTTCGTCGACATCTGCACGCCGCCCTCGAGTCACGCCGGCCTGATCGAGGCCGCGCTCGCCCGCTCGCTCCACGTGCTGTGCGAGAAGCCGCTGGTCGGCTCCCTCGCCGAGCTGGATCGGCTGGCCGCCCTCGCGCGCGCGGCCGGCGTCGCGTTCCACACCGTGCACAACTGGCACCACGCGCCGCTGGTGCGCGCCGCCGACGCGGCGATCCGCGCCGGCCGCATCGGCGCGGTCCGCGAGGTGGTCTGGCAGACCCTCCGCACCCGGCCCGCGGTGGCCGCCAACGGCGACGGCTGGCGCGTGGATCCCGAGATCGGCGGCGGCGGGGTGCTCACCGACCACGGCTGGCACGTCTCCTACGTGATCCCGCGCTGGGTGGGCGCGCGGCCCGAGGCGGTGAGCGCGCGCCTCGAGACGCGGCGGCATCGCCGCTTCGCGGTCGAGGACACCGCCACCGTGCGGCTGCATTTCCCCGACGCGGTCGCCGACATCGTGCTGACCTGGGCCGCCGAGACCCGGGAGAACCACGCGCGGGTCATCGGGACCGCCGGGCGGATCGAGATCGAGGACGACGCCCTCGTCCTCACCACGGACGGTCGCGAGGAGCGCCGCCGATATCCGCCGCCGCTGTCCGACGGCTCGGCGCACCCGGACTGGTTCACCGCGATCGCCGACGAGTTCATCGCGCGCGTGCGCGACCGCGGCGCCCGCGAGTCGAGCGCCAACCTGGACGAGGCGGCGGTCTGCATCGCGGTGGAGCACGGCGCGCGGGAGTCGAGCCGCAGCGGCGGCGGGCGCCGCGCCCTCTCCGCCGGAGCGGTCGGATCCGCGCGGTGACCACCCTCCTGCCGACGGCGGCGGTGTCGGTGCCCAGCGTGCTGGTCGTGCTGCCGGCGCCGCCCGGCAAGGGACTGCCCCCGGACACCGTGATCGCCGGGCTGCCGCTGCTGCGCCGCATCGTGCTCGCGGCGACCCGGGCCGGCTTCGAGCGGATCCTGGTGCATCGGGGCGCCTGTCCGGAGCCGCGGCTGCTCGAGGGCACCGGCGCGGTGGTGCTCGACGGCGGCGCCGGGACGCCGTCGCCGGATCGGGTGGTCCTGCTGCCGGTGAACGTGCTGCCGCAGGCCCGCTGGCTCCGCGGGCTGCGCGAGATGCCGCTCGAGCCGGAGACGATCCTGGTGGACTCCTCGATGGTGGCGGCGCTGGAGAGCGCGGGCGGCGGCGACGTCCTCCGCACCGCGGGCGAGTGCTCGGCGCCGCACGACCTGGTCGCCTCCCTCTCGCGCCGCCTGCCGAGCATCGCCCCCGCGGGGGACCCGGCGGGGCGATTCGCGGTCGAGGGCGCCGGCGGGGTGAAGGCGGCCGAGGACTGGCTGCTGCGCGGGCTCATCAAGGACACCGAGGGGTTCATGTCGCGTCACGTGGAGCGGCGCATCTCGCTGGCCGTGACCCGCCGGCTCGTGAGCACGTCGATCACTCCGAACGTGATGACGCTGGTGAGCCTCGCGGTGGGGCTCAGCAGCGCGCCGTTCTTTCTCTCGGTGGATCCGCTGACCCAGGTGATCGGCAGCCTGCTCTTCCTGACCCACTCCATCCTCGACGGCTGCGACGGCGAGCTGGCCCGCCTGAAGTTCCTCGAGTCCCCGGCCGGGGCCCGCCTCGACTTCTGGGGCGACAACCTGGTTCACGTCGCGGTCTTCACCTGCATGGGAGTCGGCTGGAGCATGGCCATCGACGCCCTCTGGCCGCTCGCGCTCGGCATGCTCGCCGTCACCGGGACCGGCCTGTCCGCGGTCCTGGTCTCCCAGCAGAACGGGGCGCGGTCCGCGTCGGGGGCCCGCCTCGCCGAGGCGCTCGCCAACCGCGATTTCATCTATCTGGTCATCGTCCTGGCCTGCTTCGGCCGTGCCCAGTGGTTCCTGGTGTGCGTCGCGCTCGGGACGCCGATCTTCATGATGCTGGTCCGCTGGGGCGCCGGCCGGCGACGGGCCAAGTGACGTGGCCGGCTTCCTCGACGTCATCCTCCGTGGGCTGATCCTGGCGGCGCAGGCCGTCGCCGTCGGCGGCGTCTGCTTCCTGCTGCTGGTCCTGCGGCCCTTCGGCTCCCGGCCGGTGCCGGACCTCGTCACGCGCGCTCGGTCGCTCGGGCTCATCGCGCTGGGCGCGCTGGTCCTCGCGATCGGCCAGACGCTGGCGCTGGCGAGCGAGCTGTACGTGCTGCTCCACGATGCGGTCTGGCCCCTGATGGCCGCGGTCCAGACGCTCTACGTGCAGGTGAGCCTCGTGCGCATCCTGGCCGGCGTGGCCCTGGCCGCCTGCGCGCTCCAGCTCCGTCGCGAGCCCGAGGAGCGCCGCGGCCTCTGGGCCGCGATCGGGCTGCTCGCGGCCACGATCGTGGCGGCCGCGCCGTGGACCAGCCACGCGGCGGCCCGGCTCGAGTCGCGCGGGCCCCTGCTGCTGCTCGACGGGGCCCACCAGGTCGCGGCGATGGCGTGGGTGGGCGGGCTCGTGCACCTGATCGCGGCGGCGATCGCGCGCGGGCCGCGGCCCTGGCCGGTGGCCCTGCTGCAGCGGTTCTCCAATCTGGCGCTCACCTCGGTGGTGGTCCTGGTGGCCGCGGGCGTCGGGCTCTCGATCTACTACGTCGACGACGTCTCGGCCCTCGTCGGCACCGCCTACGGCCTGATGGTGATGACCAAGGTGGTGATGCTGGCCGGGCTGCTCGTGCTGGGCGCGCTGAACTCGCGCGCGATCCGCCGCATGGACGGCCGTGTCGAGGCCGACCAGGTCACGATGCGCCGCTTCGTCGAGGTCGAGGTGGGCCTCGGCCTCACCGTGCTCTTCGCGGCCGCCTCGCTCACCTCGCTGCCGCCCGCGGTCGATCTCACCCACGATCGCGCGACCCTGGCCGAGGTCGCCGGGCGATTCACGCCCCGGATGCCGACGCTGCGCTCCCCGTCGATCGACGAGATGCCCATCGACGACCCCGACGCCCCGCGCACCGACGCCGACCGCGCCTGGTCCGAGTTCAACCACCACGTCTCCGGGCTCCTCGTGCTCGTCATGGGCCTGCTGGCGATCCTGCACGCCTCCGGTCACGCCCGCTGGGCACGGCACTGGCCGCTCGTGTTCCTCGCGTTGGCCGCCTTCATGATGGTGCGGAGCGACCCCGGCTCGTGGCCGCTCGGGCCGGAGGGCTTCTGGGAAGGCTGGCTGGTCGCGACGGTGATGCAGCACCGGATCTTCACGGTCCTGGTGGTGGCCTTCGGGATCTTCGAATGGATGGTCCGCACCGGGCGGATGCGCTCGCGCCGGGCCGCGCTGATCTTCCCCCTGCTGTGCGCCCTCGGCGGCGGCCTGCTGCTGACGCACTCGCACGCCGCGCAGAACCTCAAGGACGAGTTCCTGCTGGAAGTGACGCACACGCCGCTCGGCGTGCTCGCGATGATGATCGGCTGGACCCGCTGGCTCGAGCTACGCCTGCCCGAGGGACGCCAGCGCCTGCCCCGCGGTATCTGGGCCATCGGGCTGGCCCTCATCGGCGTCCTCCTGATCTTCTACCGCGAGAGCTAGCTCGGGCCGCTCGAAGCTTGTCCTACGCCCGCGGAAATGTCGTAATGCAAGACCTGACCCCTGTGCTTACTGCGTGGATTGGAGGAGGAGGCCGGTGAGGTAGCGGGTCTCGGGCACGGTCAACAGGATGGGGTGATCGCGGCTCTGGGTGAGGGTGGAGAGCACGCGGGGGCGGAGGCCGGCGTCGCCGGCGGCCTGGCGGCAGATGTCCTCGAACAGGGCGGGCGTGATGTGGTGGGAGCAGGAGAAGGTCAGCAGCAGGCCGCCCGGCTCCAGCAGGCGCAGGGCGCGGAGGTTGATCTCCTTGTAGCCGCGCGTCGCCGCCTCCACCGCGGACTTGTGGCGCGTGAAGGGCGGCGGATCGAGGACGACCAGGCCGAAGCGCTCGTGGCGTGATTCGAGATCGCGGAGGGCGTCGAAGGCGTTGCCCTCACGGAGCGTGGCGCGGTCCTCGACCGCGTTGAGGGCCAGGTTGCGGCGAGCCGCGGCCAGCGCCTCGGCCGAGGCGTCGAGCAGGAGCGCGGAGGCCGCGCCGCCCAGCAGCGCGTGGCAGGCGAAGCCACCCGCGTAGCAGAAGGCGTCGAGCACCCGGCGGCCGCGGGCCAGCGTGGCTGCGAGCAGCCGGTTGTCGCGCTGGTCGAGGTAGAGCCCGGTCTTGTGGCCGGCGCCGAGGGAGACCGCGAACCGGCCCGCCCCCTCCTCCACCGTCAATTCGGCCTCGCGGGTGTCGCGCACCGGCTCGAACCCTTCGATGCGGGCCGCCGTCGGATCGTCCAGCCGGAGCACCTCGTCGCCCGGGAAGAGCCGGCCGAGCGCCGCGCCGACCCACTCGGCGTTGCGCGCCATGCCGAGGGTGAGGCACTGGACGACGCTCACCGGCCCGTAGCGGTCGACCACGAGCCCGGGCAGGCCGTCGGCCTCGCTCCAGCAGAGCCGGTAGGCGGCCGACTCGAGGCCGGCGGCCCGCCGGTATCGCAGCGCCGCCTCGAGACGCGCGTGGACGAGGGCGCCATCGACCCGCTGGTCCTCGCGCGTGATCAGGCGGCAGACCAGGGTGGAGCGCGGGCTGTAGAAGCCGCGCCCGAGGAAGCGCCCGCCCGCGTCGGCGACGTCGACCGCGGCGCCGGCCGACCAGGCGCCCTTGAGGTCGGCCACCTCGCCGCGATAGACCCACGGGTGCCCGGCCCGGATGCGGCGCTCGGCGCCCCGCTTGAGGATCAGCGTGGCCATCGGATCGTGTCCCGCTCCCCGTCGGGAGAGGGGCCCCATCTCCCAAGAGGCGCGGACGCCTCTATCGCTTCCGCAGCACCACCACCATCAGGAGCGGGTGGTGGGCCTCGTCGAGGCGGAGGTGCGGCTTGAAGCCGTAGAACCACTCGACGAGATCGAAGCCGCCGGCCAGCTGGACCAGGGCCTTCAGTTCCTGCGGGAAGACCATGCGCGAGGCGTGACGCTGGCGATAGACGTGCCGGGTGCCGTTCTCGTGGACCTCCAGCTCCATGTCCTCGAAGAAGGTCTGGGTCACCGGGTTCAGGTCCTTGAGCGCCTCGAACGTCGCGCGCACCGTCGCGTTGCCGCGCCGGCGCGTCCAGGACCAGCGTCGGGCCGGATCGGTCCACGACGAGCACATGTAGCGGTCGAAGACGTAGAGGCCCCCCTTGCCGAGCGCGCGGGCCACGCAGCGCAGGTGATCGAGCAGGGCCTCGTTGGTGAGCAGGTGCCCCTGCGAGTCCTGCATGCAGATGGCCGCGTCCACCGGCTTGGGCAGCCGGAAGCGTGTCATGTCCGCGACGAACAGCTCGGGGGTGACGCCGCCGGCGGCGGCCCGCTCGCGCAGGTACGCGATGTTCTCCGGCGAGAGGTCGAGCCCCGACATCCGGTAGCCGCGGCCGGCGAGCCGGATCAGGTGCGGGCCGGTGCCGCAGGCGATGTCGAGCACGCGCCGGACGCGCCGGCGCGCGTAGCGGCGGAAGCAGTGAACGAGGAAGTTCACCTCCTGTCGCCGGTTCATGTCGAAGGCGATCTCGTAGTAGCGGGGCGCGGAGTACTGGGCGGTCATGATGCGAACCAGGTCAGGATGGCTTCCCGGAGGATCCACGAGGCGGTGATGCCGGTGCGGCCCGAGGGATCCCAGGTGTGCGCGACCTCCATCAGGTCGGTTCCCACGATGGGGCAGGGCTGGAGCAGGCGGACGATCTCCACCAGATCCGAGGCGGTGATGCCGCAGGGCTCGGGCGCGCCGGTGCCGGGCGCCTCGGACGGATCGAGCACGTCGACGTCGATGGTGACGTAGAGCGGGTGGCGGCCCAACTCGGGCAGCAGGCTCTTCACCGCCTCGACCGGATGGATCTGGTGCGCCGGGAACAGGTGCGGCGCCTTGCGCTGGTACTCCTCCCGGGCGCCGGTGCGCATGCCCACCTGGAAGACGCGCTCGGGCGCCAGCACGTCCATCACCCGCGCCATCGCCGAGGCATAGTTGTAGCGCTCGCCGAGGAACTCCTCGCGCAGGTCGGGATGGGCGTCGAGCTGCAGGATGCGCAGGTCGGGGATGGCGGGCGCGAGCACCTCGATGACCGGCAGCGTGGCGGTGTGGTCGCCGCCCAGCATCACCGGGATCAGCCCGGGGCGCCAGAAGCCTCGAATCTCCTCGCGGGCCCGGGTCAGCTGCTCCCGGGGCGTGCCGTCGCCCAGCTGGCAGTCGCCGAGGTCGGCGATGGCGAGGTCCTCGAGGTCGCGCCCGAGGAACGGAGAATACGTCTCGATGGAGTCCGAGGCCACCCGCAGGTCGCGCGGGCCGTGGTCGGCGCCGCGCCGGAGGTTGACGCGGCCTTCGAACGGGATGCCGAAGAGGACGATCCGGGCGTCCGGGAAGGCCGCCCGGCAGGCGATGAAGCGGGGCTCAGCAGCGATCAAGAGCCCACGCCCGCCTCGGGGCTAGACGAGGTCGTCCTCGGAGAGGAGCGTCACGGCGGCCAGCGCGCAACCGGTGCGCTCGACCCGGTGCTCGACCGCGAAGACCTTCAGGTCCCGGATCGTCTCGCCCCGGACCCGGAAGGCCTCCTCGAGCATCTGCACGATCATCCGCTCGGCTTCCTCGCGCGTGGCCTTGTCGTGGTACTCCATGATCACGCCGTTCTTGGCGGGATCCTCGGGCCGCGCCCAGCCGACCGCGGCCGCCACGACCTCGCCCGGCACCTCGCTGGTCATCGCCGCGTAGGCCGTCGGCACCAGCGCTCCCGGCTTGATCCGGGGCAGCGCCACGAGCTCCACGCCGGGGGGCAGGATGCTCGAGACCTTGATGAGGTTGATGTTACCGATGCCGGCCGCCAGGAGGGCATTGTCGAAGGCGTTGAGTGGGGTCGAGCCCTCCGCGTTGCCGGCGGTGCCTGCCGCCTTGGTCACTGGTGCGAAGTGCATTCGCGCTCTCCTCCTCGCGTTCGCGAGACGGCCTCGCCGTGTAGTCCGAGCCGCGCCCCACCGCGGCTCGTCGTGAATTTCTGGCTCATCGTAGCGGCAGAACCGACGAACGCAAGCGAAAAGTTGCCGTCGGCGGCGTCGGCGAGCGCGGGCGCGAGCGTCGGCGGGCGCGTCGGCGACGTGGCGAGCGCGTCCGCGGTGACGTCCGAGGCGCCAAAATCGCATTTTTTTCTTGCAATGAAAAAAATTTAGCCCCACAGTGCAGAAAAATCCGGCCCGGAATTTCGCCGGAGAAAACAAGGAAGTTTCGGGAGGAGGGAAAGAGTGCAAGCACTGGGGCGTCACCTGCTGCTCGAGCTGTTCGACTGCGACGCAGAGGCCATCAACAGTCTGGACACCGTGAAGGCGTCGATGGTGGAAGCGGCCAAGAGGGCCCAGGCCACCATCGTCGACGTGGTATTTCACGAGTTCAACCCGTTCGGCATCAGCGGCGTCGTCGTCATCGCCGAGTCGCACCTGGCCATCCACACGTGGCCCGAGTACCGCTACGCCGCCGTCGACGTCTTCTCCTGCGGTGACGTGCTCCAGCCGCAGGTGGCCGCCGACTACCTGGTGGAGCAGTTCGGGGCCGCGCGGGCCTCGGTGGTCGAGCTCCAGCGCGGGATCTTCATGAACCACCCGCGTCCGCTCCTGCACAAGCCGGCGGGCGCGCCGGTCGCCACCACCGGGAGCTGAGCCGGCCGATGGCGACGCCTCAGTACAAGTGGTTCTTCGAGACCACGACCCCGGTCGAGGGGCACATGCACGCCATCGCCCGGACCATCGTCACGCGGCAGACCAAGTTCCAGCTCATGGAGATCATGGAGACCCTCTCGTACGGCAAGTGTCTCGTGCTGGACGGGCGGATCCAGTCCAGCCAGGCCGACGAGTTCATCTACCACGAGACACTCGTGCACCCTGGCCTCCTGGCCCATCCGCGGCCCCAGCGCGCCATGGTCATCGGCGGCGGGGAGGGCGCGACCGTCCGGGAAATCCTGCGGTACCGCACCATCACCGACTGCCTGATGGTGGACATCGACGGTGAGGTGGTCGAGGAGTGCAAGAAGCACCTGCCCGAGATGCACCAGGGGGCCTTCGACGACCGCCGGACCCGGCTGCTCCACGAGGACGCGCGGGCCTACCTGGAAAAGACGACCGACCGCTTCGATCTGATCGTGGTGGACCTGGTCGAGCCCCTGGAGGAGGGGCCGGCGTGCCTGCTGTTCACCAAGGAGTTCTACACGCTGATCCGCGACCGCCTGACCGACCAGGGCGTCATGACCATGCAGGCCGGCATGACCAAGGTGAACGAGATCTTCTTCCACGGGGCGGTCAATCGCACGCTCCAGGAGGTCTTCCCGGTCGTCGCGCCCTACCAGAGCTTCATCTCGTGCTTCGGCACGCCCTGGGGCTTCATCCTCGCCTCGAAGGGCGTGGACCCCCGCACGCAGTCGGCGGCGGAGATCGACCGGCTGATCGCCGAGCGCCTGGATCCCAAGCAGCTCGGGTACTGGGACGGGCAGGCCCATCTGCACTCGTTCAACCTGCCCAAGTTCCTCCGGGTGGCGATCGAGAAGAACGACCGCGTCATCACCGACAAGAACCCCCTGATCGTCACGTAGCCCGCTTCCTGAGCCCCCCGGTCCTCATCCTGGCCTCCGCCTCACCACGGCGCCGGGAGCTGCTGGAGCGGCTCGGCATCCCGTTCGAGATCCTCGCCAGCCACATTCCCGAGGAGCATCCCGCGCTCCCGCCGGCCCAGGCCATCGCCGCGGTGGCGCTGGCCAAGGCCCGCGCGGTGGCGGCCGGGCTCGACCGGGCGCCGGCGGTGGTCCTGGGCGCCGACACCGAGGTGGTCCTGGACGGCCGGCTCCTCGGCAAGCCCCGTGATCCGGCCGACGCCGCCCGCATGCTCCGCGAGCTGCGCGGTCGCGAGCACGAGGTGATCACCGGTCTGGCCCTCGTCGAGCTGGACGCCCCGGGCGCCCCCTCCCGGCAGGAGACCACGTCGGTGACGAGCCGGGTGCGGATGGGCGACTACGGCGACGCGGCCATCGAGGCCTACGTCGCGACCGGTGAGCCGCTCGACAAGGCCGGCGCCTACGCGGTGCAGGGCCTCGGCGGGCAGCTGGTGGCCAGCGTGGTCGGCTGCTTCACGAACGTGGTCGGGCTGCCGCTGACCACCACGCGCGCGCTGCTCGAGCGGCGCGGCCTCCGCGCGAGCTAGCGCGCGTTGCCGGCCGCCGGCTCCTGCAGCAGGAGCCGGTCCACCGCGGGCAGCTTCACCTTGGCGGGCAGCGGCGCGCGCCCCCGGACCAGCTCGACGCCGTGCTCGAGCGCCTCGACGCTCACCCGGCCGCCGGGCAGGAACAGGTCGCGCGCCTTCGCCAGCCGCAGGGCGAAATCGGCCGGCGAGCCGACCGTCGTCGCGGGCAGCCCGCCGGCCAGTACCGGCGGCGCCGTCGAGAGGATGCGCGTCAGCGCGGCCTGCAAGGCGGTGGCGAGGCCTCGCAGAGTCGCCGCGTCCGGCTCGGTGCCCGCCCGCGCGAACAGGGCCGCGCTCACGCTCGGCCCGCCGAGCCACGTGGCGGCCTCGCGGGCCGTGCGCAGGTCGACCGCGACCACCGCGGCGCCGTCCTCCACGATCCTGCTCACGTAGGGCTCGCTCAGCACCGCCGCCGCCACCTGGCCTCCCTCGAGCGCACGGGCCGCACCTCGCTCGCCCAGGCTTCGCAGCATCACCTGCTGGGGCGCCACGCCGGCGTGGGCGAGCAGGAAGGCGAGCGCCTGGTCCTCCGGCGCGCCCGGCGCGGGCACGGCCACGGTCTGACCGACGAGATCGGCCGGCGAGCGAATCTCGTCCTTCCGGGCCGGGTTCACCAGCAGCGCCACCGGCGGCGCGGCCGTGAAGCCCCAGACGAGGCGCGGCGGCCGGCCGTCCACCGCGCCGAGCCGGAGCGCCGAGTCGAGCGAGGTGGCGGCGAGAGACGCCTGGCCCGAGGCCAGCGCCTCGGCGGCGCTCGGCTCGGAGCGGTAGGGTCGCAAGGTGACGGCGAGGTTCTGGGCGGTGAAGAGGCCCTCGGCCTGCGCCACGTGCAGGGGCAGGTACTCGGGTGACGTGGCCGGCCCCGCCACCGCGATCGTCAGCGAGGCCTGCAGCAGCACGAGCCAGGCGATCATCGCGCCGCCGCGACCTCCTGGAGCAAGCGCACGATCCGGTCGGCGGCGTCGGGCTGGGCGAGGCTCCTGGCACGCTCTCCCATCGCGGTCAGCGCCGCGGGGTCGGCGAGGAGCCGCGTCACCGCATAGGCCAACCCGTCCGGCGTGAGCGAGACCTGCGGGAACATCACCGCGCCGCCGGCGGCCTCGACGAGCCGGGCGTTGGCCGTCTGCTCATCGCCGCTGGTGCCGGGCAGGGGCACGTACAGGGCGGGGAGGCCGAGCTGGCAGCACTCGTTGACGGTGCCGGCGCCGCTGCGCCCGACGATCAGTGCGGCCGCCGCGTAGACATCGCGCAGCTCGGCGCCCACGTAGGGCTGCAGCGCATAGCGGCGGTGTAGCGACTCGGGCAGGGCCTGGGCGCGGGCGGTCAGCCAGGCGCGGTCGTCGGTGGCCGGGTTGTCGCCGCACTGGTGGATCACCTGGCAGACCTCGAGCAGCCGCGGCAGCGAGGCGCCGACGTCGCGATTGAGCCGGTGGGAGCCCTGGGCGCCACCGGTGACGTAGACGATCGGCGCCGCGGGATCGAGACCGAAGCGGCGGCAGGCTTCGGCGCGGGAGCCGCCGCGCAGCTCGGGCCGGAGGGGATTGCCGGTCAGCACCGTGCGCTCGCGCGGAAACTCCTCGCCGGTCATGGGGAAGGTGAGCGCAATCCGCCGGGCGAAGCGGCCGGCGACCCGGTTGGCCAGCCCGGGCACGCTCGTCTGCTCGTGCACGACCACCGGGATGCGAAGCGCGCGCGAAGCCAGGGCCGGGGGCAGCGCCACGAAGCCGCCGGTGGCGAGCACCACCGACGGGCGCAGCCGCCTCAGCAGGCGCCAGGACCGGGCGAGGCCGGCGGGGGCGCGCACGGCAAGGTCCGGCACGTTCTGCCAGTCCCAGTAGCGGCGCAGCTTGCCCACCGGGATCGTGTGGAACGGCACGCCCGTCTCGGGCACGCGCCGCGCCTCGATGCCGCGGCGGCTGCCGATCCAGTGCACCTCCGCGCCGATCTCCCGAAGCCGCGCGGCGACGGCGAGGCCGGGGCTCGTGTGCCCTCCGGTGCCGCCGCCCGCTATGACGACTCGCATCGGGGCGGACGACCGGGCGAATGCACGCGCGCGGTGCGCGGATGACCGTGTACTTCTGTACGGCTCTGTCTTATGCGGGGGCCCAGAAATGGCCCCCGCACTCCCCCAGCCGGCGGACGACCGGCGATCCGGCGTGCGCTCGGCGCGAGCTTCACCGGCGCTCGAGCGCGAGGTCGATGAGGCGGCCGATCAGCTCGGGGTAGGGGATGCCGGAGGCTTCCCAGAGGCGCGGATAGGCGCTGGTCGCCGTGAAGCCCGGGATCGTGTTGATCTCGTTCACGAGCACGCGGCGGTCGCCCTCGATGAAGAAATCCACGCGCGCCATGCCCGCGCAGTCGGTGGCCCGGAAGGCGCGCAGCGCGAGCGCGCGCACCTCCTCCGTGACCGCGGGCGCCAGCGGCGCCGGCACCTTGAACGTGGTCTGACCCGCGCCGTACTTGGTCTCGTAGTCGTACCACTCGCCCGGGTAGCACACCTCGCCCGGCACCGACACGCGTGGCTCGTCGTTGCCCAGGACCGCGACCTCCACCTCGCGGCCCTGCACCGCGCGCTCCACGATGATGCGGCGGTCGTGCTGCGCGGCGAGGTCGATGGCGGCGGGCAGATCCTCGGCGGCCTTCACCTTGCTGATGCCCACGCTCGAGCCCAGGTTGGCCGGCTTCACGAAGCACGGGAAGCCGATCTCGGCGCCGATGCCCCGCGCGATGTCCTCCCGGCCGCCGCCCTCCCAGTCGTGACGCCGGACGACCGCATGCTCCACCAGCGGAAGCCCGTGGGCGCGGAAGAGATCCTTCATCGCCACCTTGTCCATGCCGACCGCGGAGGCGAGCACGCCGGCGCCGGTGTAGGGCACGCCCGCGAGCTGCAGCAGCCCCTGCACGGTGCCGTCCTCGCCCTGCGGGCCGTGGAGCAGGACCAGCATCACGTCCAGGCGGTCGCGCAGGCCGGCGGGCAGACTGTCGGAGGTCTCCATCCGCATGAGGGAGGCGCCGGTGTCCTGTGCGGTCGCGCGCTCGAGCAGCTCGTGCTTGGTGTGGGCGTCGGCGCCGCCGGCGGTCAGCGCCTGGCGCGCGGCCTCGGCGGCGAGCGCGCGCAGCGGGTCGCCGCCCACGAGCCACCGGCCGTCCTTGGCAATGCCGATCGGGACCAGCTCGAACCGGCTCCGATCCATCGCGGCCATCACCGAGGCGGCGCCGGCCAGCGAGACCTCGTGCTCGCCCGAGCGTCCACCGAAGACCACGCCCACTCGCAGCTTCCGGGGCCCGTCGGCCATGGATCCAGTTGTATCAGACCGCACGTTTACCGGGGAGAACTCGTTTGCGCGCTCAGGCCGGCTTCTGCTTCTCGCGCCATGCCCGCCACTTCGCCAGACGCTCGGCGATCTCCTTCTCGGCCCCTCGCGTGGTGGGACGGTAGTAGACGCGGCCGCGCAGCGCGTCGGGCAGATGGTCCTGGCTCACCTGCGCGTCGGGCGCGTCGTGCGCGTACTGGTAGCCGCGGCCGTAGCCGAGGTTGGCCATGAGACCGGTCGGCGCGTTGCGGAGATGCAGGGGCACCGGCTCCGCGGGATGCTCCTGGATGTCGTGGTGGACCGCGTTCCAGGCCGCGTACACCGCGTTCGACTTGGGCGCCAGGGCGAGGTAGCACACCGCCTGGGCGAGGGCCAGCTCGCCCTCGGGCGTGCCGAGGAAGTGGTAGGCGTCCTTGGCGTCGAGGGTCAGGCGCAGCGCGGCCGGGTCCGCGTTGCCCACGTCCTCGGAGGCGAAGCGCACCAGCCGGCGCGCCACGTAGAGCGGATCCTCGCCCGCCTCGAGCATGCGGCCGAGCCAGTAGAGGGCGCCATCGGGATCGGAGTCGCGCAGCGACTTGTGCAGAGCCGAGATCAGGTTGTAGTGCTGCTCGCCCGACTTGTCGTAGAGCAGGGCCTTCTTCTGGACCGCATCACGCACCGCCGCCTCGGTCACGTGCGACCTCGGCCCGGTCACCGCCAGCTCGAGCACGTTGAGCGCGGTGCGCGCGTCGCCGTCGGAGAGCCGGGCGATCAGGGCGACCGCCTCCGGCTCCACCGTGGCGCCCAGGCCGCCCAGTCCGCGCTCGCCGTCCCGCAGCGCGCGCTCGAGGATGGCCACCAGGTCCGCTTCGCCGAGCGGACGCAGCACGTACACGCGGGCCCGGGACAGCAGCGCGCCGTTGACCTCGAACGAGGGGTTCTCGGTGGTGGCGCCGATCAGGATGATCGTGCCCTTCTCGACGTAGGGCAGGAAGGCGTCCTGTTGCGCTTTGTTGAAGCGATGGATCTCGTCCACGAACAGGATGGTCCGACGGCCGAGCCGCATGCCTTCGGCCTCCGCCTCGGTCATGACCTGGCGGATCTCCTTGACGCCGGAGGTCACGGCCGAGAACGGCACGAAGCGGGCGCCCGCCACGTCGGCCAGGAGCCGGGCCAGCGTGGTCTTGCCGGTGCCCGGCGGGCCCCACAGGATCATCGAGTGCAGCGCGCCCTCCTCGAGAGCGCGGCGGAGCGGCCGGCCCGCGTCGGTCAGCTGCGGCTGCCCCACCACCTCGTCGAGGCGGCGGGGGCGCATGCGGTCGGCGAGCGGCGCGGGGGCGCGGGGTGCGGCGGCGGGCAGCGAGTCGAACAGATCCACGCGCGCAGTATACCCAGGCGAGCGGGACGTGGCGGCCGTGAACGCGCGCCGGACGGCACGGAGGTCGCGGAGTGCCTCGACCGCCGGTGACGGGTCAGGCGAGCGCGGCGGGCAGGTCGAGCAGCGACTGGATGCGCGCGGCGATGACGACCCCGCGCTGCGACATCTCCGCGAGGTCCGGCCGGTAGGCGATGAAGGGGACGCCGGCGGCCTGCGCGGCGACGCCGTCCACCCACGAGTCGCCCACGACCACGATGCGCTCGGCCTCCGGCCAGCGCTCGCGCACCACGCGCACGCCGTCGGGATCGGGCTTCAGCCGCCGGACGTCGTCGCGCGTGACCACGAGATCCAGGTGGGCCACCAGCGCGAAGCGGGTGAGCACGTGATCGGCGACGACGCGATCGTTGTTGGTCCAGATCGCGGTGGCGAAGCCGAGATCCTTCATGGCGGCCAGCGTCTCGCGCGCGAAGGGCTCGAGGGTGGCCGCGGCCATCGCCCGCCGCTCGTGCGCCACCGGAATCGCGAGCAGCTCGGCCTCCAGATGCGGGGCCTCGCGCCGCACCAGGTCGAACAGCTCGGCGCCGGACCAGCGGAGCGCGCGCTCGGGCACGCGAATCCCGCGAGCCTTGACGAAGGCCTCCATCTCGCGGCCCACCGCCCGCAGGTCGAGCGGCGAGCTGACCAGCGTGTGGTCGAGGTCGAAGACACAGACCGCGAGGCCGGCGCCTATGCCACCGCCTCCGGCTCTCGGCGGACGAGGCCCCGCCGCAGGTCCGAGCGGGTGAGGATGTCGACGAGGTGGCCGTCCTCCGCGAGCGGCATCGCGGCCTCGATGGGGAGCGCGGCTCGGGTCATGGCGTCGCGCGCGTTCATGTCCGCTCGCCGTCGGTCTGGGCCAGGAGGTCGCGCAGCATCTCGATCCCGCCGGAGTCCAGGCGGCGATAGGCGGCGATCAGCTCGACGTCGTGCGGGAGCCGGTCGCGGAGGAGCGCCGCGGCCTGGTCCGAGCAGACCACCACGCGGGTCTTCTCCAGCATGCGATCGATCGACCACGGATCGTCGGTGGAGGCCAGGATCGGCACCACGTGCGACAGACCGGCGGACTGGACCGAGCTCAGGATGTTCTGGCTGCCGCGCGCGGTGGCGCAGACCAGTCCGACCGTCGAGCCCTCGGGCATCTCGGTGAGGCGCAGGAGCGAGGAGATGTTGGCCTCGGACAGGAGCGCCACCGCGGGAGGCCCGTCCATCGGCAGCGCCTGCTTCACCTCGTGGATGTGGAAGAACGTGGTGACCACCATGCGGTAGGGCGCGAGGAAGGCGGGCTCCCGGAAGCGGACGTCCACGTCCTCGACCAGCACCCGGTCCACCGTGATCGACAGCTCCTCCTCGAGCTGCTCGCGATAGCGCGCCAGCTCCGGATGGTTGCACTCGACCAGCAGCACGCGTTCGCGCGGGCGCCGGGGGGCGCGCGCGCTCGGGGCGCGCGCGGCGATGGTGGCCGCGATCTCCTCGTGGGAGAAGCCGAGCCGCCGCGCTCGCTCGAGCGTGTCCTGCACCAGCCGCTCCAGGCTCCGCGCGGCTCGTCCCTCGCGGGCGGGCGGTCGATCCGTCACGAAGGTGCCACGCCCCTGCTGACTTTCCAGATAGCCGTCCTGGTGGAGAGCGGCCAGCGCGCGCGCCACCGTGTTGCGATTGATGCGGAGGAAGCCGGCGAGCTGACGCACCGTCGGCAGCTGCATCGCCGGCTTCAGCGAGCCGATGTCGATCAGGTGGCGGATCTGGGTCTGGAGCTGCACGTGGACGGGCACCGCGCTCTTGCGGTTGACCCGCAGCCCCGAGGGCGGGGTGATGTGCGAGGATTCCCGCGCCACGTGCCGGCTCCTTCCTAGGCGGCGACCCGTCGCGGCGCCGCCACGCGTCGGGGCGGCCGACCGGCCACCCAGTGGCCAGCCTTGATGAGGGCATGGCCCACCATCACGCGCACGGGACGCCGAGCCGGACGAAGGCTGCGGAGAAGGGCCCACCGGGCCGCCTCGGCCCGGGCCTCATCCAGCCGCTGCCTGGCCACCTGCTCTTCGAGCTGCGGGTTCATCACGATCCTCCTGGTCCCAGATGATCTGGGGAATGTCACCGGAGCACTGGCCTAGGGCACTATGTCACGAGGCCGATCCGATGAGTCTTAATGTCCTAACATACTAGGACACACGGAAGAGGCGCGTCAACCCTTCTCTACCGGGCGCTGGGGCCGCCGCGGTGCTGCGGCGCGACGGGCTGGGCGGCATCCTCGTCCCGTTTCCGGGCGTCAAGACTATCGACATGATCGTGGTAGCCTGCGGGCTGGCGTGAGGGGGGCCTCGTACGTGCGACCGGCGCTGTTGTCGCTGCTGATCTTCACGGTGATCACCGGCCTCGTCTATCCGCTCGTGGTCACCGGCATCGCCCAGGTGGTCTTCCCCTCGCCGGCCAACGGCAGCCTGGTCGTCCAGGACGGCACCGTGGTCGGCTCGGCGCTCATCGGCCAGCCCCTCGACGCGCCCGGATACTTCCGGGGGCGGCCGTCGGCGACCGATCCCTTCCCGCACAACGCGGCGGCGTCCTCCGCCTCCGATCTGAGTCGGTGCACGCTCACGTGGCCGCGCTTCGATTACACCGAGGGGCGCTCGCTCGGATTCCTCGGCGAGCCCCGCGTCAACGTGCTCGCGCTGAACCTGCCGCTCGACGGGCGGTGAGGCCATGATCAAGCCGAGCGACGACGTGCGCGTGTGGATGGTCACCGGAGCGCTGGGCGCCATGGCCCTGGGCGTCGCGCTGATTCCGCTGCGCGGGCGGGTGGGCGCGTCGAATCTCGCGTTCGTGTTCATGGCCTTCACGATCCTGGTCGCGGAGCTGGGCGGCCGCAGCCCGGCGCTTGTCACCGCCCTGATCTCGGCGATGAGCCTGAACTTCTTCCTGACCGAGCCCTACTTGACGCTCGCGATCAGCAAGCCCGACGACGTGGTCGCTTTTTTCGCGCTGGCCGGCTGCGGGCTCATCGCGGCCGCCTTCGGCCGGCGGCGCGAGCGCCTCTCCGCCGCCGCGGGCCGCGCCGACCGCGAGCTGGGCCTGCTGAGCCGGTTCGTGGAGCGGGCGAGGGACGGCCGACCGGTCCGAGCTCTGCTCGAGGATTTGCGCGCCGGCTTCGATCTGGGCGGCCTGGTCCTGCGCGACGCGGGCGGCCGCGTACTCGCGGCGGCGCCCGAGAGCGCGGCGTCGCGGCCGGCGCCCCGCATCGCGCTGGACGCCGACACGCTGTTCGCGCCCGCCGACGATTCGCCGCGATTCGGATCGCGCGGGCTCCGGCTGCCCGACGGCGGCGGCCGGCTCACGCTGCAGACCGGACGCGGGCCGATGACGCTCGATCTCTGGGAGGGCCGCGAGGACGGTCTGCGCCTCGACGAGGCGCGCACCCTCGCGGTCGCGGCCTCGATTCTGGGTCTCGGGATGCGGTAGGCGTTCGGCTTTCGTGGTAGCGTGGCGGTATAGCCATGACGGGCACTTCGCTACGCGTCTATCTGGCTGTGGCCGCGCTCGGCGCGATGGTCGTGTCGCCTCCTCCCGCGCTCGCGGTCAGCGAACCGGAGCGGCTGTGGACGGTGGGCGACCGGGCGTTCCAGGACGGGCTCTACCCGCAGTCGCGCCGCATGCTCGAGCGTCTCGTGGAGCGCTTCCCCTCCGACACCCGGGTCCCCGACGCGACCCTGCTGCTCGGCAAGGTGCGCCTCGCCCAGAATCAGCTCGAGCCGGCCCTCGCCGCGTTCCGCAAGGCGCAGACCCTGTCTCCGGTGCCGGGCCGGCCGGACGAGGCGCGCTTCTGGGAGGGCGAGACCCTCTTCCGGATGAAGCGCTATCCGGAAGCGCGCGCGATCTACGACAAGATCCTCACCGATGATCCGAAGTCGCCCAGCGCGCCCGACGCGGTGTACGGCCTCGCCTGGGTCAATCTGGAGCTGAAGCGCCGCGACCAGGCGGCCACCGAGTTCCGTCGGCTGCTCTCGAGCTATCCCGATCACGCCACCGTGCCGTCGGCCACCTTCTATCTGGCGCGCACCGAGCTGGAGCTCAAGCACGCCGACGAGGCGGTCACGCTCCTGCGGGGATTCATCGGCAAGTACCCGGACAACCGCCTGCTGCCGGACGCGCGCTACACCCTGGGCCAGGCGCTCATCGCGAGTGGCCAGACCGACGAGGGCGCGGCCGAGCTGCGCGCCTTCGCCAAGGAGTACCCGCAGCACGAGCTGGCCGCGGCGGCCCGGCGCAACGTGACCGACTCGCTCGTGCGCCAGGGCAAGAAGGGTGAGCTGGCCGAGGAGTACAAGTCGCTGACCACCCAGCGCGCGACCGCGGAGAGCCTGTACGACGCCGGCGTCGTCGCGACCAAGCTCGGCCGCCAGAAGGACGCCGACGCCGCGTGGGCCCGCCTGCGGAAGGAGTTCCCCGATCATCCGCTGAGCGGCCGCGTCTCGCTCGAGATGGCCCACACCGCGTTCACCAAGAACGCGTTCAAGGATGCCTCCACGCTGGCCCGCGCGGCGTCGCGCAGCCCCGAGGGCGCGGTCCGCGGCGAGGCCTTCGTGCTGCTGGGGGAGAGCGAGCTGAAGCAGAAGCATCACGCGGCCGCCATCGCCGCCTTCAAGTCCGCGACGGACGCGTCCTCGATCGAGCCCGCCCTCCGCTATCGCGCGCTCGCGGGCACCGGCCTCGCCCACGAAGAGCAGCGGCAGTGGTCGCAGGCGGCCAAGTTCTACGAGGAGGCGGCCAAGAGCCCGGACAAGGCGCTGGCCTCGTGGGCCAAGGAGCGGCTCGCCACGGTGGCCGCCAACGGCAAGTCGGACGCCGGCGCGCCCAAGGCCACGCCGAAGTCCGGGGCGACCCCCCAGAAGGGCGCGAGTCCGCAGAAGGGGACGAAGCCATGATCCTCGCGCGCGCGCTGGCCCTGGCCTCACTCCTCGTCGCCGCGATCGTCTCCGTCCCGCGCGCCGAGATCACGCTGACGCTGCCCCCGCCCGACGTGAGCGGGCTGCTCTCGCTGGCGGTGCCGCCGCTGGAAAAGCCGCCGGTGCCGCTGCCCGCGGTGTCGCTGCCGCCGATCCCGCAGGGGATGCCGGAGCTGCCGCCGGCACCGATGGTGGGCCATCTCGGCGATCGCCCGGTGGCCCCGCTGCCCCCGCCGCGATTCATGGCCTGCAATCCGGTCGGCAGCGTCTTCGGGGTGGCTTC
>Ga0209971_1000122_pt1 | contig 23095 bp, 20 predicted proteins | sample InoplaM3SAM_FD_187588 | JGI IMG/M metagenome (GOLD analysis project Ga0209971, IMG submission 187588) | Arabidopsis thaliana rhizosphere microbial communities from the Joint Genome Institute, USA, that affect carbon cycling - Inoculated... | ecosystem: Host-associated > Plants > Roots >... | reverse complement strand
GGCCGCGCAGCTCCTTTAACTTGAGCTCCCCCATCTTGTAGGCGAGCGCCTGTCCGGGCCAGACGATGTAGCGATCGATCTCGACGGTGATGTCGTGCTCGGTCTTCGCGGTGTTCGCCTTCATGTAGTCGATCGCGCGCTGGCGGTCCCATTTGAAGGCGTGCATCCCCGTGTCGACGACGAGCCGGACCGCGCGCCACATCTCGTACGTCAGCTGGCCGAACTTCGAGTACGGATCGGTGTAGAAGCCCATCTCGTCGCCGAGGCTCTCGGCGTACAGTCCCCATCCCTCGACGAAAGCGGTGAAAAAGCCGTGGCGGCGGAACTGCGGCAGACCGGTGAGCTCCTGGGCGAGCGAGATCTGGAGGTGGTGTCCCGGGACCGCCTCGTGGATCGCGAGCGCTTCCATCTCGTACTTCGGGCGCGTCTCGAGCTTGTAGGTGTTGGCCACGAAGTAACCGGGCCTCCGGGCCTCCGGAGAGCCCTGCCGGTAGTAGGCCGTGGTGGACGTGGGCGCCTCGAAGTCGGGCGTCGGGATGACGCCGTACGGCGTCCGCGGGAGGGTGCCGAAGAGCCTGATCAGCTCGGGGTCAACCCGCTTGCAGATGTCGCGGTAGCCCTCGAGGAGATCGGCCGGCGTCTTGTAGTAGAAGCGCGGATCGGTCCTCAGGAACTTCAGGAAGGCGTCGAAATTCCCCTTGAAGCGGACGTTCTTGACGATGTCTTCCATCTGCCGCCGGATCCGGGCGACCTCCGCGAGGCCGGTGTCGTGGATCTCTTTCGCGGTGCGGTTCGTCGTCGTGTGGTAGCGGATGGAGTAGGCGTAGTAATCCCCGCCGTCCGGCAGTGCCCACGCTCCGATCTCCTTCTTCGCCGCCGGCAGGTAGTCGCGCGTGAAGAACGTGAAGAGCTTCAGGTAGGCGGGGAAGACGTCGTTCGCGATCCGCCGCCGCCCCTCGATCCGAAGCGCCTCCCGGTCCGGCTCGGCGACCCCCGCCGGGAACTTCGTGAACGGCTTGAAGTGGACGCTCTTCTCGGGATCCGGGGAGATCTGCGCCCGGATCGCGTCCCCCACTTCCCGGAGCGGGACGGCCGGATGGATCCAGCCCTTCTCCATGCCCCGTTTGAGGAGCGCGATCGTCTGGTCGACCTGCTTCGGAAACGCCGACAGGCGGGCGAGGTAGTCGCGGTAGTCCTTCGCCGTGCGGAAAGGCGTCACCGTCGAGAGAATCGCGAAGTCCTTGTGCAGGCCGTCCTGCTGGTTGATGGCCAGGAGCTCCGTCGGGAAGCGCTGCCCCTCGATCGCCATCTCCAGGCGCCTCTGGTACAGGTCGTAGGAGAGCTGTTCCTCCTCCGGAAGCGCGGCGCGGTCGATCTTCTTCAGCCGGGCGAGCGCCTCCTTCTCGTGCTCGTTGCGGCGCTCGATCGCCTCGAACGAGAGGTCCGTCAACCGGTCGTTGTACCGGGTATCGCCGAGGTAGGTCGACCGCTCCGGGTATTCACGGAGCCCCCACTCCCACTCCTCGTCGAAGTACTTCGCGAGCTGCTTCGCCGCGGCCGCGCCTTTGGCAGCGGCCGGCGGCGCCTTCACCGGGCGCTTGGCCGGCATGGCGCCGAGGAGGAACAAAGGAAGAACCACAAAAAGAGCCGCCCGATAAATCATTGTCGTCTCCTGTTCCCGCCCCCTGTCTGTATCCCGTGTCACCGCTTCTCAGGCATCGGCGACGATCGGCGCCGCGGTCGCTGCCGGGAACCGAAGCTCGCCCTCCGACCGGGCAATGAAGGTGGCGCATACCAGGTCGCCGACCACGTTCAGGGTCGTGCGGCACATGTCGAGGAACCGATCGACCCCCAGGATGATGCCGATGCCTTCGGGCGGAATGCCCACGGTCTGAAGCACGATCACGATGAGCGGCAGCGACCCGCCCGGCACGCCGGCGGTCCCGACCCCGGCGAGGATGGACATGATCACCACGGTGATCTGCTGCCCGAGGGTGAGGTCGACCCCGAAGACCTGCGCGAGGAAGAGCACCGTGACGCCTTCGAAGAGGGCCGTGCCGTTCTGGTTCCCGGTCGCGCCGACGGTCAGGACGAAGTTCCCGATGCGGGGAGGCACTCCCAGCTTCTCCTCCGCGGTGCGCAGGCTCGTCGGCAGGGTGGCATTCGACGACGCCGTCGAGAACGCGGTCAGGATGACCTCCCGGCAGCGAAAGAACCACTCGACCGGCGGAACTCGCGCGAGCCCCTTCAGGATCGCCGAATACACGATGAACATCTGGATGGCGAGACCGGCGACCACGACGCCGACGTAACCGCCGAGGCGGGGCACGACCGAGAAGCCCGCGCGCGCCGTGAGGGAGAACATGAGCGCCGCGACGCCCAGGGGCGCGAGCGCCATCGCCCAGTCGACGATCTTCATCGCGACGCGCTGGACGCCCGAAAAGAAATCGACGAGCACCTCGGACTTCGGGTCGCGGATCCGCGCGAGCGCGATTCCGAAAAAGAGGGCGAAGACCATGAGGGCGAGCATCTCGCCGGACAGCGCCTCGACCGCGGATCTCAGGGGGTTCGAGGGTATGAGCGACAGGAGCGTGTCCGCCCACGTCTGCGCCTTCTGGGCGTTCTCGATCGTCTTCTGCGACTGCGTCGCGAAGGTGCTCGAGAGCTCGGCGCGGACGGAGGGGTCCACGCCAGCGCCCGGCCGGAAGGTGTTCACCATCCCGATCCCGATCGCGACCGAGATGCCGCTCGCGACGAGCGTGTAGCCGAGCGTCTTCAGCCCGATCTTCCCCAGCCGGTGCACGTCGCCGAGCTCCAGGACCCCCAGGACCAGCGACGAAAAGACGAGCGGGACGACGATCATGAAGATGAGCCGCAGGAAGATCTGGCCGACGGGATAGGCGACGTTGGCGACGGTCCAGAGCACCCACGGGGCGTCTCCGGCCATCTCGTGGACGAGGAGCCCGAGGACCAGTCCGAGGATCAGGCCGAAGAAAATCTTCGTGTGCCGGGGGAGGCGGCGGCGTCCGGACCGGTTCGGGGTGTCGGATCGCTCGGCCATCGGTCGCGAACTCTACCGAATCGCGGGCCCGGTGACGATCGCCGGCCCGGAAGGCATGCGTGCTAGAGTTTCCCCAGATTTCTTTGCGGGAGGAAAGATGAGATCGAAGGCACTCGCTCTGTCGTTCCTGCTCCTGGCAGCCGCGGGCGCGGCGACCGCTCAGCAGACGATCAACTTCCCCAACTTCTGTAACACTTCCGCGTTCAGTCTCAACGGCAGCACCGCGACCTTGAATCCCAACGCCCAATGCGTCCTTCGGCTCAACCAAGACTTCGGGGTCGGCAGCGCCTTCCTGACCAACACGTTCTCCCTCGCCGCGGACGCATCCTTCTCGACGTTCTTCAGCTTCCAGATCCTCAACCCGGTCGGGATCGGCGACGCCGACGGCCCCGGCGCCGACGGGATCGTGTTCGCGGTCCAGACCGTCAGCAACACGGCCGGCGGCGGCGGCGGCGGAATCGGCTACGCGGGTATCACAAACAGCGTCGGGGTCGAGTTCGACACGTTCAACAATGGCGAACCGGGAGGCGGGAATCACGTTGGAATCGACCTGAACGGGAGCGTGACGTCGGTGACCTCTCTCGCGATCCCCGGCCGTTTCAACGACGGCGCGGTCTGGTTCGCGTGGGTGGACTACAACGGAGTGACGGACCTGCTGGAGGTCCGCGTCTCCAACACTCCGGCCCGTCCCGCGGCCGCCACGATCTTCACAACAGTCGACCTCCCGACCGTTCTGGGCACCACCAACGCGTTCGTCGGATTCACGTCCGGCACGGGCGCGGGCGGGGGCACCCACGAGATCGTCTCGTGGAACCTCGTCGGCGCGTTTGCGCCCGTCGGACAGACGCCCACTGTCGGCCCGACGGTCACGCCGACGATCCCCGGACCGGCGGCTGTCGTTCCGACGCTGTCCTTCCCGATGATGGCGCTTCTGGCGCTCGCGCTCGGCGGAATCGCCATCGCGTTCCTGACGAAACGAATCTAGTCTCTCGGTCCTCCCAAAGGAAAAGCCCCGCTCACGCGGGGCTTTTTTCTGGAGCCTCCCGTAGTTCTACGGGTTGAACGTCACCACGATGACCGCCTGCCCGCGGTGCGCCGTGTCGGTCAGATCCGTCTGCGTCGTGATGCGCGAGGCGTCGATCCCGTGGCGATCGACCAAGTACGCCTTTGCGTTCTCGGCCCGCTGCATCGCGAGCGACTCCCGGCGAGCCGAGGCTGTTCCGTCGTCGGGGTAGCCCGTGATCACGACCGTCGCGCGCTGATTCTCGCGCAGCCGCAGGGCCACGGCGTCCAGGCGCGCCTTGGCGATGTTCGTGATGCGCGCGCTGCCGCGGTCGAAGTCGATCGTGTCCGTCGTCGGTGCCGGAGGCGGGGGCGGCGCGACGACTGGCGGCGCCGGAGGCGGCATCGGCGCGGGAGCCGTCTCGGGCGGCGCGGGCGCGGGCGGAGGCTCGGGCGGCGCGGGAGGCACCGGAGCCGGGACGATGACGGTCGGAGCGGCCCGGCCGCCGAAGTGAAACAGGAGTCCGATCGTCGGCTCGAAGTCGAACCGGCTGTCCTGGGTGAATTCTCCGAACTCGTCCTCGAGGTCGGTCTCGAAGCTGTAATTTCCCCTCGCCTCGAGGCGCAGCCCGAGGAGCTTGTTGAACCGGTACTCCGATCCGAGAGCGAGGTACGCGATCGGAACGGCGTCGCTGAACGGATCCTCGCCCGCGACTCCGCCGCCGAAGCCGAGATACGTGTTCCAGCCCGGATAGCGCGGCGTGAAGTTGTACAGACCGCCGAGCGTCAGCTCCCAGTAGTCCGGGTGGAGGTTCATGTAGTTGGCGGTGGCCTCGAGCGCGAAGTGGTTCGTCAAGTAGTAGCCGAGGCGGCCGCCGAACTTTATGTAGTCGGACTGATCGAGGTCGCAGTCGCAGCGAAACTCGTCGTCATCGCCGAGAAAGATGTACCCGATGTGCGGACCCAGGTACCACTCTCCGGCGAGGTCCGTCGAGGGCATCACCCGATCGCTCACGTCGGACGTGTAGGTTTGCGCCGAGGCGACCCCTGTCGTGAGCAGGAGCGCGATCGCCGCCGTCAGGATCCCGAACTTGTTCTTCCTCATCTTCAAGCCTCCGCGCGAATGCGCTCTCAACACTTGTTCAGGAACAGGAAGCCGGTCGCGTTCTGACCCGGCGCGAGGACGATCGTGTGCGTACCCGGAGCTTGCGGAGTGCCCGGGAACGTCTGGAAGAAGTTCTCCGGCAGAACCTCCGAGAGCACGTACGTGCCCGCCGGCAGGTTCGTGAAAGAGAAGCTCCCGTCGGCGCCCGACGTGGTGGTTCGAAGGACGCCATTCTGGTCTCGGAGCTCGATGACGATCCCCTCGAATCCCCGGTCGAGACCGTCGAACTCCCCGTTGGCATTCAGGTCGAGGATCTTCCGGCCGGTGATCGACCCGGTCTCCGTCGGGACGCTCGATGCCCGGTTTCCGAAGAGAAGATTGGCGACGGTCTGCCCGCTCGTCACGTTGATGGCAAAAGTCCCGGGTGCGGCGGGTGCCGTCTGGGTGAAGCCGTTTGGCACGACCTCCGAGACGACGTAGGCGCCGGCCGCGACGTTCGTGAAGGAGAACGCGCCGGACGCGTCGGTCGTCGTCGTGCGAACCACGCCGGCGGCATCCGTTAAGCGGACGGTGACGCCGGACAGCCCCGCCTCGCCCGCATCCCGCGCGCCGTTCCCGTTCGCGTCGTTGAACTTCGTCCCGCTGACCGTCCCGGCGAGAGCCCGGTTGCCGAACAGGTGCCCGGACGAATTGCGCTGAGCGAAATTGATCGTGCCGGAGGCCGTGCCCGGAGGGGGCGGAGCCGTCTGCGCAAACCCTGCCGGAACGGTCTCCGTCAGGGTGAAGTTCCCGAACGGGACGCTGGCGAACGTGAAGTTGCCCTGTGCATCCGTCACGACGGAGAGACTGGCGTCCGCCGGGTCGTTGATCGTCGGCGTCCGGGTGATCGTCACGCCGGCCAGCCCGGGCTCACCCGGGTCGCGAACGCCGTTGGCGTTCAAGTCGTTGAACTTCGACCCGGTGATCGTCCCCGTCAGGACACCGCGGAAGTTGCCGAACTCGTTGGCGATCGAGCTGCCTCCCGAAGCCAGGGTGACGGTGATCGAGTTTGCCGCCGGCACCGTCAGCGAGAAGCCCGCGCGCTGCGTCTCGGAAAGGGTGAACGTGCCGGCGGAGAGGTTCGTGAACAGGAAGTTTCCGCTGGCGTCCGTCGTGACGGTCTGGGCGGCGCCTCCGCCCGAAGGCGTCAACGTGATGACGAAGCCCTCCAGGCCCGGCTCGCCCGGGTCGCGAAGGCCGTTCGCGTTCAGGTCCTCGAACTTGATTCCACCGATCGCGTTCGGGATGAGCTGGTTGCCGAAGTCGAGGCCGCTGAAGTTCTGGTCGCACGTCTCGACGAAGTACCCGAAGTCGATGGCGATCAACCGGCGCGAAATCCTCCGGTCGAGCGGCCCCGTCTGCCGGTACCCGAACGGCACGGTCTCGGTCACGCGGAAGTCGTTCTCGTGCGTGAGGCCGCAGACGCGGAACACTCCCTGCGCGTCGGTCAGTCCGTGAAGAGCGACGCCGTCCTCCGGCTCGGCCGTGATCCGCACGCCGGGAAGGCCCGGCTCCCCCGAATCCTGAACGCCATTGCCGTTGCGGTCTTCGAACTTCGTGCCCGAAACGCAGAACGCGTCCTCGCAGAATCGCTTGTCCTCGACCCGGAACGTTGTCGTGAGCGAGGACTCGGGACGGAAGCCGTGGAAGCAGCCGGCTCCGCAGACCGGGTCGATCTGCGTGGGCTCTCCGGTGAAGCGCGCAATTGGCGTGAGCCAGAAGAGGTACGACGCGTCGAGGCTGCCGGCGTCGCGGAAGGGAGCGAGGCCCACTGACGCACCGCCGCACGCATTGCGCACGGTTGCGTCCTCGGCCTCCTCGGACCCCTCGGAGTCCCCGGACTGCTCCTCGGGAGCGCTTTCGACCATCTCCACCTCGTGGGTGTGGCCGTCGTAGGAGAAGAGGACTCCGCCGCGGACCGTGACGAGGCGCTCGTTGACCGGGTCCGACGAGAGGAGCGTGGCACCCGAGAGGTCCGTCACCTGGAAGTAGTACCTGCCGTCCGGCAGGAACTGGGTGAACGCGCACGGTGTCGCCGTCGGTCCGGCCGTGAAGAAGACGTCGCTCTTGTCGTTGAAAACGTCCTGCGGCGAACCACTCTCGTTGACGATCGTGACGGCGCCCGAGACTTGCGCGCTCGCACTAACGGAACAGAGCAAGAGACCGATCGCGGTGATCGCGTATCGCACCCGATTCATTCCGTCACTTCCTTCCTTCGCTTCGTTTCCGGGCTTAAAAGAAAGGTCGGCTTGACCCCTCCAACCTGGCTGCCGAGCCCTGCAAGGACTGTGCCTCGAGTGAACGAACTTTCGCCGGCGATCGGCCAACCGAAAACCCTCCCCCCATCCCCGCCCGCATGGCCCAAGCTCTGCAGGGGGGAGCCGTCCATGCGTTCGAGACGCCTTCTGATCGCCGTCGTGATCGCCGCCATCGGCTTCGGCTACTACTACTGCAACCAGCAGGTGAACCCGGTCACGGGAGAAAAGCAGCACGTCGCGATGACGCCGGACCAGGAGGTCGCCCTCGGGCTCCAGGCCGCGCCCGAGATGGCCGAGCAATTCGGCGGGCTCCATCCGGACCCCGCCGTTCAGAGCACCGTCGAGGCGCTCGGCGAGTCGATCGTCGCAAGGAGTGCGGCCCGCGGATCCGGCTACCGATACGATTTCCACGTGCTTCGCGATCCGGAGACGGTCAACGCGTTCGCGCTTCCGGGAGGTCAGATCTTCATCACGGCGGCGTTGCTCGGCCGCCTCCAGGACGAGGCGCAGCTCGCCGGCGTCCTCGGCCACGAGATCGGTCACGTCGTCGGGCGGCACTCCGCCGAGCAGCTCGCGAAGGCTCAGCTCACGCAGGCGCTCGTGGGGGCGGCGGGCGTGGCGGCGTCGTCGGAGGATTCGAGCGGGCAGCAGGCGGCGGCGGTCGCCGCGATGGTCGGCCAGCTCGTGAACATGCGGTTCGGGCGCAAGGACGAGCTCGAGTCCGACCGCTTCGGAGTCCGGTTCATGGGGGAGAGCGGCTACGACCCGCGCGCGCTCTCCGACGTCATGCGGATCCTGGCAGAAGCGAGCGGCGGCTCGTCGCGCCCGGATTTCCTGAGCACGCACCCGGATCCGGGGAATCGGGAGGCCGAGATCCAGGGCGAGATCGCGCGCCTGTATCCGGACGGTCTGCCTCCGGCCCTCTCGCGGGGCGACCCGGCTCGCTTCGCCGCGCTGAAGGCCCGCCTCTAGAGCGGCGCGCTACCTCGCGGAGTAGCGGAGAATCCTTCCGCCCTTCATCACGAAGAACACGCGTTCGGTCGCCTGGATGTTCTTCAGAGGATCGCCGGCGACGGCGATGATGTCCGCATCCTTGCCCTTCTCGAGGGTACCGATCCGGTCCCCGAGACCGAGCAGATCGGCGGCCGCCGGCCCGGCGGAGCGGAGCGCCGCAGCCGGAGACATGCCGAGATCGACCATCAACTTGAACTCCTGCGCATTCAACCCGTGAGGCGAGACGCCGGAGTCGGTGCCGAACGCGATCCGCACGCCGCTCTTCAGGGCCCGCTTGAACATGTCGGATCTCGCGGCCAGCGCGGCGCGCGCCTTGACGGCTATCTGCGGCGGGAACTTCTCTGCCTTGCCGCCGGTCCACTCCCCCGCCATGAGCGTCGGAACGAGATACGTCCCCTTCGATTTCATCAGGGCAAGCGTCTGGTCGGTCAGGAACGAGCCGTGCTCGATCGAGTCGATGCCCGCCTGGACCGCGGCCCGCGCCGCCAGGTCTCCGTGCGCATGGGCCGCCGTCTTCTTTCCGAGACGGTGCGCCTCGTCCACGAGAGCCACGAGCTCCTCGTCCGAAAGCTGCGGAGCCGAAACGTCGTCGCCGAGCGACAGGACCCCTCCGGAGGCGCACGTCTTGATGACGTCGGCGCCGTACTTCACGTCGAGGCGCACGGCCTGGCGGGCTTCCGCGGCGCCGTGGATGATGCCCTTTTCCGGACCCCAATCGGCGCCGAAGGTCCCCTCCGGAAAGCCCGTCTGGTCGCAGTGGCCTCCGGTGGCCCCGATCGCGCCCCGGGAGGCCAGTATGCGCGGCCCCGGAACGAGGCCGCGGTTGATCGCGTTGCGCAACCCGACGTCGATCGAGTCGGAGGACCCGAGGTCGCGGACGGTCGTGAATCCGGCCTCGAGCACCTTGCGGGCGTAGGCGGTCGCGATGATGGCCTTTTCCGGCACGGGGCGGCGCAGCCCCTCGTAGAAGTCCGCGAGCCAGTTGTCGGTCGCCTCGTCCGTGACGTGAGTGTGCGAGTCGATGAACCCGGCGAGGATCGTCGCGTCTCCGAGGTCGAGGGCGGTGGCATCCGGCGGAATCGGCAGATTGCTCCCCACGTCCCGGATCCGCGAGTCCTCGATGATCACCACCCCGTTCTCGATCACGCGGTCCGAGCGGCCGTCGAAGAGCCGGGCGGCCTTGAGAACCGTCACCGGGGGAACTCCGGACGGGGCGGCTGCGCGGGAGGGAGGCGCGGGTCGAGCCGGCGAGGCGGGCGACGGCGCTCGCGGAGCGGCCGTCGGAGCCGGCGCCGGCTGCGCGGACGACACCACTGCTGTGAACGCGAGCGCGACGGCGGCCAGGGAAGTTCTCATCCTCGTCTTTCCTCCTTCGAACACGGAAATCGCCGGCGCAGTATCTCGCAAGGCGGGTCGGGGAAACGGAGCGGTCGATTCGCGGAAATTCAGGCGCCGGCCATGCGGCGGGCGAGAGCGAGGAACGCCTCTTCGACGCCCTCGCCGGTCTTCGCGCTGGTCCGAAACGTGGGCCACCCCTGGGCGACGAGATCCTCCACCGCGGAGTCGTCGACTTCCCACTTTTCGACGAGGTCCGCTTTGTTGAGCATGAGGACGAACGGCACCCCGGCGAGCATCTCGTGCGCCCGGCTCTGGAGGATCACCGCTTTCTCGAGCGTTTCGCGCCGGGTGCCGTCGACCGCGAGAACGTAACCGGAGGATCCGCGGAGATAGGAAGTCCGGAGCTTCTGGAAGTCGTCCTCTCCGTAGATGTCCCACAGGAGCAGGTTCACCTGCTCCTCTCCGACGGCGACGATCTTCTTGTCCACCTTCACTCCGACGGTCGTGTGGTACTTGTCGGAGAACAGGCTCTTGACGAATCGGGAGACGAGGCTCGTCTTGCCGACTGCGTAGGCGCCGAGCATGCAGACCTTCTTCTGGATCATTGCGTCGAAGGCTCCCTCGCCGGAGCCGGCGTGATCCCGATGGACAGCGTCACGCTCCGGTTGATCTCCCGGTCTTCATCGGTCATTTCGCGTCGCAACGGCTCGGAGGAGCCGGCGCCGCGTGGAACGAAGAGAACCCCGCGCGTGTCGCCCGCGGCGAGCAGGCTCGCAACGCGCTGGGCCCGGAGGCGGCTGATCGTCCGGTTCACTTCCTCCGTCCCGGTGCTGTCCCCCCGGCCGACCACCTCCACGCGGACAGTCCGGCCGACCCGCCCGGCGGCTTCCGCGAGACGCGAGAGGTCGCGCGAGAGCTCTCCGAGCCGTCCGGCGTCCCGGGGGCGGAGTTCGGCGGAAGCGAGATCGAACGTGATCGGCTGGCTCTCGATCTCTTTGCGAAGCGACTCGATCCCCGCGAGGTCCGTGTCGGTCAACCCGCTGTCGTCGAACCGCGTCACGCCGGCGAATGCGCGCGAGAGAGAGCGGGCCTCTACGATCCAGCGGTGCGGCGCCGAGCCTCTCGCGGCGAGAACACCGTTCGCCGCAGTGAGCGTCACGGTGCCGGGCGGCTGAAGTACGCGACGCGCGCGCGCCGCCACGAGCTCGGAGTCGAGCGACTGGTAGGGCTTCCACTCGGCGGCGACGCTGCCCTTCCCGAGCTTCGAAGAGTCGAGCAGCGCCGCCGGGTCGGCCGCGAGCGGGTCCCGCAGGCCCGTGACGTAGTACCGGCCGTTTCGTCGGCCGCTGTCGGTCACGGCGATTCCGGGCTCGGCGGACAGCCGCTCGAGGTAGGCGCCCCAGCGGCGTCCGCGCTGGAGCGCGAAGAACGACCACACCGCGACGCCGATGAGCAGCACCACGAGGGACGCCCGGAGGAACGCCCGGGCCCGGCGCGTTTTCGCGCCCGGCGCGCGCTCGGCCCGGCTCCGCTGCTGCGTCTTCAGGCACGCTTCCAGCCGGGGGCGGGCCCTCTCGAAGGGCGTGGCGTCCCCCTCGAATTTCACCAGCGCCTCGGCCTGCTCGAGGTGAATCGTCTCGATCGCCTCGGCCAGGACCGCGGAGAGCTCGGGCGGCGGCGTCCCCCGGACGACGGCCGCGAGCACGGCCTCGGGACCCTGCTCGATCCGGATCGTCAATTCCCCGACCTTGAAGCTGTCGAGCGACTCCTCGCGGTTCCCGCCGAATGAGTCCTGCACGAAGTCGCGGATGGCGGTGAGCATCCCGGACACCATGTCCGCATCCTGGACTCCGGCCGACGTCGAGGAGACGTGCTGGAGAAGGAGCCCCGTCCGGCGATGGATCAAGAAGACCTGCTCGACGCGATAGACGAGAGTGCGGAGCAGGATGACTTGGGGCAGAGGCCTCCCCGTCCGAAACGCCTCCCACCTCCACTTGAGCCCCTGGACCGTGAAGCTCCTCTCGAGAGTCTCGTTCAACGACTCGATCATCGACTCGAGCGCGCTCGAGATCGCTTTCCGGATGGCCGGTCCCATGACGGGGAAGAGCGCGTCGACCAGCACGTGCGGATCCCGCCGGACCGAGGAGAGGATCGCTTCCTCGACCGTCGGAAGCATGGCGCGCGTCAGCTCCCGGTCCTTCGTCGCCCGAATCGCGATCGCCTCCGGGAGAACCTGGCTGACATCCTCGGCGTGGATCTCGGGGTCGTCCAGCCGCTCCTGGAGCTTCGCGACCTGGGCGTGCTCGGGGACGAAGAGAAGGCGCCGCAGCTCCCCGATGGGATCCTGCCCCTCCGTCGCCGCCGACGGGGGCTCGAGTCCACCGTTGTCCTTCCGGAGGAAGGCGTCCATCGAGGATCTCAGCGCCGGATCACTGCTTGGCCGGCGCCTTCAGATCGTTCGTCAGCCTCACGGCCACGTCGGTGAGCATTCCGGCGAGCGCGGCACGGTCGGTCTTCGCGGTCCGAAGTTCGGTGATCTCCTTCGTCAGGGCGGTCGTCGTCTCGCGGTTCCGGAGGCGGATCTCCTCCGTCAGCGCCTTCGACTGGTCGAGAACCTGCTGGCGCAGCTCTCTCTGGTTCTTCGTCGTCAGCTCGTCGAGCTGGGCGATGCGTTTGTCCAGGTTCCGGGCGGTGTCGCGCAGCTCGCGGGAAATTTCCTTACCCGCTTCGGACCTCTCTTCGTGCTCGGCCTTCAGCCGCTCCCCCAGGGACTCGATTTCCTTCTTGATGAAGCTCTCGAGCGCCTCGAAGCGCTTACGGGTTTCGGCCCGTGCGTCGCTCGTCTCCTTCATCAGCCGTTCTTCGAGACGCGCGAACCTCTTCTCGAAGTCGTGCACCTGGGCTCCGAAAAGGATGTCCCGGATCTTCTCGAGGTTCCCGCCGCCGGCGGCTTCGGCCTCGGCCGCCGCCTTGCGGGCCGCCGAACCGTTTCCCGCCTTCTTCTGCTCTTCGGGCGTGCTCATGGGTCTCCCCTTCCGTTGTTTCTTCGACCGCAGGTCTGTTCGAGCTTTCATAAGCGTCGCCCCTTTTCGCCCCGGCGGCGCTCGCGCTCGCGGAGCTTCGCGTTGCGGGCCTTCTGGAGGACGCCCTGCTTCTCGTCGTGAACGAGGGTCTGGTTCTCGATCAGCAGAATCTTCCGCGGCCCCACGCACACCGCCGACGCTTCGAGGAACGTCTCGTGTCCCAGGGCGTCCGACTCCGTCCAGATCCCCGACCTCAGGCGGCCGGCCGCGGCCTCCGACCAGAAGTTCTCGGCGTCGATCAGGAAATTGTCGAGATAGGGGAAGGAGACCGAGTCGCCGGGGGACAGCCGCCGGAACCACTCCGGAGGGGCGCCGAGGAGCTTCAGCCGGCCACCGGCCTCCCGTTCGAGCAGGGCGATGTCGAGGGCGGCAATCAGTTCGGCGCCGATGGTCTTTTCACTCATATGCGAAGGGTGGAAAAAGAGGCCGTTCACTTAACCACAGCGGGCAGGGACGGGCAAGGGGCGCGGCGCCGGCGTCAGGCCGTAGCGCGCCGCTTTCCGCCGGAAGACAGGTAGATCGCGGCTCCGATCGCGAGGGCGATGCCGCCGGCTTTCCAGTTGTTCGCCTCGGCCGCCGAGAGAAACAGCAGGCAGATGGCGAACGCCGCGATCGGAATGAGCGGGCCTCCCGGAAGCCGGATGGTGCGCTCCGTCGCCGGGAGCTTCCGCCGCAGAACCGGAATGGAGGCCGCCGTGCCCATGTAGGTCGCGAGCCGGGCGATCGCCGAGAGCATCGCGAGACGTTCCGCGAGACCGAGGGCGCCTTCCCGCGGAAAGAGCGCGTTCAAACCCCAGTCGAGCAGCATCAGCCCGAGGGCCACGGCTGTCTGCGTGATGATCGCCACGTAGGGCGTCCGATAGCGAGGATGGATCTTCGCGAACACCGGTGGAAGCCGCCCCATCTCGGAGAGCGCGTAGAGATATCGCGGCCCGGCGAGCACCGTGTTGTTGTTGGTCCCCAGGACCGAGAGTACGGCGCCGAGGGTGAGAAGGAACCCTCCGACGGGTCCCATCATCAAGGCGGCGGCGTCCGCGAGCGGCGTCGGAGAGCTGCCGAGGTTCGCCACGGTGCCAATCGCGACGAGCTGGACGCTGGTGTAGATGGCCGTGACGATCGCGATCGTCACGATGAGGGCGAACGGCACGTCGCGCTTCGGGTTCAGGAATTCGCCCGCGGGCGCCGGGGTGTTCTCGAACCCCGCGTAGGCGAAGAGGACGAGGAGGGCCGCCTTCATGAAGTTGGCGCGCTCCGGCATGGGGACGGGAAAGACGCGGCTCCAGTCCACGAAAAAGATCCCCACCGCCACGAACAGCACGAGGGGCAGGACCTTTCCCCACGCGAGCACGACCGCCGTGCGCGCGCCCGACTTCACGCCGCGGACGTTGATCCACGTGAGGACGAGGAGCGGGAGGACGATCGTGGCCCACTGCCCGACGCCGCTCCGCGCGCCGGGCCAGAGGTAGCCGACCGCGCGGGCGAAGAAGACCGAGAGGCCCGCGATCGAGGCGATGCGGGCGATCCACGTCATCCAGCCCACCTCGAAGCCGACGAAATCGCCGAACGCCGCCCGCGTGTAGACGATCGCGCCGCCGGGACGATCGAACAGGCTGGACGCCTCGGCGAAGCAGAGAACGAGGAGGAGCACCGCGAATCCGGCCGCGAGGATGGCCCACACGCTCGCCGGGCCCAGGAGCAGCGCGGCGGAGACCGGCAGGATGAGGTAGACGCCGCTGCCGATGACGTCGTTGACGGACAGCGCGACGATCTGCCAGCGCGAGACGGCCCTCAGCAGGCCGGTTCTCTGATCGACGTGTTCCTTCTCGGGGACCAAGCGGCCGCCATTATCAGGCCGTGTCGCAGGTCCGGGGGCGGGGAGGAACAATCGGAAATGAAAAAGCCCCGGTTCCCCGGGGCTTTTCGGAATGCGATGTTCGAAACCCGCTCTTATCCGTTCCACCTCGCCCGCGTGCCGCGGGCGTCGATGTGGACGAACGGGCCATGGGCCGAGTTCGCGGGGTAGATCCCGACCCCTCCGACGAGCTGCGGGTTCTTCCGCTCGACCGCCTCGGCCGCCGAAGCGAGGATCTTCGCGTCCTTCAGGTCCACGCGGCCGTCGCGGTTCAGATCGTCCATCCGCCCGTCGCCGTTATCGTCGGGGTAGACGTCCGACGCATCTCCGTACTGGTGGCGCGACACCGCCGACCGGCCGCCCGACCCGACGCCCCGAACGTTGTACTGGGGCGTGCGGAACCCGCTCATGATCGAGAAATTCTTGACGGGGTAACCCATGTGCTGGAGTTCCGCGATCGTGAGCTCGAGCTTGTCGAGCAGACGCCGGTCGAGGACCAGGTACTTCGGCCACACGTTGCCCTGGTCTTTCGTCAGGAACTGCCCCACGGTGAAGTGCTCGGAGACTCGAGTCCCGAAGTTCTCGGGGGTCACCTCGATGAAACCCTTCGGAGGCGCGTAGTTCGGGCTGCGCGGGGTCTGCCCCTCATAGGGCCAGTTGCCCATGCGGTAGCTCCCGATCCGGCCGTCCACCTTCGCCGAGAAAGGCTTCATGACGATCAGGCTGACGCCGGCCGCCGGAGTTCCCGCGAGCTCGCGCACGGCGGAGTCCCCGGGGAGGGTGAAAACGGCGAGCAGCTTGCCCGAAAAGCCCGCCAGGTTCGTGAGGCCGCCGACGCTCGCCAGCGAGCTCGCCGAGCCGCCCCGCAGGGCCGCCAGGGAGAGGAGGCCGAGAACCGAAATTGCCAGCCCGAGCCGTCGAAACTTGACCGAAAAATGCACTCTCTATGTCCTTTCCCTACAAAGAGTTAGCACTCGCCCGCTTTCGTTCTGTCGTGGAGCACCTACAGAACCCGTCGGGCGGGAAAGCTATTCCGGAGGCTGGCGAGCTCGAGCACACTTTTTTCGACTCGATTTCTTGACTCCTCCGAGCCTAGCCCGGAAGGAAAAAGAACGCAACCGCCGCGATCAGATAGAGCGCCAGCAGCTGGACTCCCTCGAGCCAGTTGGTTTCTCCGTCGAGCGAGATGTACGCGAAGATCGCGGAGGACGCGAACAGTGTGATGAGCTCGATGGGCTGAAAAATCAGGTCCATCGGCCGGAAGAAAAGGCTCACCAGGACGAGCAGCGGCGCCACGAAAACGGCGATCTGCGTGGATGAGTTGGCGGCCACCGACAGCGCCAGGTCCATCTGGTTGCGGCGGGCGAAGACGATCGCGCTGTAGTGCTCGGCGACGTTGCCGACGATCGGGATCAGTATCAGCCCGATGAAGAGCTGCGAGAGACCCACCCCCTTCGAGACCGGCTCGATCGCATGGACCAGGAGCTCGCTCGCCACGGCGGTCCCGGCGACCGCGCCGCCGAGGACGAGGAGGGACTTCCGCATGCTCCAGTGCTTCGCCCCCACCGGGTGGTCCCCCTCGGGGACGCTGTCGCGCTGTCGCGAGAAGTACGAGAAATACACGTACGCGGCGTAGGTCAAGAGGAGCAGGACGGAAACCCCCACCGAGACCTCTTCCCGCACGAAAGCGCTCGGCTCCAGGGTGGCGAACACGGCGGGGAGCGTCATGGCCGAAACGGCGAGGATCATCATGGCGGCGTGGCGGCCGGTCGGGCCGACGGCGAACTTCTGCGTCCCGTGCTTCAGCCCCCCGACGAACGCCGAGAGCCCCAGGATGAGCAGCGTGTTGCCGATGATCGAGCCGGTCAGGGACGCCTTCACGAGGTCGATGAGACCCCGCCGCAGCGCGAAGATCGCGATGATGAGCTCGGCCGCGTTCCCGAAGGTGGCGTTCAACAGGCCGCCCACCCCCGGCCCCATGCGGGCGGCGGCATGCTCCGTCGCGGTCCCGATCCACGCGGCGAGCGGAAGAAGTGAGATCGCCGAGGCGGCGAGGGTCAGCCAGTCGGGCCCGTGGAAGAGCCTCGAGGCGACGGCGATCGGCAGGCCGACCACCAGGGAGTTGATCAAGAGGCGCAAGCCGGGCCGATCATAGACTCCCCCGATGCTTCGCGCGGGGATCGTCGGGCTCCCGAACGTCGGCAAGTCGACGCTCTTCAACGCCCTCACGCGCACGCGCAAGGCCGAGGCCGCCAACTATCCGTTCTGCACGATCGAGCCGAACGTCGGCGTCGTGACGGTGCCCGATGCCCGCCTCGAGCCGCTCGCGAAGATCTCGAAGACTTCCCGGATCGTCCCGACGACCATCGAGTTCGTGGACATCGCGGGTCTCGTCCGCGGTGCATCCCGCGGCGAAGGTCTGGGGAACAAGTTCCTGCAGCACATCCGGGAAGTGGACGCGATCGTCGAGGTCGTCCGGTGCTTCGAGAGCCGGGACGTGGTGCACGTCGCGGGCGGTCTCGACCCCGTGGGCGACATCGAGACGGTCAAGACGGAGCTCGTCCTCGCGGACCTGGAGACCGTCGCGCGCTCGCGCGACAAGGCCGAGAAAGGGGCCCGGGGAGGGGACAAGGAGGCGCGCGCTCTCCTCGCGGTCGCCGAGAAACTCGGCGCCCACCTCGACTCCGGGAAGCGGGCGCTCACGCTGCCGCTCGACCCGGAGGAGCGGGAGATCGCGCGCCGGCTCTTCCTGCTGACGTCCAAACCGATGATCTTCGCGGCCAACGTCGCCGAGGACGAGCTCGCCGGGGCCGACGGCCTCCGGCGGGTCGCGGCCGTGCGCCACTACGCCGAGACCCACGTCGGGACGGAGGCCGTCGTCGTGTCGGCCGAGATCGAGTCCGAGCTCGCGGATCTCCCCGAGGCGGAGGCGGCCGAATACCTCGCGGGCCTCGGCGTCGGCGAATCGGGCGTGGGCACGCTCATCCGGGCGGTCTACCACCTGCTCGGCCTGCGGACGTTTTTCACCGCCAGCGAAAAAGAGGTGCGGGCGTGGACGTTCCACGAGGGGGCCACCGCGCCCGAGGCCGCCGGAGCGATCCACAGCGACTTCGAGCGCGGTTTCATCAAGGCCGAGACCGTCGCCTACGACGACCTCGTCGCGGCGGGTTCGATGTCGGGCGCGCGGGAGCGCGGCCTGCTGCGCCAGGAGGGAAAGGACTACGTCGTGGCCGACGGCGACGTGATGCTGTTCAAATTCAACGTATGACAGGACTCAGAGGGGGTCAGGTCTTCACTGACACGGAGGGCGTTCGCCACGCGAAAGTGACCTTGCCATCTTCGCGAAGCGAAGTGGCAAGTGGAGACCTGACCCCGGAGCTCCGCTTGACCCCGGAGCCCCGCTACGAAACCGTGAACGTCGTCGAGCCTGCGGGTGCGCCGTTCAGCAGGATGTCGACGCGATACGTTCCGGGCTTCCACCCGTTCGTGTTGGCCGCGTGGAAGCTCGTGTAGCCGTCACCGGCCCGGTCCGTGACGATCTTGTCTTCCGTGATCTGCTGGCCGTCCGGACCGAACCAGCGCGCGGCGATCTCGGTGCCGACGGGCGTGTTCGCCGTCCACATCGAGACGTAAACCGTGTCGTTCGGACCGAACGCCATGGCCGTCTCGCCCGGGCTGTCGTCGGTGTTGACCGCCTTCGCGACGGTGATCCTCTCGACGCGCGCGCCGCCCATCGGCGCGGCCGGCGCACTCGCGACGGGCGCTTCGGCCGGCGGCGGTGCCGAGGCCATTTCCTTCTTCTTGCACGCACCCGTGGCAAACGCGAGGGTGAGGGCGATCGCGATTCCGAGCAACCCGTACGCGGTCTTTTTCATCGTCTCCTCCAATCAGATTTCGGGAATCCGGAGCAGCTGACCCGGGAAGATCATGTCCGGATCCTTGATGTGGTCACGGTTCGCTTCGTAGATCTTGCGCCAGAGACTCGCCTTGCCGTAGACGCGCTTGGCGATCTTCGACAGCGAATCGCCGGCGACGACCGTGTAGGTCTGCATCGTGTTCTCTTCCCTGGAAGTCAACTGGCTCGACCCCCCGGAAACGATCCCCGAATCGCGGCCTCCCGCGCCAACCGACGTGTGGCCGCCCGAGACGATTCCGTCCTTCTTGTCATCGGGCATACGCATGGTCCTCCTCTCGTCGTTTCGACGATGAAATGCAAGGCCTCTGCCGTCGGCGAATCTATCAGCCCGGTCCGGGTCCGCTCGCCGCTCCCGGCCTTTTTCCCTGCATGAACCGTTCGTAAAGCTCGATCTCGAAGGCACTTCCGATGGCGACCGGGATTCGCTCGTGAAGCGATCTCGGCGCGAGGCCGAGCACCCGCTCCCGGCCGGTGGAAGCGCGGCCGCCGGCCTGTTCCGCGATGAACGCGAGCGGGTGCGACTCGTAGAGCATCCGGATCTTTCCCGACGGCTTCCCGGACGAACTGTCCGCCGGATAGAGATAGATCCCTCCCTCCAACAGGATGCGGTGCAGATCGCCGACCATCGATCCGGAGTAGCGCGTCGAGTACGGGCGGCCCGACGCGGGGTCGTTCTCCTTCAGGTACTCGACGAAAGCGCGGTCGGCTTCCGACCAGCCGGCGCGCCTTCCCTCGTTGACCGCGTACGCGCGACCCTTCTGCGGCATTTGCACGCGCTTCCGGACGTGGACGAACTCGCCGATCGACGGATCGAGCGAAAAGACGTGCACGCCGTCGCCGCTCGAGTAGACGAAGAGGACCGCCGGCCCGAAGAGGATGTATCCCGCGGCAACCTGGTCGGTTCCGGGCCGGAGGAGATCGCGTTCGGTCCCGTCGCGCCGGGGGCGCACCGAGAAGATGGTCCCAAGGACTCCGTTGACGTCGATGTTGGAAGAGCCGTCCATCGGATCGAAGAGCACGAGGTACCGGGCTCCGTCGGACGTGCCCCGGTACACGTGCGGCTCCTCGAGCTCCTCCGAGGCGACGAAGCTCACGAGACCTCCGTAGTCGAACGTCTCGACCAGGATTTCGTTCGCGCGGACGTCCAGCTTCTTCTGCTCCTCCCCCTGGACGTTCTCGGTTCCCGCGGAGCCGTGCGTGTGAGCCTGGTCCGCGATCGCGAGCTCCCGCGCGATCCGCTTTCCCGCGACGCCGAGGCGCATGAGGAGGAGCGACAGCTCGCCGGTCGCGCCCGGGTGCGCGTGCTGGCCCTCCAGGATGAACCGATCGAGCGTTATCGGCGGGCGCGCCACTCCCGCATTCTATGAAAGCGTTTCAGCGCCGAGGGGATCGGACGAGCTCCCTCCACGCGGGCTTGGGAACGCCGTCAAAGGCCTGCAGGCCGCGGTTTTCGAAGAAGGCTGAGCGGCGATCGACACCGGGGCTTCCCTCGACCGCCGAAGGTTGCACCCTCTCCCGCTCGCGGGAGAGGGGGCCGGGGGTGAGGGGGGCGCTCGAGCCCGGAGGCGGGTCCCGCCACGGCACGTAGCGGGCGAAGAGGAGTTGCGCACCGTCCGCGGACTCGAGGAATCGGCGCATGCGCCGGACGAACTCCGCCTGTTTCGTCGGACTCGAGCCGTTCTCGCCGGCGGACGAAAAGCTCACCTCGGTGAAGGCGACGGGCCGGCCGGCGGCCGCGGTGAGGATCGCCTTCCAGTCGCGATCGAGGGTGTCGGGGGGACGGTGCGTGAACGGCGAGCCGCGTGCGAACGGCGCATACAGGTAGAAGAGCACGGGGCTCTTCTGGTGGAGCGCGGCGGCGACGACGGGTGCGGAGCTGTCGGTGGGCGCGGCCGTCGCGACGCCGACGAGAAGCCTCGGCGCCTTCCGTCGAAGGAACTCCACGGCGCCCGCGAACAGGCGGCGGTACGCCGCGAGCTCCACGGGCTTGTCGGCGAAGTAAGCGTCGGCTTCGTTGCCGAGCGACAGCGTCGAGAAATCGAGGAGGGCGGGGCCGAGCGCGTCGAGCATCCGACCGAGCGCCAGCGAGAGGCGCGGGTCGTCGAAGGGGACATCGGCGAGATCCGGTCGAACCACGCGGGTCCGGCCGGCGACCAGCGGGAGATCCAGATGAAGGACGGCTCCGGACTGACGCAGCAGCCTCGCCGTCCGCGTCACCGCGGCGACGTCGTAATGGCCGGGCCGTCTCTCGGCGGCGGGCCAGGAGAGCTCGAGGGCGAAGACCGAGGCGCCGGCTCGCCGGACTTCCTCCAGCGCCTTCTGCCGCTCGGCAGGCGACGCCGAGTCCGGCAGGTTGACGGCGAGGCCCAGGAGAGCCGGCTTCTTCGCAACCGCCGTGGGAGAAGGCGGCGGCGTGACGGCCAGAAGGAGGGCGAAGAGCGTGCCGAGCAACGTCTCTATTCTGCACGCCGCATAGAATTCGCGCCGGAGGTGACTGTGAAAACGAACCGCCCCGCGGCGCTCGCCGCCGTCCTCGGACTCGTGACGACCCTCGGCTGCCAGACCCCCGCCACCCCGCCGTCCACCACCACGGCCGCTCCTGCCACGACCGAGACGACGGCGACCGGAGCGACGGCTGCCCAGGCCGCGCCTTCGGCGGAGCCCGCTCCCGCCGCTGCCGGTGCGCCCGCCGAACACATCAAGGTCCAGCACATCCTGATCGCCTTCTCCGGAAAGGTCCCCGGAAAGAACATCACGCGGAGCCAGGACGAGGCACGCGCGCTCGCGCAGGAGGTCCTGGAGCGGGCGAAGAAGGGGGAGGACTTCGACGAGCTCGTGCGCACTTACACCGACGATCGCGCACCCGGCATCTACGCGCTGTCCAACAGCGGCGTCGCCCCCGCCAGCGGCGAGTTCTCCCGCGACCGCATGGTCCCGGCGTTCGGCAACGTCGGCTTTTCGATCGCGCCCGGAGAGATCGGCATGGCGGAATACGACCCGTCCACGAGCCCGTACGGCTGGCACATCATCAAGCGTCTCGAGTAGCCGCGTGAGACCACGCGTCGCGTCGTTCGCCGCTCTCGCGGCCGCGGCGTTTCTCGCCTCGTCACCGCTCGAAGGACAGAAGCGCAAGCTCACGATCGAGGACCTCACCGCGGAGCCGCCGATCGCGGGCCGGCCGGTCTCGGGCGTGGCCTGGATCGGGCGTGGAGAGCGCTTCTCGTACGTGGTGAAGAAGGGAAGCGGCGACGACGCGGCCTCCGAACTCTGGGTCGAGGAGACCACTTCCGGGAAGAAGAAGATGGTCGTCGCGACTCCGGGCCTCGCGCTTCCCGAAGACCCTGTGGCCGAGAAGAGCACGCCGCCGGCTTCGGCGAAGCGGCAACCCGCGACGGCGTCGCTCGAGGGCTACGCGTGGTCCCCCGACGGCCGGCGCGTCCTCGTGACCGGCGCCGACGATCTCTGGACGTGGGACGTGGGCGCCGGGAGGCTCGAACGACTGACCCGCAGCGCCGGGAAAGAGGAGCTGCCCTCCTTCTCGCCCGACGGACGGCGCGTCGCGTTCGTCCGCGGCAACGACCTCTGGACGATCGAGCTCGACGGAGGCCGGGAGACGCGCCTCACCCGGGACGGCAGCGAGGTCGTCTACAACGGGAAGCTCGACTGGGTCTACGAAGAGGAGCTGGCGGGCCGTGACCCCCGCGGCTACGACTGGGCGCCCGACGGCGGATCGATCGCCTACCTCCGGCTCGACGACTCTCCGGTCGCGACCGCACCGATCGTCGACTACCTCGCGGTGCCGCCGCAGGTCACATTGCAGCGCTACCCGAAGGCCGGCGCGAAGAACCCCGTGGCCTCCTTCCATGTGGTCGCGATCGACGGCACCGTCCGCTCCGCGGAACAGCCGGGCGACGACTCGTACGTCGTGCCCGACTTTTCGTGGGCGCCGGATTCGTCAGCCGTCTGCTATCGCGTCCTGAACCGCGCGCAGAACCGGCAGGAGGTCCGCCTCGTGACCCCGGGTCGGGGCTCGCGAACTCTCTTGGTGGAAACCGATCGTCACTGGGTGAACGTGTACGAGCCGCCGCGGTTTCTCCGCGACGGCCGCTATCTCTGGAAGTCGGAGAGGACGGGATTCGCGCACCTCTTCGTCGGAAAGACGTCGGGGGGCGAGCCGCAGCGGATCACGCGCGGCGATTGGATCGTGGACAAGATCGCGGGCGTGGACGAGACCGGCGGCTTCGTTTACTTCACGGCGACCGAGGAAAACGTTCGCCGGCGCCCGCTCTACCGCGTCGCGCTCGACGGCACCGGTTTCGCGAAGGTCACGTCGTCGCCGCGCGGCCAGCACTCCGCGCAGCTGTCTCCCGACGGAAGGTTCCTGCTCGACACGCATTCGAGCGTCTCGGATCCTCCGGTCCTCTCGC
>Ga0209971_1000118_pt1 | contig 23271 bp, 24 predicted proteins | sample InoplaM3SAM_FD_187588 | JGI IMG/M metagenome (GOLD analysis project Ga0209971, IMG submission 187588) | Arabidopsis thaliana rhizosphere microbial communities from the Joint Genome Institute, USA, that affect carbon cycling - Inoculated... | ecosystem: Host-associated > Plants > Roots >... | reverse complement strand
CGCGCGACGGCGGACCCGGGGTCCGCCTCGGCCGACGTCGAGAGCGGAAAGAGGACGACCTCGGCGTTCGCCCCGATCAGGTTCTCCCGGATCTCTCCGCGGTAGCCGGAGAGGAGGCCCATCGCGACCACGAGCGCCGCGACCCCCAGGGCGATCCCGCCGATCGAGAGGAGCGAGACGGACGAGACCAGGCGCGAGGAGCGCGCCCGCAGGTACGAGAGCGAGACCTCGAGGGCGAGCGACTTCACCCCGCCTCCCGCCGGCGGCGCCTCTCCATCTCGGCGATGAACTTGTCGAACAGCACGTTCGCGTCGTGAGGTCCCGGCGACGCCTCGGGGTGGAACTGCGCGGCGAGGATCGGCAGCGTCCGATGCCGGAAGCCCTCGAGCGTGCCGTCGTTCAGGTTGACGTGCGTGGGTTCGACGTCCGAGGAGAGGCTCTCCCCCTCCACCGCGAAGCCGTGGTTCTGCGACGTGATGGCCACGACGCGGCTCGCGAGATCCTGCACGGGATGGTTCGCCCCGCGATGCCCGAACTTGAGCTTGAAGGTCGAGCCGCCGAGCGCGAGGCCGAGAAGCTGGTGGCCGAGGCAGATTCCGAAGATCGGCCTGGCCGGCACCAGGCGTTCGATGGTGCGGATCGGTCCGGCGAGAGCGGAGGGGTCGCCCGGACCGTTGGAGAGGAAGATCCCGTCGGGATCCGACTCGAGAACGCGCTCGGCCGGCGCCGTCGCCGGGTAGACGCGCACCCGGCACCCCGCCGCGTTCAGGAGGCGGACGATGTTCCACTTCATCCCGTAGTCGATGGCGGCCACGCGGAACCTCTCGCGCCCGCTCGGCGCCGACTCCGTCGTGGAGGAGGGGGACACGGAAAGCGCGAGATCGCTGCCGATCATCGGCGGCGACTCGAGGACCCGCGCGAGCAACTCCCCGGGATCGAGGACCTCGGTAGAGATTCCGGCGCGCATGGCCCCTTCCGACCGGATTCGGCGCACGAGCGCGCGCGTGTCGAGGCCGTGCAGTCCCGTGACCCCGGCGCGGTCGAGGTAGCTCGCGAGGCTCTGCTCCCCGCCCGCGCCGCTCCAGCGCTCCGGAAAGTCGCGCGCGACGAACCCCGCGACGTGGACCCGCGCGGATTCCGCCTCGGATGCGCGAACGCCGTAGTTCCCGACGTGCGCCGCGGTCATCACGACGATCTGGCCGGCGTACGACGGGTCGGTCAGGACCTCCTGGTATCCGCTCATCGCGGTGTTGAAGACGATCTCGCCGAACGACGTGCCGGCGTGCCCGATCGCCTCCCCGCTCCAGGAGCTCCCGTCCTCGAGGACGAGAAGTCCTTTCAAGCGGTGCGTCCGACGACCGGCGCGAGCAGCCGAACTTCCTTCATGAGCTGCGCGAACATGTCGGGCATCAGCGCCTGGGGTCCGTCGGAGAGCGCGTCCTCCGGGTGATCGTGGACCTCGATCAACAGGCCGTCGCTGCCGACCGCCACGGCTGCGCGCGACATGGGCAGGACCTTCAGCCGTTTGCCGGTGCCGTGCGACGGGTCGACCAGGATCGGCAGGTGCGAGATCCGCTTGACGTACGGGATCGCCGATAGGTCGAGCGTGTTGCGGGTGTGGTTCGCGAAGGTGCGCACTCCCCGCTCGCAGAGGATGACCTCGTAGTTCCCCTCCGAGAGGAGGTACTCGGCCGAGAGGAGGAACTCCTCGATCGTCGCCGACATGCCGCGCTTCAAGAGCACGGGCTTGCGGATCCGACCGACCTTTTTCAGGAGCGCGAAGTTCTGCATGTTGCGCGCGCCGATCTGGAGGCAGTCGGCGTACTCCGCGACGAGCTCCGCGGTATCCGTGTCGATGACCTCGGTGACGATCGGCAGCCCCGTCTCCTCGCGCACCTTCTTCAGGATCCTCAGGCCCGGCTCGCCCAGACCCTGGAAGGAGTAGGGCGAGGTCCGCGGCTTGAAGGCGCCGCCGCGGTAGAGCGTGGCGCCGGCCGCGCGGACTTCACGGCCGACGTCGAGCGCCTGCTTCTCGGACTCGACGGCGCACGGACCCGCGATGACGACGACGCGCTTCCCGCCGACCTCGATTCCCCCGACCGACACGACCGTGTCTTCCCGCTTTGCTTCCCGTGAGACGAGCTTGTACGGCGCGGTGACGGGGATCACCTCCGAGACGCCCGGGAGGTTCTCGAACGCCGCGGACTCGACCGTGCCGCGATTGCCCGTGATGCCGATGGCCGTGCGCTGTGCGCCCGGGATGGCGTGCGCCTGCAACCCGCGCTGTTCGACGGCTTCGACGACCCGGCGGACGTCCTCCTCGGTCGCCGCGGAGTCCATGACGATCAACATCGGGTGCTATCATTTGCCGGTGAATACGCCCTGTCAATCGCAGCGCGCGCGCCGATCGGGGGCTTTCGTGCGCGCGGTGCTCGCACTGCTCCTCTTCGTCGTGGTCGCGCCCGCGCTCTTCGCGTACGTCGTCAAGTTGAAGGACGGGTCGCTCGTCTTTGCCCGCGCCCCCTACACGGTGAAAGGCAAGCGCGCGATCATCACCCTCGAGAACGGAACCGTGACGCAGATCGATCTCGAGAAGATCGACGTGCCGGGCACCGAGAAGTACAACAAGGAAAACTTCGGAAACGTGATCGCGCTCGACACCCCGCAGGAAAAGGTGTTCCAGCTGCCGACGCCCGTTCCGAAGTCGGCGAACCCTCTCCAGGACCTCATCAAGGAGAAGCGCGGCCACCTCGACCGGCCCACCCCGGGACCGGCGGCCCCGCCCCCCGGGGCGTCCGGAACCGCCGCCGAGGCGTGGCAGCCGGACCCGATCGTGCAGGCCGCCTTCGCCCATGTCTTCGAGGGGACGGGTCAGAGCCAGTATCGCGTCACCAGCCACCGGGGAAAGACGCGGCTCCTCGCGACCGCGGCTTCCGAGCAGGCTGTCTTCGAGACGCTGTCGGCATCGGCGCGCGCGATCCTCGCCGCGGCGGACCGCGGCCGATCCGCGCCCGTCGAGATCGTGCTGACGACCGCGTCGGGCGAGTCGGCCGGGACGTTCGAGATGACGCCGGCGCAGGCGAAGCTCCTCGTCGAACGGGCCGTGAGCGTGCAGGACTACTTCGTCCGCAACGTGATCTTCTAAACCGGGGACAGACCACGGTTTCTTTCTAACCGGGGACAGACCACGGTTTCCTCGAGCGAGAGGACAACTGCATATTGAGGTATGCCCCGCCGCGCACGACTCGCCATCCCCGGCATTCCCTGGCACATCATTCAGCGAGGCAACAACCGCACGCCCTGCTTCTACGCCGACGAAGACTACCGGAGATATCTGCTGACCCTGCGCGAGTTGGCCAACAAATTCGAGTGCGCCGTCCACGCCTACGTCCTCATGACCAACCACGTGCACCTGCTGGTCACCCCCGGCCGGACGGACAGCGCGGCCCTCCTCATGAAGCACCTCGGGCAGCGTTACGTCCAGTACGTCAACCGTTCTTACGCCCGGACCGGCACCCTCTGGGAGGGCCGATTCCGCTCCTGCCTGGCCCAGAGCGAGCAGTACGTCCTGACGTGCTATCGCTACATCGAGCTCAACCCCGTGCGGGCCGGCATGGTTCCGCATCCGCACGACTATCGGTGGTCGAGTTACCGGGCCAATGCCGAAGGACACCTCGACGCGGTGATCACTCCCCATCCGGAGTACCTGCGCCTGGGTCAGGGGTCGGATCGCCTCGAGGTCTACCGCGGACTCTTCTCGGCCCATCTCGATCCCGCGTACGTCGACGAGATCCGCCGAGCGACGAACGGCAACTTCGCGCTCGGAAACGACCGCTTCAAAGACGAAATCGCCAGGAAGCTGAATCGCCGGGTGACGCCAGGCGTGAGCGGACGCCCGGCAGGACGGAACGTTCCCCGCTAGGAAACCGTGGTCTGTCCCCGGTTTTGCCGGACTACTTCGTCCGCAACGTGATCTTCTAGCGGTGGCTCGCTACTTCAAATAGTCCCGGACGTTCCTTCCCACCACGCCGATGAACCGCTCGGCGTAAGACTCGACTTCTCCCGCGGTCTCGTCGGCGAAGATGCGCTCCACGCGGTGCAGCGGGAAGAAGACCGTCGCCGGTGGCGACGAGGAGGGCTTCCCTTTCGCGAGCTCGTGCATCCACGCCTCGAAGAGGTCGAGGCCGATGCCCCGCACCGTCACGCCGGCCGGGCTCTTCTCCTGCAGGATCCCCCAGAACTTTTCCCGGGGGCCGACGAGATGGACGAGGACCAGCTGTCCCTCCTTCACGGCCGCGGCTCCTCGGAGAGCTCGATCAGGAGACCGTGACCCGCGGAGGGGTGGAGAAAGGCCACGCGCCGGCCGCCCGCGCCGGGAACCGGAGTCTCGTGGACGAGCCGGAATCCGCGCGCCGCGAGCTCCGCGAGCGCGTCCTCGAGATCCGAGACGGCGAAGCACACGTGGTGAACGCCCGGCCCGCGCTTCGAGAGGAACTTCGCGACCGGCGAGTCGGCGCCGGTGGGTTCGAGGAGCTCGAGCCGCGTGTCGCCGAGCGGCAGAAACGCCGTGACCACACCCTGGCTCGCGACGGTTTCCCGGCCCGACTCGTTCAGGCCGAGCGCGCGGTAGACGCCGAGGGCCTCGTCGATGGAGGCCACGGCGATACCGATGTGGTCGAGACGATGCGCGAAGGCGCTCATACCCGTTCGACCGCGGGCTCCCGGACGAGTCGCTCGAAGAGGCGCCCGGCCGCGGAGTAGGGGTCCTCGGTGCGGTCGCGAACCCGCTCGACGGCAGCCTCGAATCCGCCCGGCTCGGGAGCTCGCGTTTCGATGGCGCGGTGAAAGCGTTCTTCCAGGAGCGCGAGCAGCCGCGACCGCGCGCGCCTCGCCGCCCGGAGGCCGCCTTCGGCCGACCCGGCGAGCGAGCGGCCGTGGGATTCCATGGCGTCGACCACGGCCTCGACGCCTTCCCCCCGGGGCGCGACCGTGCGGAGGATCGGCGGCCGCCAGGACCTCTCCGGCGCCAGGTCGAGCATCATCGCGAGCTCGGCAGAGGTCCGGTCCGCGCCCTCCCGGTCCGCCTTGTTGACCACGAAGACGTCGGCGATCTCGAGGATCCCCGCCTTGATGGCCTGGATGTCGTCTCCCAGCCCCGGCACGAGGACGACCGCGACCGTCTCGGCGGTCTTGACGATGTCCACCTCGTCCTGGCCGACGCCGACAGTCTCCACGAGCACGACGTCGAAGCCGGCGGCGTCCAGGACGTCGACGGCGTCGGAGGTCGCGCGGGCGAGCCCGCCCATGGCGCCGCGCGTGGCCATCGACCGGATGAAGACGCCGGGGTCCGTGTAGATCTCCCCCATCCGGATGCGGTCGCCCAGGATTGCGCCGCCGGTGAAGGGGGACGACGGGTCGACCGCCACGATTCCCACGGTGGAGCCCCGCCGGCGGTAGACCTGCGCGATCCGGAGCGCGAGAGTGGACTTGCCGGCGCCCGGCGGGCCCGTGATCCCGAGGATGCGCGCGCGCCCCGTCCTCGGAAAGATCGCCCGCAGGAGCTCGGGGACGCCGTGACCCGTCTCGGCGGCGGAGATCGCCTGGGCGATCGCCCGCGGCTCCCCCGAAAAAACACCCTCGACCAGCGCCGCGGTCCCCGGCGCCGGGGACCGGCTCACGTTCCTTCCGTCAGCAGGCTGCGCGCGATCACCAGCTTCTGGATCTCGCTCGTTCCCTCGCCAATCGTGCAGAGCTTCACGTCGCGGTAGAACTTCTCGACCGGATAGTCCTTGATGTAGCCGTAACCGCCGTGGATCTGGACCGCGCGGTCGGCGACGCGGACGGCGACCTCGCTCGCGTAGAGCTTCGCCTGCGCCGAGTGACGGGTCGTCTCCTCACCGCGATCTCGTTCCCGGGCGGCCCGCTCCGTCAGGAGCCGGGCCGCGTCGATCTCGGTCGCCATCTCGGCCAGGTAGAACTGGATCGCCTCGAAGTCGGCGATGGGACGACCGAACTGCCGCCGTTGCTTCGCGTACTTCAGGGCCGCCTCCCACGCGCCGCGAGCCATCCCCAGTGCGAGGGCCGCGATCGAGATGCGGCCGCCGTCCAGGATCTTCATCGAGTCCACGAAGCCGCTCCCTTCCGACCCCAGGAGGTTGTCGGCGGGAATGCGGCAGTCCTCCATCACGAGCGTGCAGGTGTCGGAGGCGCGCATGCCCAGCTTGTTTTCTTTCTTCCCCACGCGGATGCCGGGGTTGTCGAGCTCGACGATGAATGCCGAGATCCCGTGCCGTCCCGCGGAGCGGTCCGTCACTGCCATGAGAACCGCGACCTGTCCGACCGACGCGTTCGTCGTGAAGTTCTTCGAGCCGTTCAGCACCCAGGAGTCGCCATCGCGCACCGCCGTCGAGCGCGTGCCGCCCGAATCCGATCCCGCTTCCGCCTCGGTCAGCCCCCATGCGGCGAGCCATTCACCCGTCGCGAGTTTCGGGACGTACTTCTGCCGCTGCGCCTCCGTCCCGAACTGGTAGATGTGGTTCGAGCCGAGCGACGTGTGGGCCGCGAGCGACAGTCCGACCGAACCGTCCACCGCCGCGATCTCCTCGATGACCCCGATGTAGTCCATGTAGGAGAGGCCGGCGCCGCCGTACTTCTCCGGGAAGATCGTTCCCAGGAAGCCGAGCTCTCCGAGCTTGCGGAAAACTTCGCGGGGGAACTGCTGCGCCTCGTCCCACTCCATGACGTGCGGGCGGATCTGCTCGTCGGCAAACTCCCGCGCCGCCTGTCGGATCGCCTGCTGTTCGGCTGTCAGGGTCGCGCTCATTCCGGAAATTCTAGCGCGGCCGGGTCCCTCTAGCGGAGCGACGGCGCCGCGGAGGCGTTCACGGTCGAAGCCTGGACGATGTCGACGCCCGTGTAGTAGTGCCGGAGGATCGCGTCGTACGTCGCGCCCCCGAGCGCCATGCCGTAGGCCCCGTTCTGACAGAGGCCGACGCCGTGCCCCCAGCCGCGCCCGAGAAACACGAATTCGAGCTCGCCCTGCGGGCCGCGCGCCGGCGAGAAGGTGAACAGGAGCTCCGGCAGCTCGAGCGCCTGCCGCACGTCGAAACCCTTGAGCGTCAGCCCGGCGGCGTCGGTCGTGATGCGCATCTCGACGACGCGTCCGGACGGGCTCCGCCTGATGACGGCAAGGTCGCGAACCTCGGTCCCTGCGACGCGCTGCGACATGCGGCGCGCGAGCTCGCGCCCCGGGACGCGCCGTACCCACTCCGTCCAGGACGACTCGCGCTCGAAGGACGGTCCCGCCGAATCGAGCTCGACCCACAGCGCGAGGACCTCGGTCCCGCGCTTCCACCATCGCAGGCGGTCTCCGGCCCGCAGAGTGAGCGAGGAAGCCGCGAACCAGCGGTCTCCGACCCGGCGGGCGAGTGGAAGATCCGGGTCGACCGGGAGGCCCAGGCGGCCCTCGGCCGTCCGCACCCACACGTTCGACGCCTCGCGCGAGAGAAACCGACCCGAGGCCTCGGTGACCCCGAGCAGCCGCAGCGCGCCGGAAAAGAGCAGGCCCGCGTACTCCTCGTCGCTGATGGAGCGCTCCGGCGGCGGCAGGCTCTCACCAGCGCCGAACCGGAACCGGAGCAGGAACGCGTACGCGTCGCGCGCCGCGCCGGAGAGACCCGACAGGGCCGAGGGAGATTCGGAGTAGTAGCGCTCCTCCCGCGCTGTCAGGTGGACTGTCCGCGCGGAGGCGAGGTCGAACGCCGACAGGATCGAGGGGTAGACCGCCGCGGGAGACAGCGAGGCGGCGGGCGAGGCCCGGCGCTCGATTCCTGCCCAGCGCTGCGCGACCTCGACCCACGCGGCCCGGCCGCCCCGCCGGCGCGGCGCGTGACGCTGCAGGACGTACCCCCGCCACTCGAGGCCGCTGCGCCCGCGATGGCCCGGGGCCCTCGCGGTCCTCGCCCCGGCGAGCGAGCTCGTCGCGAACTCGCCGCAGTCGACCGAGACGAGATACGGGGCGGGATCCCCGGTGAAGACGTTCTCCACGTTCTCCGTCCGGCCCCCGCACGTCGAGATGAAGAGCGCGTCGGCGAAGGTTCCGCCCGACGCGATCACGATTCCGCGGGTCGCGTCCACGGCCCCGTTGGAGAGGGGGTCCTCCGCCGTGAGCCCCGCGTAGACCTGGCACTTGGCCGTCGCGCAGAGGTCGTAGCCCTCCCCCTGGAACTGCGCCCGGTGCGCGTACGCGTACGTTCGCGCCGCGACGGCCTGCGCCTTCAGGGCCTCGATCTCGTCGTACCGCTTGGGGCCGAGCTCGGCGGGCACCACGCCGTACAGGTATTCCTCGAGGTCCACCCGATTCACGAGATTCAACGTCCCGCGCGGGTTGACGACCACGAGGAGGCTTCCGCGATAGGTGCGCTCCTCGACCCGGACCGCTGACGGACCGGGCACGGCGGCGCCGGGGGGAAAGATCTCGACGGGGCTCGCGAGACGTCGCGGGGCCGCGTCCGCGGACGTCACCAGGATCGCGGCGGGGGCGGCCGGGGCGGCGCGGGCCGCTCCCTCGACGACGATGGCCTCCTGCCCCGTCGCCCGCGCCCGCTCGACCAGAGCCTCCGCCTCGGCCCGCGTCGCGAAGCTCCCGAGCAGCACGCGGTAAACGCCCCGCTCCGCGGAGAAGGCGACCGTGCCCGCCGTCTGGAGCTCGCCCGACAACTTCTCGAGAGTCCGTCTCGCCGGCTCCTCCTGCGAGAAGGCTGCGGCCTGGACCGAGAAAGCCCCCCCGCCCGCCGCCGCGGCCTCCGGGCGGAAATCGATCGGCCCCCGAAAGACCTCCGCACGCCCGGCGGACACGAGCGTCCACGGCTCGCCCGGCGAGCCGTACGTCAGCTGAGGAAGGTCGCTCTTCAACCCGACGCGGTAGATCACCCCGCTCGGCGCCGGGAGCTGCGGCAGGGGAATGCCCGCGCGGGCCGCGCGGCGGTCCGCCCGGCGCTCGACGGGCGCCGGGGCGCCGGCGGGAGGCGGCGTCTCGCCCGGCTTCGCGGGGGGTCCGCTCGCGCAGCCGACCGCCCAGGCGAGGAGGACGAACGTGCCCGTCGTCCGCACGGCCAGGGAACGCTGCCCTTTCAACGGCGGGATTGGACGTCGGTGCCGAGGAGTTCTTTCCGGTAGTCCCTGCCGCGCAGCGTCACGAGCGTGCACATCTCGTACAGGCGACTCCGCACACGATAGCCGATCCGCTCCTCGAGCTTCTCCTTCTCTCCGGATGAGAAGTCGGGCGAGTCCTCGTAGTTCGATGTAGCGATCGTGATCCGCTTCCGGTTGTACCGCGTATTCAGCAAGTGGTAGAGGACGTCAAGGACCCACGGATGAGGCTTGGATGCGCCAAGCTCGTCGAGGACCAGCAATTCGGCGTCCGCGTACGGCGTGAGAACTGATTCCTTGGAAAGGTCGGCATCGGGCCGGAAACTCGTCTGGATCCGCATCAGGAGGTCCGAGAAATCGACGTAGAGGCCTTGGACTCCCTTCTTGACCACGAGTTCGGAAAGGACCGCGCAAGCGAGATGCGTCTTTCCGCGCCCTGCAGGGCCTACGAAGAGCAGTCCCGATTCGACCGCGGGGTATGAATCGACAAACTCCCGGGCGATATTTTTCGCGGCAATGAGCTCCGTTCTATGAAGGTCATCGAAGTTCTCGAAGTTGTCGGCCTGGTAGCGGACCGGAATGTCCGCCGACGCGAGCCGCTCTCGGCGGAGCGTTTCGGCGCGGCACGAGCAGGGGTGCGCCTGTTTCCTTCCGTCGATCGACTCGAGGACCCACCCCGTGCCGCCGCACAGCGGGCAGGTTTCGGAAACGACGTCCATGGCCGCGATTGTAAGCCGCGCCGGGAACCCTAGTTTTCCGGCAGTCCTGCTTCGATGAGCACCCGCCGGCGCCGCGGCCCTTCGAGATAGCGCTTCAGGTCCGCGAGCCTCTCGTCCCACCCGGACCCCGCGATTCCGCGATAGCGATCGTACGCGGGCCCCGCGTCGGGGATCGCCTGCTCGACGGTGACGAGACAGGAGCCGTCCTGCTCCACGAACGTCAGCACGAACGAGAGTCCCTCCAGCGGCTCCTCGGCCCGCATCTCGTAGGAGATGTCGCGGACGGCCAGCCGCTGGCCCGGCTCGTAGGTCTCGATCTTCCCCATGATCGTGGCCTGCGTGCTGCCCCGGTCGTCCGTGAATCCGACCGCCCAGTTGCCCCCCTCGCGCCGGCCGACGAGCGCGCCTTCGCACCACCAGGACAAGAGCTCCGCCACGCGCGTGAACGCGTCGAACGCGTCGGACGCGCTCGTCTCGATCGATACGGAGCGGACGATGGGTTCCATGGAGCCATGGTAACGCGGCGGAGGGCGCTCGTATTCGTCGGCCACGGCGTCGGACTCTCGACCTTGGACTAACATGCCGCGCCCATGAACGACGCGCTGTCGCTCGAGTCCGTCCGGTCCGGGATCGCCGTGGCCCTGGGCGACGCGTCACAGCGGCTCTGGGGCACGCGCCTCGAGCGCGTCACTCTCGAGCGCCCGCCGTCGCTCGCGATGGGCGACCTCGCCTCGCCCGTCGCGTTCGATCTCGCGAAGACGCTGCGCAAGGCTCCGCGCGCCATCGCCGCGGAGCTCGCGGCGGCGGTCGCGCTGCCCCAAGGGGTGCGCGAGTCGCGCGTGGAAGGGGGCGGATACCTCAATTTCTCGCTCGACCGCGGGCGCTTCGTGGAGGCGATCGCCGCCGGGGAACCCGCACCGGCGCCCGGCCGGCCGGGGAAGTTCGTCGTCGAACACACCAACATCAACCCGAACAAGGCGGCGCACATCGGGCACTTGCGCAACGCCGTCCTCGGCGACGTCCTCGCGCGCACGCTCACGTTCCTCGGCCACTCCGTCGAGGTCCAGAACTACCTGGACGACACGGGCGTGCAGGTCGCCGACGTCGTCGCCGGGCTGCAGCACCTGAAAGGCGTGAGTTCTGCCGAAGACGTGCGCCGCGCGGCGGCCGGCGGGCCGCTTCCCGATGGCTCCTCGCACCCCAAGGGCCTGGCATACCTCTGCTGGGACGTCTACGCGGACGTCGCGAGGGTCTACGAGGAGGACGAGGCGGCGCGCGGCTGGCGGGCGGAGGTCCTTCACGCGATCGAGGCCGGCGGCAACGAGACGGCGCGCATCGCGGAGGTGCTGTCGGAGGCGATCGTTTCGGCGCACCTCGCGACCATGGGGCGGCTGGGCATCCCTTACGACCTGCTGCCGCGCGAGAGCGACATCCTCCGGAAGCACTTCTGGAGCCGCGCGTTCGAGCTCCTGAAGGACTCCGGCGCCGTCGTCCACGAGACGGAGGGGAAGCACGCGGGATGCTGGGTCCTTCGCCTCTCCGACTCGCCCGAGTTCGCCGGGATGGAGGAGCCGGACAAGATCCTCGTCCGCTCCAACGGCACCGTCACCTACACCGCGAAGGACATCGCGTACCAGCTCTGGAAGTTCGGGCTGCTCGGCATCGACTTCGACTACGAGCCCTTCCGGCCGGATTGGAACTCCGGGTCGGTCCGGGAGGAGGACGTCGCCCGCGAGGTCCGGGAGCATCCCCTGTGGCGGACCGCGCACGCGGGCGGAGCCGCCGACCACCCCGAGTTCGGGCACGCGACGACGGTCGTCAACGTGATCGACGTGCGGCAGTCATATCTGCAGAAAGTCGTCCGGGAAGGCCTCCGGGTCCTGGGTTACCCGAGCGAGGCCGAAAGGAGCGTCCATTTCTCCTACGAGATGGTCGCGCTCACGCCGCGCGCCGCCCGGGACCTCGCCGAGCGTTTCCAGGAGGAGTACCGCCTGTCCCCCGAGGACGAGAAGAAGCCGTTCGTGGAGATGTCGGGAAGGAAGGGACTCGGCGTCAAGATCGATGATTTGGTCGAGCTCCTGCTCGAGCGGTCGCGCCGCGAGATCGCGTCCCGCCGCGAGGCCGCCGACGACGCCGCGGAGCAGGACGCGCGCGCGATCGCCGTCGGCGCACTGCGCTATTTCCTGCTCAAGTTCGGGAAGAACAAGCTGATCGCCTTCGATTTCGAGGAGGCCCTGAACTTCGAGGGGGACACCGGACCGTACCTCCAGTATTCGCTGGTTCGGGCCGACAACATCTTCCGCAAGCTCGAAGAGCGCGGCTTCGCCGAAGCGGGCGCCGCGGGTCCGCTCCCGCGGGAGGGATGGGACGACGACCTCTGGGCCCTCGTTCTCGACGCGGCCGCCATCCCCGAGGTCGCGGAGCGCGCCGTCGATTCGCTCGAGCTCTCGACCGTGGCCCGGCACGCGTTCGGGCTCGCGCAGGCCTTCAACCACTTCTACCACCGCCAGCCGATCGTCAGCGAGACGGACCCCGAGGTCCGCGCGCGCCGCGTCGCAGTCGCGAAGATCTTCCGCCGCTCGATGTCGCGTCTCCTGGGACTCCTCGGGATTCCGGAGCCGGGGAGGATGTAGCCATGGAAATCCGGAAGGTGAACCTGGCCGAGAAGTTCGACCGCTTCCGCGAACACTGGAGCCCGAAGATCGCGGGCGAGGTGAACGACACGTACGTGAAACTCGTGAAGTTCCGCGGCGACTTCGTCTGGCACCGGCACGAGGCCGAGGATGAGATGTTCTTCGTGGTGAAGGGCCGTTTCACGATGCGACTCACCGACGGCGACCTCGTCGTGGAAGAAAACGAGTTCGTGATCGTTCCGAAGGGCGTGGAGCACTGCCCCGTCGCCGACGAGGAGGCCTGGGTCCTCCTGTTCGAGCCGAAGACGACCTTGAACACCGGGAACGTCCACGACGAGAGGACGATCGAGAAGCTCGATCGGATCTGACCTTTCCTCATGGCGAACCCCGCGCGCCGCCTGCCCGACAACGCCCCCGGCGACTTCTACGTGGACGAGACGTGCATCGACTGCGACACGTGCCGCCGCATCGAGCCCTCCGTCTTCGTGGAGGGCGACTCCTTCTCCTACGTCGGCCGTCAGCCCGCCAACGACGCCGCCCGGCAGCGCTCCCTCATGGCGCTCGTCGCGTGCCCGACCGGTTCGATCGGGACCGTCTCGCGGGCCGACGCCCGCCCGGCCATCGCCGCCTATCCCGAGTCGGTGGCCGAGAACGTCTCGTTCTGCGGGTTCACGTCCCCCGATTCCTTCGGCGCGTGGAGCTGGTTGATCGAACGCCCGGAAGGAAACGTCCTCGTGGACTCCCCGCGCGCCGCGAACCCGCTCATGACCGGGATCGAGCGGCGGGGCGGCCTGTCACTCCTCTTCCTGACGCACCGGGACGACGTCGCCGACCACGCCGCGATCGCGAAGCGATTCGGCTGCGAGCGCGTGCTCCACGAGCGCGACGTCACCGCCGGGACGAAATCCGTCGAGCGCAAGCTCGCGGGGGACGAGCTGGTCGAGCTCGCCCCGGACCTCGTCGCGATCCCGACGCCGGGCCACACCCGCGGGCACGCCGTGCTCCTCTACCGGGAGAAGTTTCTCTTCACCGGCGACCATCTCGCATGGTCCCCGCGGCGCCGGGCCCTGACCGCGTTCCGCGACGCCTGCTGGTACTCGTGGACCGAACAGATCCGCTCGATGGAGAAGCTGCTCGACTTCCGCTTCGAGTGGGTCCTCCCGGGCCACGGCTGGCGATACCATGCGGAGTCGGCGGATCGAATGCGCGAAGAGCTCGTGGCCTGCATCGACTGGATGAAGACGAGATGACCCCTCTCTTCTGGCTCGGCCTCGCGGTGGTGGTGGGCGCGCTCGCGGCGCTGACCGGGCTGAAGCCGAAGGGGACGAGGCCCGTCTCGAGCACGCGCCTCATGGGAGTGGCGCGCTTCGTCCTGATCGTGATGGTGCTGTTGTTCCTCTACCTCGCGTACCGGGGGTACTCCGCCCGTTAGGAGATCGCCAGTCCGCGCGTCTCCGCGCGCACGTCCAGGACCGTTCCTTCACCCAGCAGCCCCAGCGCCTCGCGCACCTCCGCGGTCCGCTCCGCCGGCGAGAGGAACACGACGCACCCTCCCCCGCCCGCCCCGCACGCCTTTCCGCCCCACGCGCCGGCGCCGAGCGCGGCCGCGATTGCCTGCTCGATGACCGGCGAAGAGACCACCGGCGCGAGCTCGCGCCGCGCGGCCCACTCGTGCCGGAGGGCAACCCCCATCGCCGGAAAGTCGAGCGTGAGAGCGGCCGCGGCCATCCGGCGGGCCGCATCGGCGATGGCGTCGAGGGAGCGAGCAACGCCTTCGTCGCCCTCGAGCCTCCGCCGGAAGACCTCCCAGTTGTTCATGCCCGACGAGTGCGACGCTCCCGTGTCGAAGAGGGTCAAGTGGCGCTCCCAGACGTCCGGATCGACGTCGCGCCGCTCCGGCACGGTCCGGCCCGTCTCGAACCGGAGGCAGTGCAGCCCGCCGCCGAACGCGGGGTAGTAGTCCTGGACACCGGCGGGTTTCCCGAGCACGCGCGTCTCGACGTCGCGGACGAACTCGACTCCCCCCGTTCCGTTCAGCGACCTTCCCGCCGTCTGCGCGAGCGCCGCCGCGGTGGCGACTGCGAGCGCGGAGGAGCCGCCGAGCCCCGAGCCGAAAGGAACCCCCGACCGGAACTCGACGTCGACGCCGCCGTCGGGCGCGAGCTCCTCGACCAGGGCTCCGACGAGGGAGGTGCGGGGATCGGAGAGGAGTTCGGAGCCGGTATCGACAATGACGTCGACGCCGCGGTCCGGGGCGGAGAGACGGATCCCGGCCTCGCGCCTGTGGACCCGGCAGCCCGCCCGCCGGTCGATCGCGATGTTGACCGTCACCGATCCGCGGTGAAGGGCGTGGAGCGGCCACAAATCGAGGGTTCCACCCGCGAGGTCGATGCGCGCGGGAGCCGTCGCCTCGACCACCTGCGAAGTCACACCGCGATTGTAGGTTGGGAGAAGCGGATCTTTCGATCAGTACCCGACGCGGTTCGCGCGGAGGAAGCCGGACTGGGGGAACGCCGTTCCCTCGAGCGTCGCGGCGCGGCCGAGCGCGGCATCGCCGAAGCCCGGCTCCCGCGTCATGAGCCGCCAGATCTCGCCGTTGTCCGCGCAGAACCCGGGCACGTGAGCGTGCTCGTTGATCGGGCAGACGCCGGCCTCCTGCCGGGTTTCGCACTGGACGCACACGAACGTCCCCGTCATTCGCTTGGAGACGAGCGCGAGCGGAGCGGCGGCGACCGAGGCGGTGACACCGCTCGACTGGGCGGCTCGCGCAACCGAACGTCCGGTCGACGCCCGGTCGTCGGTGACGAGCGGGACGACCAGGAGCGCGATCGTCGCGGCGAACACGTAGTAGGAGGACGCGCGTGGGCGCATCGGCTCGGGCAGGTACGGGACCTTCCGCAGTCTCGAGCGCAGCGCCGCCGGAGCGGGCGCCCGATCGAGGTGCGAGCGGAGGACCTTGGCGAGGCCGCGCGCCGAGTCAGCGCGGGTGGCGCACGGAGCGCAGACCGCGAGGTGCCGGGAGAGTTCCTCGGAGTCGGAGCGGGTGAGCTCCCGGTCGAAGTGCGCGTAGAGCAGGAAACGGGCTTGCGGACAATTCATCGGACCGATGGGACAAACGGCCCCGCCGGAGGGGAAATTCCGAGTTCCTCCCCCTGTCCCCCGGAGTGGCCACCGCTCCCCTGGGTCGGGAACGTCGCGGCTCGAGGGCCGGTCTACGCCGCCGGCGGCTTGGGCCGGGTCCGCATCTTGGCCGGCTCGCCCCCCCGGATATAGCCGTGCCGCCGGGCGTACCGCAGGAGCGCCTTTTCCAGGAGCTTCCTTCCCCGGTACAGCCGCGACATGACCGTTCCCACGGGGCAGTCGAGGATCTCGGCGATCTCCTTGTACGAGAAGTCCTCGAGGTCCGCCAGGATCACGACCATCCGGTAGTCGTACGGCAGCGACTCGAGCGCCCGTCGAACGTCGTCGTCGAGGACGCCCGTGAAAAACTCCGCCTCCGGGTCGGCCGGCTGTTCCGAGTTGTCCCGGCGCACGATCCTCTCGAAAGAATCCTCGATCTCGGCGAAGTCCACGCTGCGCGGCTCGAGCTTCTTCTTCCGGTAGTTGTTGATGAACGTGTTCTTCAGGATTTTGAAGAGCCACGCCTTCAGGTTCGTGCCCTCTTCGAACTTGTCGTAGTACTTGTACGCCTTGAAAAACGTCTCCTGGACGAGGTCCTCGGCGTCCTCGGCGCTCCGGGTCATCCGGTAGGCCGTGTTGTAGAGCGAGTCCACGTACGGCATGACCTGGGAGTCGAAGTCCCAGGACGTGACCGGCGGCGGATTGCCTTCGGGAGTTGGTTGCACGCTTAACTTCTCCATGCCGTTGGGGGTCGCAAATTCCTTGCCCGGCCGGTGGGCTTTTCCGCCAACCGACCGGGCCGAGCTAACCTCCGCCATTCCTACGGAATAGACGCCGCAGCCGTTTGAACGGTTCCGGAGGGAAATACGAGAAATCGAACGGACCGGTTTCTCGGGAGGGCAATCTGTCCCCCCGGGGGGACAGACCACGGTTTTCGGGCTTCTGGCGTCCCGGGGAGGGGACGGCGGAAACCGTGGTCTGACCCCGGCTCGTTTCCGGCTAGACGCCCCGGATGAGGAAGGCGATCAGGAGCGCATACAGGACGAGCGACTCGATCAGGGCCAGGCCGATGATCGTCATCGTCCGGATGGGCCCGGCGGCGCCGGGGTTGCGGGACATGCCCTCCGCGGCCGCGGACGTGGCCCTCCCCTGGGCGACCGCGCCGGCCGCCGCCGCCACCCCCAGCAGGAAGGCTGCACCGAGCGCTCCCGCGCCCCAGCTTCTCGCCGGAGCCGTTGCCGGCCCGGCCTCCTGCGCGAGTGCCGGCAGCGCGAAGGCGAGAAGGGCGAGGACCAGCAGACCAATTTTCTTGTGGCGCATCTCGAAACTCTCCTTGTTCGTTTGAGGCCCGGGGCTCAGTGCTCCTCGTGGGCCGTTGCGAGGCTGATGTAGACGGACGAAAGCGTCGCGAAAATGAACGCCTGAAGCGCGGCGGTGAACAGTCCCAGGGCCATGAGCGGCCACGGCACCACGATGGGCGCGAGGCTCGCGAAGATTCCCGTCGCCGTGTGCTCGCCGTAGATGTTCATGAAGAGCCGCAGCGAGAGCGACAGGATCCGCGCGAAGTTCCCGATCATTTCGATCACGAAGAAGAGCGGTGCCAGCCACAGGACCGGTCCCATGAAGTGCTTGAGGTAGCCGAAAAACCCGTGCTCCTTGATCCCCTGGAAATTGAAGTACAGGAACGAGAGCACGGCGAGCGCGACGGTCGTCGAAAGCGTGCCGGTCGGGGGCTGCAGGAAGAAGAAGAGCCCGAACAGGTTCGCGACGAAGATGAACATCGCGAATCCGCCGATGACGTGCAGGTACTTCTTCTCCGCACCGTGCCCGATGACGTCCGAGACCAGGGAGCGGACGCCCGCGACCAGCATCTCCAGGAAGTTCTGGATCCGGCCGGGCCGCTCCTTGTCGTACCGGCGCGCGGCGAGCGGCAGGAAGACGAGGAAGATGAGCATGACGAGGAGCGCCATCAGCGCGTGATCGGGGATCCAGGCGCTCTTTCCGTCGGGAAACCAGAACGTCGCGGCGGCGGGCGACAGCTTCTCGACCGGCGGCGGGCCGAAGAGGGCGATCAGGAGCCGGTTGACCGGCCCGTAGAGAATCGAATGGTGTTCGGTCACTGCCCGGCCGCGCCCCCCTCTTTCCTCAGCACTTCCGCCCCGATGGCCAGGACCACGACCGACAGCCCCGCCATCCCGGCCACCGGCTCGAAACCCTTCCAGCGAACGAGCGCGATCCCGAGAGCGGCCGCACCGGCGCCCGTGACCAGCAGGAGGGGGAGCACGGCTCGAAACCCTTTCTTTTCCTGCGGGGGGACGAGACGCTCGGTCAGCTTCTCGAGAACGAGAAAGCTGAAAATAACGACGGCCGCGGCGATTGTCAAGGAGACGGCCGCGCGCCATCCGAAGAAGAGCGCGCCCGCCGCGGCCGCGATCGCGATCACAATGGAGCGGACCCGGATCCGTCGGATCAGCGCGTCGTCCGCGCTCACTCGGAGCCCCCGCCGCCCCCCTCCAGCCCGCGCAGAAGCCGGTAGAGGTTCCAGAACCCGGCCGCGACCCCGAGCGCGGCACCGGCGAACGCGGTCCATTCGCCGAGGCCGAGCGCCCTCCCGCCCCACTTCCCCAGAAAGTAGCCGACGACGATCGAGAGCGGGAAGACGATGCCCGCGGCCGACGCGCGGGCGACGACGGCGTAGAGGGGACGACTCCCTCTCCCTGCCGGAGAGGGTCGGGGTGAGGGGGGTGACGGCACCGACCCTACGGCGTCTTGATCACGCACGCCCGAAGCGCTTCGACCACGGGCTGCGGCGCCACTCCGACCAGGATCGTCATCGCCGCGCAGATCAGGACGGCGGTCGTCAGCGCGTACGAGCTCTTGAGCGGCGCTCCCTCCCCTTCCGTGAAGAACATCGCCGCGGCGATGCGGAAGTAGTAGAAGAGAGAGACCGCCGACATCAGGACCGCGAGGACCGCGAGCCACGCGTAACCCGCCTTCATCGCGGACGTGAACAGGTAGTACTTCCCGATGAAGCCCGCGGTCGGGGGGATCCCCGCGAGGGAAAGGAGAAAGATGAGCATCACCACGGCCGCCGTCATGTTCCGTTTCGCGAGGCCGTTGAAGTCCGACACCGACTCGGCGGCATAACCCTTCGTCTCGAGGAAGACGACGAGAGCGAAGACGCCGAAGTTCATGAACGTGTACGCGAGCAGGTAGATCAGGATTCCCCAGAGCCCGAACTCCGTGCGGAAGCCGAGAACGCCGAGCAGCGCGTAGCCGGCATGAGCGATGGACGAGTACGCCAGCATGCGCTTGACGTTCGATTGAAGGAGCGCCGCCACGTTGCCGACCACCATCGTCGCCGCCGCCACGATCGCAACGATCAGGCCCCAGTCCGCGTGGAAACGGGCGAAGGCGACGTAGAAGATCCGCGCCAGGACGGCGTAGGCGGCGAGCTTGGGTCCGACCGAGAAGAACGCGGTCACCGGGGTCGGCGCCCCCTCGTACACGTCGGGGACCCAGACGTGAAAGGGAACCGCCGCAATCTTGAAGAGAAGACCGGCGAGGATGAGGAGGATGCCGACGAGAAGCAGGTTCGACTTCTCCGCTCCCGCGAATATCTTCGCGAGCTCGGGAATGCCCATTTCCCCGGTGACCCCGTACACGAGCGACAACCCGTACAGCAGGACGCCGGAAGAGAACGCGCCGAGCACGAAGTACTTGAGCGCCGCCTCCGTGCTCTTGATTTCGGCTTTGAAGTAACCGGCGAGGACGTACGAGGAAAGAGCCATCAGCTCCAGCGCGACGTAGATCGAGACGAGGTTGTTCCCCGAGACCATGAACAGCATGCCGACGCCCGTGAACAGGAGCAGCGCGTAGTACTCGCCCCCCGGATACGGGGCGTTCCCGACGAAGCGAACCGACGCGAGCGCCGTCAGCACGATCGAAACGAGCATGAGCAGCTTGAAGAAGATCGCGAAGTTGTCGAGGACGAACATTCCGCCCAAGATGGGGACCTCGCGGCCGGGGTATCCCGAAAGGAACGCGACGAGGCCGATCGTGGCCGCGGTGGCGAGGACCGTCAGATAGGCGAGGAACTCCTCCTTCGCCTTCCCGAAGAACACCGAGATCGACAGGATGAGGAGTCCCGCCGCCGTCAGGACGAGCTCGGGCGAGAGGAGCAGCCAGTCGGAGGCCGAGAATTTCACGGGAGCGCGGCTCCCGGGGATGGAGCGCGCCCGGAAGCCCCGGGCTCTTCGCGCGCGAGCATGGGCTCGGTCGCCGTCTTCCCGCCGACCGCCTGGACGATCTTCTCGGAGGGAACCCGCAGAACGTCGAACATCGGCTTGGGGTAGAGGCCGATCCACAGCGCGAGCACGACGAGCGGGACGAGCGTCAGCTGCTCGCGCCCCGTCAGGTCGGGCAGGCTCGCGTTGGCCGGGTTCGTGATCTCGCCGAAGAAGACGCGCTGGTAGAGCCACAGGAGATACGCGGCTCCGAGCACGATCCCCGTGGCGGCGAAAAAGGCCCACCAGAAGCTCTTCGCGAAAGCGCCCTGGAGAATCGTGAACTCGCCGATGAAGCCGTTCAGGAGCGGCAGGCCCATCGAGGACAGCGCCATGATGAGGAAGTAAGTCGCATAGATCGGCATCTGCTTCGCGAGGCCGCCGTACTCCGAGATGAGGCGGGTGTGCCGGCGCTCGTAGATCATTCCGACGAGAAGGAAGAGTCCCCCGGTCGAGATCCCGTGGTTCACCATCTGGAGGATCGCTCCCTGGATTCCCGCCATGTTGAGCGCGAAAACTCCGAGCATGACGAAGCCGAGGTGGGAAACCGACGAGTACGCGATCAGGCGCTTCATGTCCTTCTGAACGAGCGTGACCATCGCCCCGTAGACGATCCCGATGATCGAGAGGGTCACCATCACCCCGAGGACCCACGGGGTCGTGATGGCGTCGGGGAACATCGGGAGCGAGAAGCGGACGAAGCCGTACGTTCCCATCTTCAGGAGGACGGCCGCGAGGATCACGGAGCCCGCCGTCGGCGCCTCGGTATGGGCATCGGGCAGCCAGGTGTGGAACGGGAACATGGGCACCTTGATCGCGAAGCCCAGGAAGAACGCGAAGAAGAGCCAGATCTGCAGTTCGACCGGCATGCTCTGGGCGACGAGCGTCAGTTTCTCGATCGAGAACGTCGGCGAGTTGTTGAGCCCCTTGTAACCCAGGAACCCCGTCGTGTTGTAGAAGTACAGCGCGATGATGCCGAGCAGCATCAGCACCGACCCCGCGAGGGTGTAGAGAAAGAACTTGATCGCGGCGTAGAGCCGGCGGTCGCTCCCCCACACGCCGATCAGGAAGTACATCGGGACGAGCATGACTTCCCAGAAAACGTAGAACAGGAAGAGATCGAGCGAGCAGAACGTCCCGAGCATGAAGGTCTGCAGGAGGAGGAGCAGGACGTAGTACTCCTTCTGGCGTTCGACGATCGCGGTATAGGAGCAGACGACCGCGATGATCCCCATGAGCGTGGTCAGGAGGACCAGGACGAGCGAGATGCCGTCGATCCCGAAGTGATAGTTCACCCCGAGCGACGGGATCCACGGCGCGATCTCGACGAATTGGTAGCCGGGGTGCGCGCGCTCGAAGAAGAACCAGAGAGGCAGCGACGCGACGAACCCGACGATCACCGTGAGCGTCGACAGGGTTCGGATCGCGCCGGTCTTCTCCTTCGGCAGGAGGAAGACGATCGCGAGCGCCCCGACGAGCGGGATGTACGTCACGATCGAGAGGATCGGGATCCAGATGCCCATCAGTTCCATTCAGCCCTCGACTCTCATCGGAAGATCAAATAAACGGCGACGAGGCAGAAGAGCCCTGCCCCCATCACCAGCGCGTAGTTCTGGACGTGACCGGTCTGGGCGCGGCGCGCGAGGCGCCACCCTTTCTCGAAGCCGTCGGCGACCCCGTTGACCGCACCGTCCACGACGTTCTTGTCGAACAGGTTCGTGAGCCACGAGGCGCCGCGGGTCGCGGCGGCGGTTCCGTTCGGGATCAGATCGACGACGGTGGCGTCCACCTCCCAGAGGAACCGGCCGCCACCCTTGGCCAGGCCCTCGACGAACACTGAATCGTAGAACTCGTCCACGAAATACTTGTTCGCCACGAGGCGGTAGAGGCGCGGGAATCGCGCGGCGATCGTGGCCGGGACCCGACCCTCCCCCTTCGCATACCAGAGCCAGGCGAGCAGGAGTCCGACCATCGCCGCGCCCACGGACGCGGCCATGAGCGCGATCTCGAGCGAGACCGCCGGGTGATGCTCGGCGGCGTGCTCCCCGGCGAGCGCCGGAATCACGGGGGACAGGAAGGCGCCGATCCGGTTGCCGCCGTGAAGGATCGGGATCCCGATCCATCCTCCGACGATCGAGAGGAAAGCGAGGATCACGAGCGGAACGGTCATCGACTTCGGTGACTCGTGGACGTGCGCCTCCTGCTCGGGCGTGCCGCGGAAGCGCCCGTAAAAGGCGAGCGAAACGAGGCGGAACATGTAGAACGCGGTCAGGCCGGCCGTGAACAGCGCAGCGCTCCAGAGCAGCCGCGGCAGCCACGGCGCCTGGGGGAACCGGGCTTCGAACACCGCGGCGAGGATCGCGTCCTTCGAGAAGAAACCGGCGAGGAGGGGCACGCCCGCGATGGCGAGGGTCGCGACGAGGAAGGTCACGTACGTGATCGGGATGCGGCGCGCGAGGCCGCCCATCCGGCGGAGGTCCTGCTCGCCGGCGAGGGCGTGAATGACCGACCCGGACCCGAGGAAGAGGCAGGCCTTGAAGAAGGCGTGGGTGAGGACGTGGAACATCCCGGCGGCAAACGCACCGACGCCGCAGGCCAGGAACATGTAGCCGAGCTGGGAGACCGTCGAGTACGCGAGGACCTTCTTGATGTCGTTCTGGACGACGCCGATCGTTGCGGCAAAGAGCGCGGTGAAGCCTCCCACGACCGCGACCACGAGCAGGGCGTCGGGCGAGAGGCGGAAGAGCACGTTGCATCGGGCGACCATGTAGACGCCGGCGGTCACCATGGTCGCCGCGTGGATCAAGGCGGACACGGGCGTCGGGCCCGCCATCGCGTCCGGTAGCCACACGTGGAGAGGCACCTGGGCCGACTTCCCGACGGCGCCCAGGAAGAGGCAGAGACACACGAGCGTCATCCACGGGGCGTACCGGGACGGGTCGGCGGCCGCAGCGGAGAACACACCATCGAACTCGAGCGTGCCGAAGAGCACGAAGACTCCGAAGATGCCGAGGATGAAGCCGAAGTCGCCGATCCGGTTGACGACGAACGCCTTCTTGCCGGCGTCGGCCGCGAACTTCTTGTGGTAGTCGTACCCGATCAGGAGGTAAGAGCAGAGACCGACGCCCTCCCATCCCACGAACATCAGCAGGAAGTTGTCGGCGAGTACGAGCACGAGCATCGAGAACATGAACAGGTTGAGGTAGGCGAAGTAGCGGCCGTACCCCGGGTCGTGGCCCATGTAGCCGACCGAGTAGACGTGGATGAGAAAGCCGACGAAGGTAACGAACGCGATCATGAGCGCGGAAAGCGAATCGAGTCGGAAGGCCGCGTCCACGAACCATTCGGCCAGCGCTCCGGGAA
>Ga0209971_1000117_pt1 | contig 23277 bp, 18 predicted proteins | sample InoplaM3SAM_FD_187588 | JGI IMG/M metagenome (GOLD analysis project Ga0209971, IMG submission 187588) | Arabidopsis thaliana rhizosphere microbial communities from the Joint Genome Institute, USA, that affect carbon cycling - Inoculated... | ecosystem: Host-associated > Plants > Roots >... | reverse complement strand
CGATCTGGCTGTGGCTCACCGTGCTTTTTGCGAACTTCGCCGAGGCGATGGCCGAGGGGCGTGGAAAGGCGCAGGCCGACACGCTGAGGCGCGCCAAGACGGAAACGAACGCCAGACGAGAGCGGCCCGACGGCACGTACGAGACCGTTCCGGCGCCAGCCCTTCGCAAGGGCGACGTCGTGCGCGTCACCGCGGGCGAGAGCATTCCCGCCGACGGCGACGTCATCGAGGGCGTCGCGTCGGTGGGCTGGCTGAGCAGTTCCGGCGGCAGGTCATCGACATGCACTTCGCGCCCGGACGCCATCACCGTGATCCAGCGGCAGGTGTTCTCCAATTGGCGCACGTTGCCCGGCCAAGGCAGGTTCTGCAGGTATTCCTCGGTTTCGGGTTTCAGCAGCTTGGTCTCCACGGCCAGTTCCTTCGCCGCGTTGGCGAGGAAATGTCCGGCCAGCGTCGGGATATCTTCGCGGCGGTCCGACAGGCGCGGGATGTGGATACGAATGACGTTCAGACGATGGAACAGGTCCTCGCGAAACTTGCCGGCCTGCACCAGGGTTTCGAGGTCCTGGTGCGTGGCGGCAATGATGCGCACGTCGACTCGAACCGGCGTGTGGCCGCCGACCCGGTAGAACTCGCCGTCGGCCAGCACGCGCAGCAGGCGGGTCTGGGTATCGGCCGGCATGTCACCTATTTCGTCGAGAAACAGCGTGCCGCCATCGGCCTGCTCGAAGCGCCCGCGACGCTGGTTGGCGGCGCCGGTAAAGGCGCCTTTTTCGTGACCGAACAGCTCGGACTCCATCAGATCCTTCGGAATCGCCGCCATGTTCAAGGCGATGAACGGCGAAGCCGCTCGCGGGCTGTGGCGGTGCAGCGCATGCGCCACCAGCTCCTTGCCGGTGCCGGATTCACCATTGATCAGCACGGTGATGTTCGAATGCGAGAGACGGCCGATGGCGCGAAATACTTCCTGCATCGCTGGCGCCTCGCCGATGATTTCCGGCGTGTGGCGCTGATCGACCGGCGCCCGTAGCCCCTGCTGCTCGCGGGCATGTTGATTGGCGCGCCTGACCAGCGAGACGGCCTCATCGACATCGAAGGGCTTGGGCAGGTATTCGAAAGCGCCACCCTGATAGGAGGACACCGCGCTGTCGAGGTCGGAATGCGCGGTCATGATGATGACCGGCAGGCGCGGATAGAGGTCGCGGATCTGCGCCAGCATGTCGAGGCCGCTGACGCCCGGCATGCGGATGTCGGAAATGATCACGTCCGGCTGTTGCCGCGCCAGTTTTTCCAGGACGCCGTCGGCGCTGTCGAAGCTCTGGGTGGTCATGCCTGCCTGCTGCAGGGCTTTTTCCAGCACCCAGCGGATGGAGCGGTCGTCGTCGACGATCCAGACGGTTTCGCTTTGGCTCATGCTGACGAAGCTCCTTGTTCCAGCGGCAGGAAGATCGAAAACGCGGTGTGGCCAGGGTGGCTTTCGCATTCGATCAGGCCCTGGTGCTGGCTGATGATGTTCTGGGTGATGGCCAGGCCGAGCCCGGTGCCGTCGGGGCGGCCACTGACCATCGGGTAGAAAAGGGTGTTCTGCAGCTCGGCGGGAATGCCCGGGCCGTTGTCGATGATCTCGATCCGCGCGACCAGGCGGTGGCGGATGTGTCCGATGGTGAACTGTCGCAGCGTACGGGTGCGCAAGGTCAGCCGGCTCAGGCCCAGTTCGGTCTGCCCGGCCAGCGCCTGCATGGCGTTGCGCATGATGTTGAGCACCGCCTGGATCATCTGCTCCCGGTCCATCAGCAGTTCGGGAATGCTCGGGTCGTAATCGCGCACCAGGATGAGGCTGCCCTGGCATTCGGCATCGATCAGGCTGGCGACGTGTTCGAGCACTTCGTGGATGTTGGTCTCGGCCAGCGAAGGCAATTTGTTTGAGCCGAGCATGCGGTCGACGAGGTTTCGCAGACGGTCGGCCTCCTCGATGATCACGCCGGTGTAGTCCTTCAGGTGCTCCTCGGGCAGCTCGCGGGCCAACAGTTGCGCCGCGCCGCGAATGCCGCCGAGCGGGTTCTTGATCTCGTGGGCAAGGCCGCGCACCAGCAGTTTCGTGGTCTCGTGGGTCGACAGTTGCGCTTCTTCCTTGGTGATGCGCAGCAAGCGGTCGCGCGGCAGCACTTCGAGCAGCAACAGGGTTTCCTGGCGCGTCAGGATCGGGGTGACGGCGTAATCGACGGTCAGCGACTGCCCGTTGGTGGCGGTCAGCGTTGCCTCGCGCTTGGTGAACGGGTGGGCCAGCTCTACGGCCTGGCGCAGGGCTGCCAGCGCCTCTGCAGACTCGGTGAACAGTTCGCTGATGAACTGGCCGTGGCTGCGCTGGCCACTGATGGCCAGCAACATTTCCGCAGCGGGGTTCATGTATTCCAGGCGCAGGCGGGAATCGAGCAGCAGCGTTGCGGTGGAGAGGTTCTCGATCAGCAGGCGCTGGAGGGCTTCGTTGATCATGGCTGTCTGCATCCGTTAGATAACGTGTGAAATGCAAGAAGCAAACCAAGGCGCTCTATTTCGGCGCGGCGCCGAATACCGCGGCGCTCCGGAGCGGGGCGTCGCGAAGATTCGGAACGATCAATCGGCCCGCTTCGATGAGTGCACCATTGCGGTGCGCAGCATGGTCACAGAAAGGGCACGAAGGGAATATCTTTCTTTTCTGCCGGCTTGTCCTTCATCGGGCATTCGGGACGAACGCCGTAGTCGTTCTTCTTACAAGGATTGACCATCCGCCGTTGGGCCAGCGAGGTGCGCATCATGTGAAAGGTGCGCGCGGCGCTGCCCTGCAGCGGTTCGTCTTTTGCGTCCACCACCTCCACCGTCAGCCTGTGCGTGCCACGGTCGACATTGGTCAGCACGAAATCGGTGCTCTCGGCCGGGGCTGCCGCCGGTATGCCGTCGAGCAGCAGGCGGTATCGATGCCCGGCCTGAAGCGCCGGGCTGCTGGCGACGCTGACGGCCAACTCGCCCGCATTGCTGCGGACGGTGGCGTCGGCTTCAGGCTGAAGGATGTCCAGCAGCGAATAGCGAGGCGCCGGAGCCTCCAAGACATCGACGCGCGGTTCGGCCTGCGGCACCGGCTGAGGGGTCATGCGGTTGGACGGCCTGGTCTCGACCGGCTCGGCGGCGTGCGCGCCCGGTCGGTCGGTAAAGACGCGATTGCCTTGCGCGTCCGTATAGCTGTAGATCTCGGCCGACACCGGTAGCGCGCCTGCGATCAGCACGAGCGCGAGCGTCCAGAGGGCGATGTTCAAGATGCGGGATTCGGTTTTGGTTTCGGCGGTGCTGGCGGCTTGGGCCGCAATGCCGGGCTTGAGGTATTCACCCGCTGCACGGTGAACTGCTCCCCGGCGCGCTGCACCACGTCAGTGCCGCTGAGCACTTCGACCTCCAGCAAATGACCGCCGCGGTCCACATTGTTCAGCTGCAGCGAGGTCGAGCTGCTCGGTGCTCCCTGCGGCTTGCCGTCCAGCAGAAACAGGACCTGATGACCCTTGCGCAGCGGTGGATCGAGCTCGGCGGTGACTACGAAAGTGCCGTTATTGGCGCGCAGTGCCTGCTCGTCCGGTACGCCAGCGATCGACAAGCTGCGGTAAGGCCGCTGCGCGGAGCCGCCTTCGGGCTGATCGGCCAGCGGCGGTAGCGCGTCCGGAGTGCTGATATCGACGGTATTGGCCGGCGGCAGGTCGATGCTCTGTACCGCGACGCCGTCGGGCGGCTGGTTGGTAAAGACGGTGTTGCCCTTGCTGTCGGTGTACTTGTAGATCTCAGCCATGGCTGGCGCCGTGACAACGAGCAACAGGCTGAACAATGCAATACGCATGGGACGCTCCGCGTGTGGGTTGCGCAGAGCCTTGCACCGCATTGGCGGCAGAGCAAGCGCTGGCGCTGCGATTTGGGACGGACGCCACCCGAGGCCCGTCGGGGCCGGGCGACGCCCCTTGCCCTGGTGACCGCGCCGAAACGAAAAAGCCTCCCGAAGGAGGCCTTTTCTGTCACGCGGAGCGGATCAGACGCTGTAGTACAGCTCGTATTCCAGCGGGTGAACGAAGGTGCGGACCTTGATTTCTTCCTCGCTCTTCAGCTCGAGGTAGGCATCGATGAAGTCGTCGGAGAACACGCCGCCCTTGGTCAGGAACGCGCGGCCCTTGTCGAGTTCTTCCAGGGCTTCCTTCAGGCTGCCGCACACCTGCGGGATCAGCTTGCCTTCTTCTGGGGGCAGATCGTAGAGGTTCTTGTCGGCGGCATCGCCGGGGTGAATCTTGTTCTGGATGCCGTCCAGGCCAGCCATCAGCAGCGCGGCGAAGCACAGGTAGGGGTTGGCAGCCGGGTCCGGGAAGCGCGCTTCGATACGACGGGCTTTCGGGCTGGACACGTACGGAATACGGATCGAGGCGGAACGGTTGCGAGCCGAGTAGGCCAGCATGACCGGTGCTTCGAAGCCCGGAACCAGACGCTTGTAGGAGTTGGTCGACGGGTTGGTGAAGCCGTTCAGCGCCTTGCCGTGCTTGATGATGCCGCCGATGAAGTACAGGGCTGTCTCGGACAGACCGGCATAACCTTCGCCGGCGAAGGTGTTCTTGCCGTCCTTGGAAATCGACATGTGTACGTGCATACCCGAGCCGTTGTCGCCATACAGCGGCTTGGGCATGAAGGTCGCGGTCTTGCCGTAGGCATCGGCCACGTTGTGCACGCAGTACTTCAGGGTCTGGACTTCGTCCGCCTTGGCTACGAGCGTGTTGAACTTGACGCCGATTTCGTTCTGGCCGGCAGTCGCCACTTCGTGGTGATGCACTTCGATGACCAGGCCCATGTCTTCCATGGCATTACACATGGCGGTACGGATTTCATGGTCGTGGTCGAACGGCGGAACCGGGAAGTAGCCGCCCTTGACGCCTGGACGGTGGCCTTTGTTGCCGCCTTCGACGTCCTGGTCGGACATCCACGAACCCTGCTCGGAATAGATCTTGAACATCGAGCCGGAAATGTCCGACTTGAACTTCACTTCGTCGAAGATGAAGAACTCAGGCTCCGGGCCGACGAAAACGGTGTCGCCGATGCCGGTGGTCTTGAGGAATTCCTCGGCGCGCTTGGCGATGGAGCGCGGGTCGCGGTCGTAGCCCTGCATGGTGCTCGGCTCGACGATGTCGCAGACCAGGATCAGCGTCGGCTCTTCGGTGAAGGGGTCCAGCACGGCGGTCTCGTCGACCGGCATCAGGATCATGTCGGAGGCTTCGATGCCCTTCCAGCCATGGATGGACGAACCATCGAACATCTTGCCGTGCTCGAAGAAATCTTCATCTTCGGCATCGCGCGCCGGCATGGTCACGTGATGCTGCTTGCCCTTGGTGTCGGTGAAGCGCAGATCAATCCACTTCACATCGTAATCTTTGATCAGTTGAAGCGACTTCGACATGGTGCTCTCCAGTGGTGGAAGCGTTGACAGATGGCTTCCGGAATCGAGGGGTGAAGCCGAGCGCGGGATACTCCGTCAAGGCGACCTGCCTCACAAGGGAGCAAATTGCATGCCACTGCTCCGATATGGGTCTGAATGCCCATAACAGGCCGTTCGCGCCACGGTAAATACTGGCGAGGCAGGATTGACGCAAGTTTGCGCACAATTTTGGTGCAGTCTCCGATTGCGATGCCCGATTCAGGTGCAGGCATCGGCTTTCGATAAAACTGTCTAAAGCTTGATCAAATTCCGATATACTCCGCCCCCCTCTTTTCACGCCGTCTGGCGCTGCGCTGCTTTCCATGAAGCTGATCGTCAAGGTTTTCCCCGAAATCACCATCAAGAGCCCACCGGTACGCAAGGGCTTCATTCGCCAGTTGGCGAAGAACATCCGTACCGTGTTGCGCGACCTCGATCCCGAGCTGCGGGTGGAAGGGGTGTGGGACAACGTCGAGGTGGAAACCGCGTGCAGCGAGCCGAAGCTGCTGCACGAGATGATCGAGCGCCTGCGCTGCACGCCGGGCATTGCGCACTGCCTGGAAGTTCACGAATACCCGCTGGGCGATCTGGACGACATTCTCGAGAAATGCAAAGCGCATTTCGCCGACCGCTTGAGCGGAAAGATTTTCGCCGTGCGCTGCAAGCGGGCCGGCAAGCATCCGTTCAGCTCCATGGACGTCGAGCGCCACGTCGGTGGCGAGCTGCGCGAGCAGTGCAGCGCTGCGGGAATTTCGCTGAAAGCGCCGGAAATCGAAGTGCGGATGGAAATTCGCGACCAGCGCCTGTTCATCGTCCATGCGCAGCACGACGGCATCGGCGGCTATCCGCTGGGTGCGCTGGAGCAGACCCTGGTGTTGATGTCCGGCGGTTTCGACTCCACCGTGGCGGCCTACCAGATGATGCGCCGCGGGCTGATGACCCATTTCTGCTTCTTCAATCTCGGCGGTCGCGCCCATGAGCTGGGCGTGATGGAAGTCGCCCACTATCTATGGAAGAAGTACGGCAGCTCGCACCGCGTACTCTTTATTAGCGTGCCGTTCGAAGAAGTGGTCGGCGAGATTCTCGAGAAAGTCGACAACAGCCAGATGGGTGTCGTGCTCAAGCGCATGATGCTGCGCGTCTCGACACAGATTGCCGAACGTCTGCATATCGATGCGCTGGTGACTGGCGAAGCCATTTCCCAGGTTTCCAGCCAGACGCTGCCGAATCTCTCCGTGATCGACTCGGCCACCGACATGCTGGTGCTGCGCCCGCTGATCGCCAGCCACAAGCAGGACATCATCGACACCGCTTTCGAAATCGGCACCGCCGAATTCGCCAAGAACATGCCCGAATATTGCGGCGTGATCTCGGTGAACCCGACCACCAAGGCCAAGCGCTATCGCGTCGAGCATGAAGAGAAGCAGTTCGACATGGCGATTCTCGAGCGCGCCCTGGCCAACGCTCGCCAGGTTGCCATCGACCGGGTGATCGACGAACTGGGCCAGGACCTGCAGGTCGAGGAAATCACCGAAGCCAGCGCCGGACAGGTGGTCATCGACATCCGTCACCCCGATCTTGCCGAGGACGAACCTCTGCAGCTCGACGGTATCGAAGTGCAAACGTTGCCCTTCTATGCGTTGAACAACCGCTTCAAGGAACTGGATGAAAACCGCCAGTACCTGCTGTATTGCGACAAAGGTGTCATGAGCCGCCTGCATGCTCACCATTTGCTGAGTGAGGGGCATCAGAACGTGCGGGTGTATCGGCCGGTTTTGCAGCCGCAGGCTGCCAGCCACGAGCGGCAAGAGAGCGGCGCCTGGTCATGATGATCCGATGCAACGCGCTGCGCAGAAGGCACCCTCCCGACCGCTGTGCCCGGCTACGCCCCCGACCCTTCGCTTTTACTTGCAGCTTGCGGCTTGAAGCTTGCGGCTTTATTTAGGAAAACACTGTGATCGAGAATCTACGCAACATCGCCATCATCGCCCACGTCGACCATGGCAAAACCACCCTGGTCGACAAGCTCCTGCGTCAGTCCGGCACCCTGGAGCGCGGCGAGCTCAACGACGAGCGCGTGATGGACTCCAACGACCAGGAAAAGGAACGCGGCATCACCATCCTGGCCAAGAACACTGCCATCCGTTGGAACGAATACCGCATCAACATCGTCGACACTCCCGGCCACGCCGACTTCGGAGGTGAAGTCGAGCGCGTGATGTCGATGGTCGACTCCGTGCTGCTGCTGGTCGATGCCCAGGACGGCCCGATGCCGCAAACCCGCTTCGTGACCAAGAAGGCCTTCGAAGCCGGCCTGCGTCCGATTGTCGTGATCAACAAGGTCGACCGTCCGGGCGCGCGTCCTGACTGGGTTCTGGACCAGATTTTCGACCTGTTCGACAACCTGGGCGCCACCGAAGAGCAGCTGGACTTCCAGGTCGTCTACGCCTCGGCTCTGAACGGCATTGCCGGTCTGGATCACACCGCCATGGCCGAAGACATGACGCCGCTGTACCAGGCCATCGTCGACCACGTGCCGGCCCCGAAGGTCGACGTCGACGGTCCGTTCCAGATGCAGATTTCCGCGCTGGACTACAACAGCTTCCTCGGCATCATCGGGGTTGGCCGTATCGCTCGCGGTCGCGTCAAGCCGAACACTCCGGTGACAGCGATCGAAGTCGACGGCAAGAAACGTAACGGCCGGATTCTCAAGCTGATGGGTCACCACGGCCTGCACCGCGTCGACGTCGAAGAAGCCACCGCAGGCGACATCGTCTGCATCAGCGGCTTCGACGAGCTGTTCATCTCCGACACCCTGTGCGACATGAACAACGTCGAAGCGATGAAGCCGCTGACCGTCGACGAGCCGACCGTTTCCATGACCTTCCAGGTCAACGATTCGCCGTTCTGCGGCAAGGAAGGCAAATTCGTCACCAGCCGCAACATCAAGGAGCGTCTGGACAAGGAGCTGCTGTACAACGTGGCCCTGCGCGTGGAAGAAGGTGACTCGGCGGACAAGTTCAAGGTCTCCGGCCGCGGTGAACTGCACCTCTCGGTCCTGATCGAAAACATGCGTCGCGAAGGCTTCGAGATGGCCGTAGGTCGTCCGGAAGTGATCATCCGCGAAGTGGACGGCGTCAAGCACGAGCCGTTCGAGAACGTCACCATCGACATCCCTGAAGAAGCGCAGGGCAAGGTCATGGAAGAGATGGGCCTGCGCAAGGGCGACCTCAGCAACATGGTTCCGGATGGCAAGGGCCGTGTGCGCCTGGAGTACAACATTCCGGCGCGTGGTCTGATTGGCTTCCGTAACCAGTTCCTGACCCTGACCAACGGCGCAGGCATCCTGACCTCGATCTTCGACCGTTACGACGTGATGAAGTCCGGCCAGATGTCCGGCCGTCAGAACGGCGTGCTGGTGTCGGTCGAGACCGGCAAGGCGCTGACCTATTCGCTGGAGACCCTGCAGGCGCGCGGCAAGCTGTTCGTCGAGCACGGTCAGGAAATCTACAACGGTCAGATCGTCGGCCTGAACAGCCGCGACAACGACCTCGGCGTGAACCCTACCAAGGGCAAGAAGCTCGACAACATGCGCGCCTCGGGCAAGGACGAAACCATCGCCCTGGTCCCGCCGGTCCGCTTCACGCTGGAGCAGGCGCTGGAGTTCATCCAGGACGACGAACTGTGCGAAGTGACCCCGAAGTCGATCCGTCTTCGCAAGAAGATCCTCGACGAAGGCGAGCGCAGCCGCGCGGCGAAGAAAGCCAAGGCGTGAGTCATGCCTAGCTGAAATAAAGGCGCCTTAGGGCGCCTTTATTTTTTGGGGGGATGCGGCGGATTTGCACATTTGACGTTTGTTCCGTCGCGAGTCGAATTTTTTATAAGGAACGAGACACCGCTCCGGTTTTGGTCCTCCAGATCTTCGATGCCGCCTTCCTGAATGGCCTTGCGCACAAGCGCTGCCTGTTCCAGCGTGCCTTCGCGCATGGTGTAAATGGGCGGCAGGGTTGGCTTGCCTTCGGTCAGATTGTCACCGACGTTCTTGGCCAGCGTTTCGCCATCGCTGCCTGAAAAAGAAGCGTATGGCCGGGTAGTCTCAATTGGAAAAAGTCACGGAAGACCACGATCCGGTGAGGATCGATGAATCTGCCTTCCGGTTCCCTTTTCTTGCGCGCTCGGCTGCGGTTCACTCGCGAACCCAGGTCTGTGTTCGGCCCAGCGCTTCGATGCCGATGTAGCCGCGCATCTCCAGCTTGTTGCCACCTTCAAGCACGGTCACTTTCGCGTTGTAGGTCTTGCCCTTGGCCGGGTCAAGGATCTGGCCGTCGTCCCACACACCGTCGCCGGTCGGCTTGAGGCCCCAGAGGATGGTCATGCCGGTGATCGGCTGGTCTTTGCGCTCGCCCTCGCATTCGCTGCATACCGGGTTGGGGCCGTGGTCCGATTGCAGAATCTTCGCGACCTTGCCGCTCAAGGTGCCGTCCGCGGCCTGCTGAATCTCGACGATGGATTTGACCTTGCCGGTTTCGTCATCGATGGTTTGCCAGCGACCGGCAGGCGATTCGGCAGCGACGGCCAGCGAGGCGACGGCCATTGGTAGTGCAAGCGACAGGGCAGTGAACAGTGAGCGCATGGTTTCTCCTGCGGTGGGTAATCGATTGACGGCAGCGACTGTATCACCGCTTTGCACCGGCAGTGCCTCGTCGATTGGCCCTGGAGTTCCGGGCCGAACGCTGATCCATCCGTTATTCGTTTGAATTCGCGCCTTCACCGTCCTCGACTGCGCAGGTCGCGCCGTTCGACGCGTCCTCATCTCCGTATCGGCACGAGCCGAGCGAGGCTCGGCAGCGGCCGGAGTGGCGGCGTTGGGCTCTCAATCCAAGTCACATGCACATAGGGAAGGCCAGCGAGGCTCGCCTAGCGAGGCGCGTCGGGCCGCAGCGCAAAATCGATCGCGCCGGCGGCCGTCAGGGTGCTGTTTTCGCCGTGGTCGGCATTGGGGTGGATGGTCAGCGTGCGGGTCAAGCCGTGGCGGTCAAGCGGCTCGAGTCGTTCGAACAACGCTTGCGAATTGCTAAGCATCCGGCGCTCGGCCCGGCGCCGCTCGTGTTCCGATGCCGGTGTCGTGTCGGTGGCGGGCTCTTCCGCACCGCCCACGGTCAACCATAGATGCGTCGGTTTCAGGGCTGCGGCGCTTGCGAGCAGCCGGTTGCTCTGACGAAGCAGCTGGCGGTCGTTCCACCAGATCGATGGACTGGCCGCCAGGTAGTTCTGGAAGGCGTCTGGCTGATTGATCAAGGTGTAGAGCGTGAAAAGCCCGCCGTAGGAATGGCCGAAGAGCGTCTGGCGGTGACGGTCGATCCTGTAACGGGCTTCAACGAGCGGCTTGAGTTCGGTCTGCATGAACGCGAGAAACCGGTCTGCGCCACCGTGTGGCTGGCCTGTATCGGCTGGTGCATCGGCGGCCGGCGGCGGTGGCGTGTAGTCCATGGTGCGCTTGTCCATGTCGTACAAGGCGTCGCCCGGATAACCCACACCAACTACCACGACCGAATTGCGCGAGGCTGAGTCGGGGCGCAGTTCGCGCGCATTGGCTTGCAGCGCGAGCATCGGAAACAGCGCGTTACCGTCGAGCACGTAAATCACCGGATAACCGTTGGGCGGCGGGGGTTGTTGCGGTTTGGAGATGAAGATTCGGAAGTCGTGGCCGGTGTGGCGCGAGTGGATGTCGCGCTGTTCGGTCTGCGGCAGCACGACCGGCGCCCATCCGCTTATCTCGGCGGCGTGGGCCGGCGCGTGACCAGCGCCGAGACCGGCAAGCAGTGCGATCGTGGCTTTTTTCATGCCCGTTGCTCGGCAGGCGCGTCCGCAAGTGGCCCGTCCTGCCATTCGACTTGCAGCGCCTCGTCACCGGAGAAGCGATGGACGTGATCGGCGATTACGCAACGCAGACGCTGTTCAGCCTTGCCGGCCCCGGCCTGGCAGTCGATCAGCAGCGGGCCCGATCTGGCGAACATGCGGCACTCGCCGAAAGCGAACACGGCCTGCGCGTGGTGCTCACCGGCCCGAACCTCTCGCTTGTGGGCGAAATGCTTGAATAGTCGCGTCATGTTGCGCGACGCGCGCGGCGTGTCGACCCGTGCGTGAAACTGGGGCATGGCTGTCTCCGTGGGGCGCCGCCGACCCGGGCCGGCGGCGGCTGGGTCAGAACTCGTAACGGGCACCGACGGTGAAATTGCGCGACGGGCCCTGGAAATTGAAGGTTGAGGTGCTGCCCACACGCGACACGTACTCGCGGTCGAACAGGTTGTTCATATCGAAGGTGGCGGTGAGCTTGTCTGAGACGGGATAGGACAGCTTGGCGTCGAACACCGCATAACCCGGCGCGCTGATGCGGGTGCCGGACCGCTCCAGGTAGTAGTCGCTCATCGCCGTGACGCCGGCGCCCAGGCCAAGCCCGCGCAGCGGTCCGCCAGCGAGTGTGTACATGCTCCACAGCGACGCCTGATGACGCGGCATCAGCATGAACAGCGTGTTTTCGTCGCCGGCGAGGTTCTCGGTTTTCATGTAGGTGTAGCCGGCCATCAGCTCCCATTCGGGTGTCAGATAGCCGCTGACCTCGAACTCGCCGCCGCGGATGCGGGTTTTGCCGGCCGCAGCGTAATCGCTGGTCGCCGGAAGACCGTCGAGGTCGGTCGCGCGGTTCTCGTCGGTCAGCTGGAAAGCGGTGATTCGTGCGTTCAGGTCGCCGCCGAAATAGCTGCCCTTGACGCCGACTTCGTACTGCTCGCCCTCGCGCGGGTCGATCAATTGCCCGTTGATGTCGGTTTCGGATTGAGGCTTGAACACCTGCGAATAGCTGGCGTACAGCGAGTGGCGATCGTCCAGGTCAAAAACCACTCCGCCATAGGGCGTGACGTGGCCGCTCTGCCGTTGCTCGTCGGACGCGCGGGCTCCGGTGCTGAGTGTGGTGGTGGAGGCTTCGCCCTCGTACCAACTGACGCGCGCGCCGCCGATCAGCGCCAGGCGCTCGATTGGGCGGAAGGTCAGCTTGCCGTACAGCCCCGCTTCCTGATCGTCACTGCTGACGCGGGTCGAGTAGGTCAGGTCCGGCTTGGAGAAAAAGTCTGGCTCGTATCGGTCGATGTCGACCACGCCAAGAACGGCGTTGCCGCTGCGGTAGTCGCTGTCGTAGCGCTTGAAATCGCTGCCGACGACGAACTCGCTGACCTGGCCGAGCAGTTCGAACGGCTGGCTGTAGCTGGCATCGACGGAAACGGTGTCCTGCTTGAAGTCACGTCCGGTGGCGACCATGCGGGTGTTGCCGTTGGCGGCGACTGCGCTGCCGGTGTAGGCGTAAAGGTAGTCGGTGTCGCGCTGCGAGCCACGCACTGCCAGCCGACCATAGCCACCTGTATCGAAGCGATGCGTCAGCTCGGCGATGGCGTCTGTGGTGCGGCCGTCGAAGTCGTTCCAGTCGGCGCCGAGATACCTCGACTGGCTCCAGTCCAGCAGATTGCCGTTGGCATCGGTGGGGTAGCCGTTGTGCGGGGCGATGTTCTTGGTTTGCCGGATCAGTCCGAACGACATCACGGTAGCGTCGGTCAGGTCGATGTCCAGCACACCGTAGAAGCTCTCGCTGGTGTTCTCGTTGTAATCCACTTCGCCATTGGTGTCGGCGCGCGAGATAACCGTGCGCCCGCGGATGCGGCCTTGTTCGTCGAGCGGACCGGAAAGGTCGGCCTCGAGGTAGTTCTGATCCCAGCTGCCGTAGCGACCGGTCAGGCTGCCCTGGAACTCGCGGGTTGGGCGCTTGCGCACCATGTTGACGACGCCGCCCATTTCGCTGGTGCTGCTGAACAGCCCGGACGGGCCGCGCATGATCTCGACCCGGTCGAACGGCGACAGCGACGGCACCGTGCCGTGGATACTCGCCATCGGTGCGGGCAAACCATCAATGTTGAATTCGTCGTACTCGTAGCCGCGGGCGTAGATCGACGAACGTCCGCTGTCGTTGGTCAGGGTGCGCAGGCCTGCGGTGTATTTGGCCAGGTCGTCCAGATTCACGAACTGGCGGTCCCTGATGTAATCGTCGGTATAGACCGTGATCGACTGCGGGATGTCGCGCAGCGCGGCCGGCGTCTTGGTTCCAACGGTCGCGGCTTGCACGGTGTAGCCGCCGGTTTCTTCCGATGACGGCATGTCGTACAGCCGGTTTCCTTCGACTGTGATGCTTTGCAGCTCGACCGGCTCGCCCTGCATGACAGCGTTTTGCGCCAGCGCATTCAACGGAAAGGGCGCGAGCAGCCCGGCCAGCAATGCGTAGCGTCGGCGTTGTTTGAGGCAAAAGGTACGAAGAGGAACGCTGTCCATGGGTGCTCCTGTCGCGCGGCTGTGCGCAAGTGATAAATGATGTCTGTCAGTAATGATAAATATTCGCATATGAGAATGTCGATATGCACCGTCGTCGCAGCCGGTTGCTGAGCAAAAAAGGCGGGCGAGGCCGCGACGGCTGATCGAGTGGTGGCGTTCCAGCCTGACAATCGTGACGGTTGGTTGGCGCCTGGCGGCGTTTCGATATGGACTTCTGTTTGCCGTTTCGCTCTGTATAATGCGAACGCTTATCATCTGCGGACGAGAACTGCCCATGGTTTCCCTTATCAATCCTCGTGTGGACGTTGCAGCGTGCTCGCCATCGACGCTGCGTCCACTTGTCCTCGCCGTGCATCTGCTCGCTGCCGGCACCGCGCTCGCCGCGTTGCCAGCGCAGGCGCAGGCGCAGGCGCAAACTACTGATGCTGCGGAGACTGACGCCGCGACAGCGCTCGATACCGTTACGGTAACGGCCGAACGGGTGAGCGACGTCACCGAAGGCACCGGGTCGTACACGACCGGCGCCGCGCGAACGTCCACGCCGCTCAGCATGTCGTTGCGCGAAACGCCGCAGTCGGTCAGCGTGGTCACACAGCAGCGCATGGAAGACCAGGACCTGCAGACCATTCTCGATGTGGTGAACAACACCACCGGGGTTTCGGTGAATCGTTATGAAACCGACCGGGCGCAGTTCAACGCGCGCGGATTCGAGATCAATTCGCTGATGGTCGATGGCGTGCCGACGATCTGGGAGCAGCCGTGGAGTTCGGGCGAGGTTTTCAGCAGCCTGGCGATGTACGACCGCGTGGAAGTGGTGCGCGGCGCCAACGGGCTGATGGCGGGCGCGGGCGATCCTTCCGCGTCGCTGAACCTGGTGCGCAAGCGCGCCAGCAGCCGCGAGCTGGCCGGCTCGCTGGAAGTGAGCGCCGGTAGCTGGGACACCTATGGCACCCTCGGCGACCTTTCGCTGGCGCTCAACGAAGCAGGTACGGTGCGCGCGCGTTTAGTGGGCGAGTACAACGAGGGCGATAGCTGGATCGATCTGAAGTCCAACCAGCGCGAGACCTTCTACGGCACCATGGACGTGGACCTGACGCCGGACACAACGCTCTGGTTCGGCCTGAGTCGGCAGGAAAACAACTCCGATTCGCCAATGTGGGGCGGCCTGCCGATCTGGTACGCCGATGGCAGCCGTACCGACTGGAGTCGCTCGAAGACGACGTCGGCGCAATGGAGCAAGTGGGACAGCACTTACGAAACCTACTTCGTCAATCTCGATCACCACTTCGCCAACGACTGGCAACTCAATCTGAGCTACAACCGCGGCGAGCGCACATCCGATTCTTACCTGCTCTACCTTTCCGGAAACCCGGACAGAACGGGCGCGGCGCCGATGTCGTCCTTCCCCGGCTCGTACAAAACAAGGACCGTGCAGGACGACTACAGTGCGCGCGTCAGTGGGCCAGTGGCGCTGTTCGGGCGCGAACATGACGTCGCGTTCGGCTACGTTCACAGCCAGCAGGACTTCGATGCCGATACCCGCATCGCGCAGACCGGCTTCGGCGGCGTCGCCGATTTCGACGCCTACAACGGCGACTTCGCAGCGCCAGTCTGGGGTCCGTTGACGCCTTACGGTTACGGCGAAATCACGCAGACCGGCGTTTATGGCGTTACGCGCTTGAACCTGGCCGATGACCTGAAGGTGATTCTCGGCGCCCGCGACAGCAGCTTCGAAAAGACCAGCGACGACATTTACTCGGAACCGGCCAGCACTGACGTCGATCATGAGCTGACCCCCTACGCGGGCGTCATCTACGACCTCAACGAAAACCTGTCCGCCTATGTCAGCTACACCGAGATATTCCTGCCACAGTCCGAGCGTGACATGAGTGGGAAGCTACTCGATCCGATCGTTGGCGAAAGCTACGAAACCGGCCTCAAGAGCGAGTTCTTCAATGGCCGGCTGAACGCTTCGGCAGCGGTATTCAAGATCAAGCAGAACGGCCTGGGCGAAAGCACCGGTATCCAGGTGCCGGGTGGGCTGCCCGGCGAGTTTGCCTACGAGGCCAAGGATGTCACGAGCGAAGGCTTCGAACTGGAAGTCTCGGGCGAGCTGGCGCCAGGCTGGAATCTGATGGCCGGCTATACGCAATTCGAGGTCGAAGACGCCAACGGCGATGCCGCCAATACGCGTTACCCGACCAAGCTGCTGCGTACCTTCACGACCTATCGCCTGCCCGGTGCGTTCAACAAGCTGACCGTCGGTGGCGGAGTCAACTGGCAGGAGAGCACCTATACCTACGCGCTCAATCCGGCGGGCAACTCGGAAAAGGTCGAGCAGGAGGCGTACGCGCTGGTCAACCTGATGGCGCGCTACGAGGTCACCGACAACCTCACCGCCCAGCTCAACGTGGACAACCTGACCGATAAGGAATACTTCGACATGTTCGACGCCTACGGCGCGCTCACCTATGGCGCACCTCGCAGCGTGACGGCCTCGGCCAGGTATCGCTTCTGAACGAGCGCGGGCGGGTCGGTGATGCCGGCTCGCCATTTTTTGCGGGTCGTCGGCCGGGCTCGCGTGCCTGCGTGTTCCGGTCCGAGGCGTTCCATGCGTCGCCGCGAACTGGGCATGATCCCGAATCGACGCAGTGAAAATGTATGGCGAGCGGCGGCGTGGAAGAGGCCGTGGGCGAGGCGATGCGCAGTTGTCGCGCCCGGATCTTTCTGGTCAGCAAGGTTTGCCCGCACAGCCGCCGCGAGCGCTGCGCTCAGGCGGCGATTGTTGCAGCGCGGGCTGAATTGCAACGTCATCGCCGTGGCTCGATGCATCACCCGCCGCGCCGTTCTGGATCATTCCCTCTAGCCGAATCGCCCGGTGATGTAGTCCTCGGTCTGCTTCTGCTTGGGGTGGGTGAAGATGATGTCGGTCGAACCGACCTCGACCAGCTCGCCCAGATACATGAACGCGGTGACGTCCGAGCAACGCGCCGCCTGCTGCATGTTGTGCGTCACGATGACCACCGTGAACTGCGCCTTGAGGTCGGTGATCAGCTGCTCGATCTTCATCGTCGAGATCGGATCGAGCGCCGAGGTCGGCTCATCGAGCAGCAGCACGCGCGGGCGCAGAGCGATGGTGCGAGCGATGCACAGACGCTGCTGCTGACCGCCCGAAAGCCCGAGAGCGCTCTGCTGCAGCTTGTCTTTCACTTCATCCCAGAGCGCCGCGCCACGCAGCGCCTGTTCGACGCGCTCATGGGTATCTACCCGCGAAAGCCGCTCGTGGTGGCGGATGCCGTAAGCCACGTTGTCGAAAATCGACATCGGAAAGGGCACCGGCTTCTGGAACACCATGCCGACGTTGCTGCGCAGGCGGCTGAGCGAATATTTCGGGTCGAGAATGTTCTCGCCGTCGAGCAGGATCTCCCCGGTCGCGGTCTGGCCGGGATACTCGGCATAGATACGGTTGAAGATGCGCAGCAGTGTGGATTTGCCGCAGCCGGACGGGCCGATGATCGCCGTGATGCGGTGGCTCGGGATGTCCAGGTTGATGGACTTGAGCGCCACGTGCTGCCGGTACTGGAAGCCGACATTGCGCGCGCGGATTTCATGCATGTGGGTCTGGAGGTTGGTCATTGCGCACCATTCCTGCGTGAGATGACGAAGCGGGATAACAGGCTGAGCAGCAGTACGAAGAGGGTCAGCAGCAGCGCGCCGGCCCACGCCAGGGCTTGCCAGCTCTCGAACGGGCTCATGGCGAACTGGAAGATGGTGACCGGCACGCTGGCCATCGGTTTGAGCAGGTCGGCGCTCCAGAACTGATTGCCGAAGGCCGTGAACAGCAGCGGCGCGGTTTCGCCGGTGATGCGCGCCATGGACAACAGCACGCCAGTCACCACGCCGGCCTTCGATGCGCGCAGCAGCACCTGCACGGTGACTTTCCAGCGCGGAATGCCGAGCGCCAGGGTCGCCTCGCGCAACGAAGCCGGTTGCAACTGCAGCATCTCGTCCGTAGTGCGGGTCACGACCGGAATCACCAGCATCGCCAGAGCCAAGCCGCCGGCCAGGCCGGAGAAGCTGATCGAGCCGCCGCTCCACTGGTTCATCGGAATGACCACGGCGGTATAGACGAACAGGCCGATCACGATCGAGGGCGCCGACAGCAGGATGTCGTTGACGAACCGCACCAGTGTGCCAAGCCGCGAGCCGCGGGCGAACTCCGCAAGCCAGAGCCCGGCGAGGATGCCGATCGGTGCGCCGATCACCAGCGCCAGCAAGGTGATCAGTACGCTGCCGAACAGCGCGTTGGCCAGCCCGCCCTCGGCGCCCGGCGGCGGCGTCATTTCCGTGAACAGGTCCATGCTCAGCGCGCTGCCGCCCTTGATCAGCGTCGTTAGCAGGATCCACACCAGCCAGCCCAGGCCAATGATTGCCGCGACGCTGCTGAGCGTCATGGCGATCTGATTGGTGAGCTTGCGTCGGCGGTAGAGGCTTTCGTCGAAATTCATCAGGCACCCGCCCGGCGCGACATGCGCGCCAACATCAGCCGCGCCAGCATCAGCACGACAAAGGTGACCACGAACAGCAGGAAGCCCAGCGCAATCAGCGACGAGCGGTGCAGGTCGGTGTAGGCCTCGTTGAATTCATTGGCGATCACCGAGGCGATCGAGCTGCTCGGCATCAGCAGCGACAGCGAGAACTGGTGGGCGTTACCGAGTACAAAGGTCACGGCCATCGTCTCGCCGAGCGCCCGACCGAGCCCGAGGAAAATGCCGCCGACCACGGCCGAGCGGGTGTAGGGCAGCACGATGTCCCAGCAGACTTCCCAGGTCGTCGAGCCCAGCGCGTAGGCCGATTCCTTCAGCGCCGGCGGCACCGTGCGAAACACCTCGTACATCACCGACGTGATGAAGGGCAGAATCATGATCGCCAGGATGATCCCCGCGCTGAGCATGCCGATCCCCAGCGCCGGCCCCTGAAAGAACACGCCGATCAGAGGAAGCGCGCCGAGATAGTCGTTGATGAACGGAGAGAGATACTCGGCCATGAACGGCCCGAACACGAACAATCCCCACATGCCGTAGATGATCGAAGGAATGCCGGCCAGCAGCTCGACCGCCGAAGCCACCGGCGTGCGCAGCCACGCAGGCGCGATCTCCGAGAGGAACAGCGCGATGCCGAAACTGACCGGAACGGCCAGAACCAGCGCGATCAGCGAGGTCATCAGCGTGCCGTAGATCGGCACCAGCGCGCCGAACTTACCGTTGACCACGTCCCACTCGCTGCTGGTCAGAAACGACCAGCCAAAGGTGGAAAAGGCCAGGCGTCCGCCCCAGAGTGTCGAGCCGGCGGCGCCGATCATGACGGCAAGGACGATCAGCGCGGCAGTCAGCAGGGTCAGCCGAAACCAGCGGTCATGGCGGGTATCGCGCTGGGCGCGATGCTCCCTTTGTTCTCGCGTCAGTGGCACATGGGCCGTTGGCAGCGCATTGGCGGCAGGCATGGGTAGTCCTCAAGCAAAGCACCCCGCGCCGTCACCGGAGCGGGGTGATTCAGGTGCGTTGGCTCAGTTCTTGAAGTCAGAGGCCCAGTACGACTCGATCTTGTCGACGAGCGAATCGGGCAGGGCAACGTAGTCGAGTGCGGCGGCGTCTTTCTGACCGTTTTCCAGCGACCACTTGAAGAAGTCGAACGCGGCCTTGCTGCGCTCGGGGTTCTTCGGATCCTTGTACATGATCACCCAAGTGGTGGCGGTGATCGGCCAGGCCTGCTCGCCGGCAGCGTTGGTCATCAGCAGGTTGAAGTCCTTCGCGCTGCCCCAGTCGGCGGTGTCAGCTGCTGCCTGGAAGCTGTCCGAGTTCGGCTGAACGAATTTGCCTGCGGCATTCTTGAGTTGGGCGTGCGCCATTTTGTTCTGCAAGGCGTAGGCATACTCCACGTAGCCGATGGAATTGTTGATCTGCTTGACGTACGCCGAGACGCCTTCGTTGCCCTTGCCGCCTACGCCGGTCGGCCAGTTGACGCTCGTGCCGAAGTCAACCTTCTGCTTCCACTCGGGGCTGACTTTGGCCAGGTAGTTGGTGAAGTTATAGGACGTGCCCGATCCATCCGAACGATGCACGACGGTGATTTTTTCGCTAGGCAGCTTCAGGTCGGGGTTGAGCTTGGCGATTGCCGGGTCGTTCCAGGTCGTGATGTCGCCGAGGAAGATGTTCGCCAGGGTTTCGCCGTCGAGCTTCAACTCGCCCGGCTCGATGCCGTCGACATGAACGACAGGGACGATACCGCCGATGACGGTCGGGAACTGGCCGAGCCCGGCTTTGTTCAGGTCTTCACCGGACAGCGGGGCGTCAGACGCGCCGAAGTCCACAGTCGCCGCCTTGATCTGCGCGATGCCGCCACCGGAGCCGATCGACTGGTAATTGATGCGGTTGTCCGACTTCTCACTGTAGGCCTGGGACCACTTCGACAGGATCGGATAGACGAAGCTGGAGCCGGCTCCTGTGACATCCGTAGCGTGGGCAAACGAGCTCAGACAGAGCGCCGATAGCAGCGCGGTCAGGCGAAAGGTGCGTCCCATGTGCATAACTCCTGGTTTCGGGCGGGTGTGCCAGCACTTTAGGGTCGCTTTGTGAAGCTAAGATGACGGATAGGTTGCAGTGAGGTTGGGCGCATTGGTAGATACAGGTCTTGCGTGGACGCCCAGGCCGTCCTTCTGCATATCTACCGTGTAGCGCTTGGTTTCCCAGAAGGTAGGGCGCGGCAGGTCGGGTTTCGCCTGGTAACCCGCCCAGTCCAGTAGATGCATGTACAGGCTATAGAGGATCAGGCTCGGAGGGATTTGCCCTGCGGTAAGGCTGCCATCGGCGTTCTTGAGGGGCGGTGGCTGGAGCCTGTGCTTGATCAGTACGAACCCGGTGGAAAACGGCGCGCGTTTCACCAAGGGGATCTCGTCGGTGAATTCGCTGATCGGGTAGCGCTTATCGATGCGGTAAGCGACGACCTCGCCGTCGGCCAAGCAGCGCACGCTCGACTGATCGAAGAATGTCGCGGTGCCTTCGTCGAAATGTACGCCGCCATGCCACAGACCATTTTTTCACCGGTCGGGTAGTAACCGACCTTGGCCCTGGCCATGCGGGTCAGGAGCCGCAGCGGATTGCTGTCCGGATCGGGAAGGGCAGGGCCCAGTTGATCGGTTTGCTGTCGGCGATGTTCGATACGTCCTGTTCCTGGCGCTGCCTGGCTGGCAGCCTGTCCTTGGGTTAGCCGGAAAAGTTGAGTGAGCGCTTGTGGCGGCGGGGCGCGGCGGGTGCTTCGCCGAGCTGCGCTTGCTCCAGCAGCCGACCCGCCTTGTCGCTATCGGTCATCCCCGGCATCACGGGCGGCTTGATCTTGATGCCTGCCCCCTTGCCCGGTGCGCCGCCTGCGTTGATTTTCACCAGCGGGCCGGCGACGGCGATGCCGCCGGGGTCAAGTTTGATGAAGCTGCCGCCGGCCTCGAGGGTGAGTTCGATGCCGGCTTCGATGACCATTTTCTGCCCAGCCTTGAGGTGAATCTCGCGACCGGCTTTGGTCAATTGAGCGGTGCCGACCTTGATGTGTTGGGCATTGCCAACGGTGAGATGGTCATCGGGTTTTACCTCAACCTTGCGATCGCCGACGACGCTCGAGTGTTCTTCGGCGCGGAACTCGCTGTAGCTGTTGTGCTCGACGGTGTCGTGGCGTTCGTGGCCGACGCGGATCTTCTGGTCGTGCTCGATGTGTTCGTCCAGATCCCGCTGCGCGTGGATGTAGATCTGCTCGGCGCCTTTGCGGTCTTCGATGCGCAGTTCGTTACAACCGCCGCCGCCGGGAGAGCTAAGCGTCTTGAAGACGCTGCGGGTCTTGTTTGCCGGCAGGTCGTAGGGCGCCTGATGTTCGGCATGGTAGAGGCAGCCGGTCACCAGCGGTAGGTCGGGGTCGGCTTCGAGAAAGGTGACCAGCACTTCCATACCGACGCGCGGGATGGCGATAGCACCGTAGCCGCCGCCGGCCCAGCTGTTGGAGACGCGCAGCCAGCAGCTGGTCTTGTCGTCCGCCTGTCCGGCTCGATCCCAGAAGAATTGCACTTTGATCCGGCCGTACTCATCGCAATGGATCTCCTCGCCAGCGGGACCGGTGACGACGGCGGTCTGGGCGCCAAGCACGCGAGGCTTTGGGTGGTTCAGGGCCGGGCGGTAGGGAACGTTCCAGGGCGTGGCGGTGAATCGGTTGCGGTAGCCTTGAGCGAAACCGCCACCGGTGCTGTCGCTTGACTCCTCCAGGACCTGCGGCTGTTTACCCTCGTGAAGCACCTCGGTCAGCAGCCAGAGGTCGTTCCATTCCCGGCGCGGATGGTCGGAGATTTCCAAGAGGTGACCGCTGACGAGCGTGGGCTGGTCGCTGCGGCCCTCGGCCAGCCGATAGTCGGCGCGGTGGCGTTCAAGGGCGCGTTGGGAAAGATGCTTGCCGCGGGCACGATCCGTGAAGCGTCCGGGGTAGTCGTAGTCTTCAAGGTCTGGTCGTGGCGTAGCCTGCCGTTCGCCGTCCTTGTGGCCCGCTTGCATCACCACGCGCGGCTGCTCGAAGTCATAATCGCGCCGGCTGACGCGGCTGGTACGGGTCTCCAGGCGGACGGCGAAGCGCTTGATCACCGGCTCGTCGGCGACCAGTCCGCTGTCCGGCACGTACGCGGTGGGCCGGCCGAGTGTGGGAAAACTCGTCTGGTCATCACCGAACACCAGCACATGGCCTTGCGCGCTGTGCTCGAAGTGATAGTGGATGCCTTCCTCCTCGCACAGACGCTGGACGAAGTGCAGGTCGTTTTCGTCGTACTGGGTGCAGTAAACGCGCTCCGGGTAGACCACCGGCCCGAGTTGAAAGCGATAGGCATCCGCCTGGATGCCGTGACCCTCCAGTACCCGGGCGATGATTTGCGGCACGGTCAGGTGTTGGAAGATGCGCTGATCGGTGCGGTGCGCGAGATAGGCCAGCTGCGGAACGATGGTCAGCTGGTAGCGGGTCAGTCGTTCGCCGGATTCGCCCTGAGCGACGCGATGAATCAATCCGTGGATGCCGTTGCCGGCCGGAGAGAGCGAAATGAAGGCTGACTTGTGCAGCAAACTCTGCAGGGCGAGATCGGCACGCTCGCTGACCAGCTCGAGATCGAAGCGATAGGTCTGCTTCTCGACCTCGTCGTTCAGCACCTCGATCGAGAGCGGCGCGCCGAGGCACTCGCGCACGTCGTGCGCCGAGAGCCCGATCAGCTCTTCGCGCGTCTCGTCGACGGCCCGGGAGTACGAGCCGATGCAGGCGACGAGGGCCAGCGGCGCGAGAAGCACGGCGCGCATCGCCCTCGAACGTACCGGATACAATCAGCGCTCGCTGGAGGAACGCGATGCGCGACGTGTATCGGA
>Ga0209971_1000115_pt1 | contig 23424 bp, 24 predicted proteins | sample InoplaM3SAM_FD_187588 | JGI IMG/M metagenome (GOLD analysis project Ga0209971, IMG submission 187588) | Arabidopsis thaliana rhizosphere microbial communities from the Joint Genome Institute, USA, that affect carbon cycling - Inoculated... | ecosystem: Host-associated > Plants > Roots >... | reverse complement strand
TTGCCCAGATAGCGCTCTCGTAGTTCCGTCGATTGCGCAGCTGCCGCGACCGCCATCGCGAGCACGCACCAGATCGCGAGCACCGGCGCCCAGCGCCTCATCGGCCGCCTCCTGGCGAAACCGGGCGCACCGGCTTCACGCCCAGGCTCTGCAGCTCGTAGCGGATCAGCTCCGACGTCTCCGGGAGCTCGGTCGGCGGGAAGAGCTGCGCGGCGCTCAGCATCCCGACGAACGTGTTGAAGGCCTCGCTGCGGTCTTCATAGGCGCTGACCGGTTCGAGACGCACCTCGGCGCCTGCGCCGGCGAAGCGGCCGGCCGCCACCCCCGGGGGAAAGAGCTGCGGCGTGTCGGGCAGCGGCGTGTAGCCCGGACGGAACATGACGATGCGCGGCGCCAGGGTGCGCGCCGGGAGCTGGCGCTCGACCGCCGCCACCGCGTGCGTGAACTCGCCAAGCTCGTTGGTGAAGACCTCGCGAGCGGCGACCAGGCGGCGCAGTCCCTGGATCTGGTCGTCGAAGCGCTGCCACAGGATGACGACCGCCACCGAGGGGATCGGCTGGCCGGTCTTGCCGTCGACCACCGTGCCCCGATACGGAGTCGTCGCCACTCGCAGCGGCGTGTCCTCGTCGGCCCGCACGCCGGGACCGCCCGCCAGCAGCGCGAGCAGCGCGAGCATGCCGAAACCGAGGCGAGGCCCGATCAGAAGCCGCGCAGTCGCCATACCCCGTCGGTGTCGATCACGAACAGCACCTGGAAGGAATACGCGGTCCCGCGCTGCACGGCGCGCAGCTCGTACTCGGCGGCCCGGTCCAGCACCCGGACCGGCGTGATCGTGCTCAGGTCCGCCGCGATCTGGCCGAGCGCCCCGACGCCCGCCAGCGCCGTGAGCTGGTCCTGGTAGGCCTCCCGGGAGGCGGTGGCGAACAGCGCAACGGCGCCCGGGACGTCGCTCCGGCTGAGCGCATCCCGCAGCGAACTCCAGCGAGCCTGGAGCCGCGCGTCGATGGCGGCCCGGTCAAGCACCTCCACGACCGCGCTCGCCGTGGACACCGCGCCCTGCGCATCGATCACGCGAACGCGCGGCACGTACACGCCCGGCACGGAGTAGGTGAAGCGCTGGCCGTCCAGGCTGGGCCCGATGAAGTCGGCCTGGCCGTTGCCATCGAGGTCCAGCTCGATGCGGGACGGCGCCGGCCCACCCACGATGGAGAACGACGCGCTCAGCGGCGCGGCCCCGGTGCCGGGGTGCGCCCGCAGGGTGAGCCCGCTCTCTCCCTGGTCGGCAACGCTGACCATCACGGTGTGGGTCACGGTGTTGCCCGTCGGGCCCGTGGCAACGGCGGTGAGAGCGGCCGACGGCGGTGCCACCGGCACCATCGCGGCGAAGGTGCCACCCTGGACGGCCGCCACGACTCCATTGACGGTGACGCCGATCTCGGCCCCACCGGACACGACCGTACCACGAACCAGCAGCGCGCCCGAAGGAACCGTGGCGCCGCCGATGGGCTCGGTGATCGTCACCTGCTGCGTCGACACCGTGAAGCTCCGCTGGGCCGGCGTCTGGTCCTCGTTGCCCGCCAGATCGCGCGCCTTGACCGCGAAGCCGTGCGCGCCCGGCGTCAACCCCGACAGCGTCGCCGTCGGCGACCCGGTGAACCCGCCGAAGGGCCCGCCGTCCAGGCTCCACGCGAACACCAGCCCGCTGGCCGGCGAAAGGTTGTCGGCGCCGCCGAAGGTGAACGTCGCGCTGGTGGCCGCGATCGTTTCGTTCGGCCCGCCGGTGATCTGCGTGTCCGGCGGCGTGTTGTCCACGATGACGGTGCGGCTGGCGGTGCCCGTCATCTGCGCGCCGTTCGTGGCGGTCGCAGCCAGCGTATGCACGCCGTCGGCGACCGAGGTGGTGCTCCAGCTGGCGGTCGCGGTGACCGCGCTCGCCGGCGGACCGGGCGCCAAGCTCACGGACAGCGGCTGGCTGTCGGCGCGCAGCGCCACGGCCACCACGCCGCCGGCCGCGGTGGCCTGCGCCTGCACCTCGACCACCCCGCGCACGTGGGCGTTCTGCAGGGGCGCCGCGAACAGCACGACCGGCGGCTCGGCGCTCGGCCGCAGCTCGACCGCACCGATGTCGAATCGCGCCGCGCCGCCCGGCGCGGCGGCCGCCGGCCGGGCGCCTTCGGCGAAGTAATCGGCCTCCAGGCGCGTGTTGAGATCGGGCGTCAGCACCGTCCGCGGATCCGCCCCCCGGTCGACCAGCGGAGACGCCGCGGCCGGCGAGGGATCCGCGTCCAGCAGGTTCGGCGGATTCCCGGCGAGGAGCTCGCGATACACGGTGACCGCGTCGTCGCAGCCGAGGCTCGATCCGACCCCGGCACCCTCCGCGCCGGTGGGCGTCAGGTTGCCACCGTCGGTGGCGTCGAGCACGGCGCCGACGATTTCTCCCAGTCGGTTGCCGCAGACCAGGTTGTTGCGCAGCCCGATGGCCGCGGGCAGCGCGCCCGCCGCCGGCTCCCGCCAGAGGCCCGCGCGGCCGCCGGTGGAGCCCGACTGCACGCCGTTGCCGGTGATCGCGTTGTTGACCAGGAGCAGCGCGTGAGTCCGGCTCACGCTCACTCCGTTCCAGCCGTTACCGTGGATCGTGTTCTGCGCGACCACGTGCAGGCCGCCGTTCGGATCGGTCGTCACGATGCCGTTGCGGCCGTTGCCGACGATGACATTGTTGACGATCAGCGTGCCCACGTTGCCGCCGGCGATCGTGACGCCGCCGTCGCAGCCGGGCCCGCCGTTGCCCGCGATGCGATTGCGCTCGAGCCGCACCGCCAGATTCTGTCCGCTGCCGCCCAGCGCGACGCCGGCGCCCCCCGCGCCGGTGATGGTGAGCCCGCGGATCGTGACGAAGCGCGATTGCTGGATGCGGATGGCATGTCCCTGGGCGCACTGCTGCACCGGACCGTGCAGCACCACGCTGCCCACCGACGCGCTCGGATCCGCCTGGATGACGATGCGGCTCGCCTCGGTCTTCGCGCTCTGGTTCTTGCCGCTGATGCTCACCTGCTCGACGTACGCGCCGGGCTGGATCTGGATGGTGTCGCCCGCCTGCGCCGCGTTCACCGCGGCCTGGATGCTGCCGTAGCAGGGGGACCGTCCGCCACACGAGGTGTCCGTGCGATTGACGTGACGGATCGTCGTCCCTTCGGCGATCGGCGCGTCGGCGAGCGCGCCGAAGGCGCACACGAGGATGACGCCCAGGATCAGCACGCTCGAGTGAAAAGTCGCACCCATGGCCGTGGCAGGAAAGCACCGCGTGTGCCACGGGTCCACCCGAGCATTCCGACAGATTTGTCGCCACGTTGGGACGCCGTCGCTCTCGCCGGCGCGACCGCGCCTTCCAGCGGGCGGTGCACCCCGGCCGGGGCGCTGCCTCGCGCGCCGGGCAGTGGTCCACCGTGACGCTGGCCGAGGACCGTGAGGTTGCCGTATAGTTGGCCCCGTTGCGCGAGGGAGGAGACCCGTGAGGCTACCCCGCGACCGCTTCGACTACTCGCCGTTCCCCGCCCGCACGCCCTGGACGTTGCCCAAAGGGGCCCGCATCGCGGTGTGGACCATCGTCAACATCGAGGAGTGGGACATCGAGAAGGCGATGGCCCGTCAGTACCTCACCACGCCCCAGGGGGTGGCCGTGGTGCCCGACGTGCCCAACTGGGCCTGGCACGACTACGGAATGCGCGTGGGCTTCTGGCGGCTGCTCGACGCTCTCGAGAAACGGAAGATCCGCGCCACCACCGCGATCAACGCCCACGTGGTGGAGGCCTACGAGCCGGTCGCTCGCGCCATGCGAGAGGCGGGCTGGGAATTCATGGGCCACGGCTTCGTCCAGGGAGCGATGCATCTGCTTCCCGATCAGCGCGCGGCCATCCGCCAGTCGGTGGAGCTGCTGGAGAAGTTCACCGGCAAGAAGCCCAAAGGGTGGCTCGGGCCCGGGCTCACCGAGACGTGGGAGACCCTCGATCATCTCGCCGCCGAGGGCATCGAGTACGTCTCGGACTGGGTCAACGACGATCAGCCCTACGAGATCCGCACCCAGTCCGGCCCGCTCGTCTCGGTGCCCTACACGCTCGAGCTGAACGACATTCCGATGATGGTGATCCAGCACCACACCTCGGGCGAGTGGCTGCAGCGCGCGAAGGATCAGTTCGATCGGCTCTACGCGGAAGGCGCGAAGAACCCGCGGGTGATGGCGCTCGCGGTGCATCCGTACATCTCCGGCGTCCCACACCGCATCAAGTACTTCGAGGCGGTGTACGACTACATGCGCAAGAAGCCCGGGGTGTGGATGACCACCGGCGAGGAGATCCACGAGTGGTACCGGCAATCGCGCCGGTGATCGCGCGCCGTCTGCTGCTGTCCGGTCTGCTGGCGCTCTCGATCTGGAGGCCGGACCCCGCGGCGGCCCAGACCGGGCCGCGCTTCACCCTGCCGCCGGGCTTCGCCATCGACGTGTTCGCCGACGGCGTGGGCAGCATCCGCCTCATGGCCTTCGACCCCGCCGGCACGATCCTCGTCTCGGAGCCGAGCCGCGGCCGGGTGCTCGCGCTGCCCGACAAGAACGGCGACGCCAGGGCCGACGCGGCGCTCACCGTGGTGGACGGGCTCGACTCACCCCACGGGCTGGCCTTCAAGGACGGCGCGCTGTACGTCGCCGAGACCGGGCGCGTGCTCCGCTTCCGCTACGACCCGGCGGCCATGAAGGCGTCCGATCAGACGGTGGTCGTGCCGAACCTGCCGCGGGGCCAGCAGCACTGGTCGCGCACGGTGGTCTTCGGGCCCGACGGCCACATGTACGTCTCGGTCGGCTCCTCCTGCAACGTGTGCCGCGAGAGCGACAAGCGGCGCGCTGCGGTCGTGCGCTACAACGCCGACGGCTCCGGCGAGACGATCTTCGCGTCCGGCCTGCGCAACGCGGTCGGTCTCGCGTTCCATCCCGCGGGCGTGCTGTGGGCCACCGTGAACGAGCGCGACTGGCGCGGCGACGATGCGCCCTCCGAGTACGTGACCGAGGTGAAGCCGGGCGCCTTCTACGGCTGGCCCGACTGCATGGCGGTGGCCGGCGAGCTCAAGCCCGACACCCGGTTCGACCGGAACGCGCGCTGCGACAGCGTGACCCGCGCCACCCGCGAGATCCAGGCGCACTCGGCGCCGATCGGCATCGCGTTCTACACCGGCACCCAGTTCCCGCCGGAGTATCGCGGCAGCGCGTTCGTGGCCTACCGCGGCTCGTGGAACCGCTCCGTGCCCACCGGCTACAAGGTGGTGGTGGTGCGCTTCCGCGACGGGCGGCCGACGGCGGTGGAGGACTTCATCACCGGCTGGCTCGAGGGCGCCTCCTCGTGGGGCCGCCCGGTGGACGTCATCGTGGGTCGGGACGGCGCGCTCTATGTCTCCGATCAGGGCGCCGGGCGCATCTACCGCATCACCCACCGGAGCTGAGGGCCTCGCCATGAATCGCTGGGTCATGCTGCTGGTGATCTTCTTCACGCGCACCGCCCTCGGCTTCCAGTTCCAGTCCATCGCTGCGCTCACCCCCTTCCTGGTCGCCGGCTTCGATCTCTCCTTCGCCCAGGTCGGCCTGCTCATGGGGCTCTTCATGCTGCCGGGGGTGGTGCTGGCCCTGCCCGGCGGCCTGCTCGGTCAGCGCTTCGGCAGTCTCCGCGTCGTGGTGGCCGGCCTCGCCCTGCTGATCGTGGGCGGCACGATCGTCTCCTACAGCGAGGGCTTCGACTCGGCGGCCATCGGCCGCACCCTCGGGGGCGCGGGCGGCGTGCTGGTCAACATCATGCTGGCCCGCATGGTGGCCGACTGGTTCCGGGGGCGCGAGCTGCAGACCGCGATGGGCATCATGCTCGCCGCATGGCCGTTCGGCATGGCGCTGGCGCTCGTGATCCTGGGCCCGCTCGCCGCCGAGTCGTCGTGGCGGGTGGCCGAGTACGCCACCGTGGTCGCGGCGGGCCTCGCGCTGGGCCTGGTCGGGCTCGTCTACCAGGGGCCGCCCGGTGCGCTGGCGGTCGAGCGCGCGACGCTCCGGCTCAACGTGCCCCGCCGCGTGTGGGCGCTCGCGGTCAGCGCCGGCGTCGGGTGGGCGCTGCTGAACGCCAGCGTGATCGTGGTGGCGAGCTTCGCCCCGTCGTTCCTGATGTCGCGCGGGTCGTCGGTGACCGAGGCGGGGCTGATCACCGGCGCCGCGCTCTGGATCAGCATCGTGGCCGTGCCGATCGGCGGCCTGGTCGCAGACCGGGTGAACCGGCCGCGCCTGCTGATCGTCGCCGCCTGCCTGGCCGCCACGATCACGATCGCCTGCATCGCCCGGGCGCCCGTGCCCGCGCTCTGGATGGTGGCCAGCGGCATCCTTCTCGGCCTGCCGCCCAGCATCATGATGTCGCTGCTGCCCCGCGCGGTCGCGGCCGAGCACCTGTCCACCGCGCTCGGCGTGTACTACGGCCTGTTCTATCTCGGCATGGCGGTCTCGCAGACCCTGGCCGGCCTGCTGCGCGACCTCACCGGCGACCCGGGGATGCCCTTGCTGTTCGCCGCCGTCCTGATGGCCGCGACCGTGCCGGCCGTCTTCGCATTCTGGCGTCTCGAAGGCCGCGCCGCGCCCGAGCCGGAAGAGGCCATCGTCGGGCGCTCGTGACCGGGGTGTAGACTGAGCGCCATGCGCGAGGCGGGCGACATCCTGCTGGTGGCTTGCTACGAGCTGGGCCATCAGCCGCTGGCGGTGGCGTGGCCCGCCGCGTTCCTGGAGCGCGCGGGCTACCGGCCCGCGGTCATGGACGTGTCGGTCGAGCCCGTGGACGTCGAAAAGCTCGGGCGCGCGTGGCTCATCGCGGTGTCGGTGCCGATGCACACCGCGCTGCGCCTGGGGCTCGAGGTGGCCGCGCAGGCGCGCTCGGCGAATCCGGACGCCCACATCTGCTTCTTCGGCCTCTACGCCACGCTCAACGCCGACTACCTCTTCGCGCACGGGGTGGACAGCGTGATCGGCGGCGAGGCGGAGACGCCGCTGCTCGCCCTCGTCGGCGCGCTCGAGCGGGGCGACACGGGACCGCGTCCCGGAGTCGGCCGGCCGGGCCGCCCCGCCGCCCCCCATCTGCAGCGGCTCGACTTCCCGGTGCCGAGCCGCGCGGCGCTGCCCTCGATCAAGAAGTACGCCCATCTCGAGCGCGACGGGCGCATGGAGCTGGTGGCCTACACGGAGGCGACGCGCGGGTGCCTGCACCGCTGTCGCCACTGCCCGATCCCGCCGGTCTACGGCGGGCGCTTCTTCGCGGTGCCGCGCGAGGTCGTGCTCGCCGACGTGCGCCAGCAGATCGAGGCGGGCGCGCGGCACGTCACCTTCGGCGACCCGGATTTCCTCAACGGACCGACGCACGCCCTCGCGGTGGCGCGCGATCTCCACGCCGAGTGGCCCGACGTCACCTTCGACTTCACCGCGAAGATCGAGCACCTGCTGCGCCACCGGCGGCACCTGTCCGCGCTGCGCGAGGCCGGGTGCCTGTTCATCGTCTCCGCGGCCGAGTCGCTGAGCGACACCGCGCTGGCCCACCTGGAGAAGGGGCACACCCGCGACGATATCGCGCTCGCGCTGACCCTGACGCGGGAAGCGGGCATCGCGCTGCGGCCGACGTGGGTGGCCTTCACGCCGTGGACCACTCTCGACGATCATCGCGCGTGGCTCGACTACCTGGAGGCCGAGCATCTCATCGACGCGGTCGACCCCGTGCAGTACGGCCTGCGTCTGCTGGTGCCCCCGGGCTCGCTGCTGCTCGAGAGCGCGGGACTCAGGCCTCATCTCGGCGCACTCGAGCAGGAGACGCTCTCGTATCGCTGGACGCACCCCGACCCGCGCATGGACGCGCTGCAGGCCGAGACCGCCCAGGCGGTGGCGCGCGCGGTGGAGGAGAAGGCCGACGCGCCGGTGATCTTCGACCGGGTGCGGGCGCTGGCCGCCGCGGCGGCCGGGGTCCCCGCGCCCGCGCCGGTGGCCGCTGGAATGAGTCGAGGCCGCAAGCGCCCGCCCCGGCTCACCGAGGCGTGGTTCTGCTGAGCGGAGCCCACCCGGGGCCAGTTGGCCCTGACGACTCGCCCCAGCCTCTAGTCGGCCGGGAGCGGCGTGACGTGCCCGCACTTGCCGCACGTGCGGTGGGACTCGGCGCTGTAGAAATCCGCGTAGACCTCGGATACCGGGTCGTCGCGCCAATCGCCCACCTGCCGGGCCGCCTCGTAGAGCCGGGCGCCGCACGCCGGGCAATACCAGAGGAAGCGGTCCTGCTCGGCGGCCCGGCGCTTCCGCTCGAGCACGAGCACGAAGGAGTCGGGCGCGAAGCGCGGCGAGTGCGGCGTGCCGGCGGGACAGTGCAGGATCTCGCCCTCGCGGATGACCGCGACCTTCTCCTCTCCGTCGGGCGTGCGGTAGTGCAGGTTCATGTCGCCCTTGATCATGTACATGACCTCGTCGCTCGGGTCGACGTGGAACTCGCTCCGGCCCTCGCGGCCGCGCGCCACGAAGGCGATCGAGTCGTCGGTCTGCCACAGCACGTTGATCGGCCGGGTGGCGCCCGCGATCAGCTTCGTGATCTGGCCGAGGTCCATCGCGCGCATCGCGGTGAGATCCATGACAGCCTCCCGTTCACTCGATCGTGAGCAGCCGCCGCGGGTTGTCCACCAGGATGACGTCGATCTCGCGCTCCGAGAACCCGCGCCGGCGCATCAGCGGCACCACGTTGGTGAAGATGTGGCCGTAGCCGTGACCGCCCCAGCGGACCAGCCGCGAGCGGTAGCAGATGTCGTGGGAGATGAGGACCTGGCCGAGGTGCCCGCGCTCGATGAGCCCGCGGATCGCGCGCAGGCGGACCGCGTCGTTGGGCATGTCGATGTCGGCCAGCCGGTAGAACGACGACTCCTGGCCGAACAGATCCCACTCGAGCACGCAGCCGGTGTCGGCCAGCCGATTCAGCCGGTCCGCGTCGAAGATCGTGCGGTCGATGTGGCTGACGATCACCCGGTCCATGCGCCCGCCCTTGACGCGGATGAAATCGGCCGCCTCCTGCGGCTGGTCGGGATGGCGGCCGGGATGCAGGTTCAGCGCCGCGCCGGTCTGCCGCTGGGCCAGCACCGCGGCCTGCATCACCCGCTGCTCCTGCGGCGTCCACGGGGCGCTGCAGCCGATCTCCCCGATGATGCCCGCGCGCACGTCCGTCCCCCACACCCCGTCCTCGATGGACTCGACCATCTCCTCGGCCAGGTCCTCGATCGTGCGGCTGGCGTTGGCCGGGTCCTGGTAGTCGTGCACGTAGTGGCCACAGCCCAGGATCACGTGCGCGCCGCTGGCCCGGGCGATCTCGACGAGGCCGATCGGGTCCGGACCGAGGCCGCCCGAGGACAGATCGACGATGGCTCGCCCGCCCGCGGCCACCATCCGACGCACCTCGTCGGCGGCCACGTCGCGCGCGTCCAGCAGGTAGTTGCGCGCGGCGCCCTTCGCGGTTCCGTAGTTGATCGCCCACACGTTGTCGAGCGCCAGCTCCGGCCCCAGATCGTCGGGCTTGCGCTGTGAGGGGTGACGGATGTCGCAGAGCAGATGCTCGTGCATCAGCGTCGCCCCGAGGTCATCGGGCACGATGGGTCCGAGCACCGTCTGCACGCGAGGTCCCGGCGCCGTCACGTGGCAATTCTCGGACACTCATCGATCCAGCGCAACGCCCGGGGCGGGGCGATCGGCGTGATGCCTTGACGGCATGACCGGGAAAGCGCAGGATTGCCGCGCCCCGCCCCGACGGGCGACAGAGGACGGGCGACAAAGGAGGCGTCATGCTCAACCCCGGAGACAAGGCACCCGAGTTCACCGGACGCGATCACACCGGCCAGACGGTGAAGCTCTCCGATCTGAAGGGCAAGACGGTCGTGCTCTGGTTCTATCCGAAGGCCGACACCCCGGGGTGAACCGCGGAAGGTTGCGGGTTCCGCGACCTCAAGGCCGAGTACGAGCGGAAGAACGCGGTGATCCTCGGCGTATCGTTCGACACCCCGGCCGAGAACCGGCACTTCGCCGAGAAGTTCTCGTTCAACTTCCCGCTCCTCTGCGACACCGACCGGACGATCGGGACCGCCTACGGCGCCAACGTGGATCCGCAGAAGGGCGCGCAGCGGGTCGGCGTGATCATCGGCCCGGACGGCAAGATCAAGGAGTGGCACGCGCGCGTGGACGCCCGCGCGTGGCCGGCGGAGGTCGTCAAGACGCTGTAGCCCGCCCATCCCCAGGCACGGTCCACACTTTCCGCGGAGGCCCGCTCATGAACGGTGTCGTCACCCTGGTCGCCCTGCTCATCGCCCTGCTCTCGTCGGTGCCCCGCGTGGACGCCCAGCAGACCACGCTCGTGGTCACCGGCTATGGCGGCCGCTGGTCCGAAGTGATGAAGAAGGCGCTCGTGGAGCCCTTCGAGAAGAAGCACAACGTGAAGGTCGAGGTCGTCACCGGCATCAGCACGGAATGGGTGGCCAAGCTCATGGCCGCCGGCCCGGACAATCCGCCGTTCGACGTGCTCTTCGGCAACGAGCCCGCCTTCCCCATCCCGCGCGAGCGCGGCTTCTTCGACAAGCGCAACGACACGCTCGCGCCCAACATCAAGAACCTCTACCCGAAGGCCCTGATCGGCGAGACCAGCCTCGCCATGTTCTGGGGGCGCATCGGTCTCACCTACCGCACCGACTCCGGCGTCAAGAAGCCGGTGTCGTGGAAGGACTTCTGGGACGACGCCTACACCGGCAAGCGGGCCACCTACGTCATCGGCAACACGCTCGGCATCAACTTCCTGTTCGTGATCTCCAAGATCTTCGGCAAGGACTACTTCGACATCGACGCCGGCGTGGCCGCGATCAAGAAGGCGCAGCCCAAGCTGGTGGACTTCTCCGGCACCATCGAGAAGCAGCTGGAGCAGAAGGAGGTCGTGCTCGCGGTGCACCACGACGCGGGCGCCAACGACCTCAAGAACCGGGGCATCCCGGTGGACTGGGTGGCCCCGACCGAGGGCACGCCGATCCTCGATCAGGTGGTGCAGGTGACCCGCGGCTCCAAGAACAAGGAGCTGGCGTGGAAGCTCATCGACGCCTACCTCTCGCCCGAGGTGCAGACCGCGTTCGCCACCGAGCTGTTCTGGAGCCCGACCAACAAGACGGTGAAGCTGCCCGCCGACGTGGCCAGGAAGGTGATCGGCCCCGGCGACATCGACAAGCTCGTGCTCTTCGACTGGGCCCAGGTGGCCAAGCAGCGGCCGCAGTGGACCGAGAAGTGGAACCGGGAGATGCGTTGACCGAGGCGCCCGGCCCCGCGGGCACCGTCGCCCTGACCGGTCTCGTCAAGCGCTACGGCGCGACCGTCGCGCTCGACGGGATCTCGCTCCGCGTGGTCCCGGGCGAGTTCTTCACGCTGCTCGGTCCGTCCGGCTGCGGCAAGACCACCACGCTGCGGTCGGTCGCGGGGTTCGTGACCCCCGACGCCGGACGTGTCGCCATCAACGGGGCCGACGTCACCGACGTGCCGCCGCACCTGCGCCGGGTGGGCATGGTGTTCCAGCACTACGCGCTGTTCCCGCACCGGACGGTCGCGCAGAACGTGGCCTTCGGCCTGCGCATGCAGCGCGTGCCCCGGACCGAGATCGCGCAGCGGGTGGCGGACGCCCTGGCCCTCGTGCAGCTGCCCGCCCACGGCGCGCGCTACCCGCGCCAGCTCTCGGGCGGCGAGCAGCAGCGGGTGGCCCTGGCCCGCGCCCTGGTGACGCGGCCGTCGGTCCTGCTGCTGGACGAGCCGCTGGGCGCGCTCGACAAGAAGCTGCGCGACCACATGAAGATCGAGCTGAAGCGCCTGCAGCGCGAGGTCGGCATCACCACGATCTACGTCACGCACGACCAGGAGGAGGCGCTCACCATGTCCGACCGCATCGCGGTGGTGCACCGCGGGCGCGTCGAGCAGATCGCGCCGCCGCGCGGGCTCTACGAGACGCCGGCCACCGCCTTCGTGGCCTCATTCATCGGCAACATCAACCTGCTGAGCGGCCGGGCCGCCGGCGCCAACGTGGTGGCCTGCGGCGGCACCACCCTCGCGGCCACCGGCGCGGCGCCGTCCGGAACCGCTGTCGCGGTCGCCCTGCGCCCCGAGCGGATCCGGCTGGATCCCGCAACCGCGCAGGACACGGTGCTGCCCATGACGGTGGCGCACGTGGTCTACCAGGGCGAGACGGTGCGCTACATCCTGACATCCGAGGCCGGGCTCGAGCTGCAGGCGGTCGAGCTGGGCGAGGTGCGCTTCGCCGCCGGCGCCCGCGTGCGCGCGGGCTGGGCCGCGGCGGACGCGAGAATGATCCAGGAGGAGCAGACATGACCAGGGTCGGCTTGATCACGGTGGGACAGGCCCCGCGCAGTGACGTGGTGCCGGACATGGCGGCGATCCTCGGCGGCGACGTGGAGATCGTCGAGGCGGGCGCGCTCGATGGGCTCAGCCGCGAGCAGATCGCGCCGCTCGCGCCCGAAGGCGACGACGAGATCCTGGTCACCCGGCTGGCCGACGGCTCGTCGGTCTTCGTGGGCAAGACCAGGATGATCCCGCGCATCGAGGCGCAGATCGCCGCGCTCGAGGACCGCGGCACCGCGCTGAACGTGCTGCTGTGCACCGGCGAGTTCCCGAAGCTCCGGGCGCGGCGGCCGTTCCTCGAGCCGCAGCAGCTCCTGCTGGGCCTGCTCCGCGCGATGGTCTTTCCCGGCCGCCTGGGTGTGCTGACCCCGTCCGAGCGCCACGTGCCCCAGACCACCGCGCGCTGGCGCGCCTGCGGCTTCGACGCGCACGTGGCGCCGCTGTCGCCCTACGAGGAGAACGACCCGGCCGCGGTGCGGCGGGCCGCGGAGGCGCTGCGGGCCGGCCCGGCCGGGCTCGTGGTCATGGACTGCATCGGTTTCCGCCGCAAGACGCGCGACGAGATCGCGGCGCTGACCGGGGCGCCGACCCTGGTGGCCAATCTCCTCGTGGCCCGCGTGGCCGCGGAGCTAGTCTCGGAGGGGGGCTCCGCCCCCCTTCCGAACCTCCCCCCTGAACCGGATTGCGCCGGCAAAGCCGGCGCTCGAACGAGGAGGTAGATCGCCGCGTGACCCGGAGCGCGCGCGTCCTGCTGCTGGGGCCGTACGTGCTCCTGCTGCTGGTGTTCTTCACCGTCCCGCTGCTGCTGATGCTCCTCATCAGCTTCTCGCGGCAGTCTTTCGGGCAGCTCGAGTGGTCGCTCACGCTGCACCAGTACGTCCGTTTCTTCACCGACGCCTACTACCTGAGCGTGCTCGCGGACACGTTGTGGCTCGGCGTGCTCACCACGGTGGCGTGCCTGCTCCTGGGCTATCCGCTCGCCTACCACCTGGCCCTGACCCGCTCGCGCTGGAAGCCCCTGCTGATCGTGTTCATCCTCTCTCCGCTGCTGGTCGGCATCGTCATCCGCTGCTACGGGTGGATGATCCTGCTGGCCGATCGGGGCCTCATCAACGCGACCCTCACCCAGCACGGCTGGATCCGCGCCCCGCTGCCGCTCATGTACAACAAGTTCGGGGTCACGCTCGCGCTGGTGCACGTGTTCCTGCCGTTCATGGTGCTCTCGCTCACCGGCGTGCTGAAGCGCATCGAGCCCCAGCTGATCGAGGCCTCCCAGACCCTGGGGGCTTCCCCGTGCCGGGCCTTCCTCGAGGTGACGCTGCCGCTGTCGCTGCCCGGCATCCTGGCCGGCTCCCTGCTCGTCTTCTCGCTCGCCATCAGCTCCTTCGTGGTGCCGATCCTGGTGGGCGGCTTCAAGGTGCACGTGCTGCCGATGGTGGTCTACGAGCAGGTGCTCTCGGTGTTCGACTGGCCGTTCGGCGCCGCCAACGCCTTCGTGCTCCTGGTGATCTCGGTGGCCCTCATCGCGGTCTACATCAAGGTGACCGAGCGCGCGCTGCGAGGCATCGTATGATCCTCCGGTCGATCGTGGCGCTGGTCTACGCCTTCCTGCTGCTGCCGATGGTGGTGGTCGTGCTGGCCGCCTTCAACGCGGGCAACTACTTCACGTTCCCGCCCCAGGGCTTCTCCCTCCGCTGGTTCGCCAACTTCTTCCAGCGCCGCGAGTTCATGCAGGCCCTGTGGCTGTCCACCGAGCTGGCGTTCTGGACCGCGCTCGCCTCCACCGCGATCGGCACCGCCGCCTCCCTCGCGCTGGTGCGGGGGCGCTTCCGCGGCCGCGACCTGCTCAACGCCTTCGTGACCTCGCCGCTGCTGCTGCCCCAGATCCTCACCGGCGTCGCCCTGCTGCAGTTCTACACGCTGCTCAAGATGCACGCCTCCTACGGCGCGATGCTCATCGGCCACATCGTGGTCACCACCCCCTACGTGATCCGCACCGTCACCGCGACCCTGACCCACTTCGACATGGCCCTGGAGGAAGCGGCCCAGAACCTGGGCGCGCACCCGGTGCGCGCGTTCTTCGAGGTCACCCTGGGCGTGATCAAGCCGGGCGTGGTGGCGGGCGCGATCTTCGCCTTCGCCATCTCCTTCGACAACTTCACCCTGTCGCTCTTCCTGACCAGCTCGAAGCTGACCCCCCTGCCCATCGAGCTGTTCGCCTATCTCAAATACTCCTTCGATCCCACCGCGGCCGCGGTCTCCGCCTTCGCGATCGGGGTGGCCCTGGTGCTCGTCCTGGGCATCGCGCGCTTCATGGGCCTCGAGGAGTTCACCGGATTCTGACGAGGCGAGCTCATCGATGAGACCGATCACCGCCGACGAGATCGAGAGCCTCGCCATCGGCGCCTGGATCCTCGGCACCGGCGGCGGGGGCAGCCCGTACCTGGCCCTGCTCAACATGCGTCAGCTCTACAAGCGGGGCGTGGTGTGCCGCCTCATGGATGCCTCCGAGCTGGACGACGACGACCTGGTCGCGGTGGTCTCCAACATGGGCGCGCCCCTCGTCGGACAGGAGCGCCTCACCGACCCGAAGACGATGGCGCTCGCGGTCACCATGATGGAGGAGTACCTGGGCCGGAAGTTCCGCGCCCTGATGTCGCTCGAGATCGGCGGCGGCAACTCCATCCAGCCGTTCATGGGCGCCGCGATGCTCGACCTGCCCGTGATCGACGGCGACTGCATGGGGCGCGCCTTCCCCGAGGCCCAGATGACCAGCTTCGCCATCCACGACCTGCGCATGTATCCGCTGACGCTCGCCGACGTGCGCGACAACGCGGTGGTGGTGGCGCGGGCCGCCTCCTGGAAGTGGATGGAGCGCATCAGCCGGAAAGCCTGCGTGGAGGTCGGCTCGATCGCGTCGACCTGCAAGGCCCCGCGCACCGGCAAGGAGATCAAGGAGTGCGCGATCCTCGGCTCCACCACCAAGGCCATCGGCATCGGGCGCGCGGTGCGGGCGGCCCGGCGGGCGCACCGCGATCCGATCGACGCGGTGCTCGAGGTCGCCGCCGGGATCAAGATCTTCAGCGGGAAGATCCACGACATCGCGCGCCGCACCACCGAGGGCTTCCTGCGCGGCACCGCGACCATCGAAGGCCTCGACCAATTCCGAGGCCACCGCTTCCGGCTTGCCTTCCAGAACGAGTTCGCGGTGGGCTGGCTCGACGACGCGCCCCGGGTGATGACGCCCGACCTGATCTGCGTGCTCGACACCGTCTCCGGCGACGCGATCGGCACCGAGACGCTGCGCTACGGTCAGCGGGTGACCGTCGTCGCCCTGCCCGCCCCGCCGATCCTGCTCACCCCGAAGGGCATCGAGCACGTGGGCCCGCGGGCCTTCGGCTACGATCTCGACTTCCGCTCGGTGTTTGCGTGAGACGGCGCATCGGCATCGACGTGGGCGGCACCAACACCGACGCGGTCCTGCTGGAGGACAGCGCGGTCGCCGCCGCGGTCAAGACGCCGACCACGCCGGACGTCACCGGTGGCATCACCCGCGCGCTCGCCGGCCTGGTGCAGCAGGCGCCGGAGGCCCGCAAGGCCGACGCGGTGATGATCGGCACCACCCACTTCACCAACGCGGTGGTGCAGCGGCGGGACCTCGGCCGCGTCGCCGCGGTGCGCATCGGCCTGCCCTCGGGCGCCTCGCTGCCGCCCTTCGTGGACTGGCCGGAGGACCTGGCCGGGATCGTCCGTGCGGAGGTGGTGATGCTGGAAGGCGGCCACGAGTTCGACGGCCGGCCGCTCGTCCCGTTCGACACGCGCGGCATGCGCGCGGCCGCGCGACGGATCCGCGACGCGGGCATCCGCTCCGTCGCCATCGCCGCGGTGTTCTCCCCGCTCAACGCGTCGGGTGAAGACGAGGCCGCGGCGGTCCTGAGAGAGGAATGCCCCGACGTCGCGATCACGCTGTCGCACCGGCTCGGCCGCATCGGCCTGCTCGAGCGCGAGAACGCGGCCCTGCTCAACGCCTGCCTGATCGAGCTGGCGCGCAAGACCACCCGCGCCTTCACGGCGGCCCTGGGGGCCAGCGGCATCGCGGCGCCGCTCTACCTCACCCAGAACGACGGCACCGTCATGCTGGCCGAGGTCGCGGAGGCGTACCCGGTCTACTCCTTCGCGTCGGGGCCCACCAACTCGATGCGGGGCGCCGCGTTTCTCTCCAAGCGCGACGAGGCGCTCGTGGTGGACGTGGGCGGCACCACTACCGACATCGGCAGCCTGCGCCACGGCTTCCCCCGCGAGGCCAACAGCGTCGTCGAGATCGGCGGCGTGCGCACGCTGTTCCGGATGCCCGATCTGCTCTCGCTGGGGCTGGGCGGGGGCACCCGCGTGTCGCCGGCCGGCACGACGCTCGCCATCGGGCCGGCCAGCGTCGGCTATCGACTCACCGAGCAGGCCCTCGTGTTCGGCGGCGACGTGCTCACCGTGACCGACGTCGCGGTGGCGGCCGGGCTCATCGATCTGGGCGACCGATCCCGCGTGTCGGGGCTTCCCACCTCACTCGTGGAGCAGGCGCTCATCCGCATTCGCGCCATGATCGAGGAGGGCGTCGACCGCATGAAGACCGACGCGGGCGACGCGCCGCTGATCGCGGTCGGCGGGGGCTCGTTCCTGGTCCCGCCGCGCCTGGCCGGCGTCTCCGAGGTCCTGAACGTGCCCCACCAGGCGGTGGCCAACGCGGTCGGGGCCGCGATCGCGCAGGTGAGCGGCGAGGTGGACCAGATCTTCCAGGACCTCAGCCGCGACGAGGCCATCGCCCGCGCCCGGCGGGCCGCCGAGGACAAGGCGGTCGCCGCCGGCGCGGACCGGGCCACCATCAACGTGGTGGAGATCGAGGACCTGCCGCTGGCCTACCTCCCCGGCAACTCGCTCCGCACCCGCGTCCGCGTCGTCGGCGAGATCGGCCAGGGCGGGCTCGCCCGAGACTGAGCGGCACGGCCGTCGACGACGCGCGACGACAGGCGCCGCGCTCGACGAGCTTCGGGAGGCCGGGAGCTATGGTGCATCGCCGAGCTGCTGCGGCTGAAGGCCGACGTGCTCCTGCGGGCTCGAGGCGCACGGGCTGTCGCCGCGGCCGAGGAGCACTTCCGCCGGGGGCTGGACTGGGCCCGCCGGCAAGACGTCTTGTCGCTGGAGCTGCGGTGCGCGGTGAGCCTGGCTCGGCTCCGGCACGGGCAGGGCCGTGACGGGGAGGCCCGCGATCTCCTGGCGCCGGTCTACCGCCGGTTCACCGAGGGCTTCGACACCGCCGAGCGGCAGGCCGCGAAGGGACTCCTCGACGTCCTCGGCGAGACCCGCCGTGATACAGTATGGCCGTAGCGTGACCCCGTGCGGAGGAGCCCATGAGCGACGAGCTGATGACCAAGGTGCAGGACCTGATCGAGAACATGATCAATCCGGCGGTCGCCGGCCACGGTGGATTCGTGCAGCTGGTGGACGTCAAGGACAACAAGGTCTACTTGCAGATGGGAGGCGGTTGTCAGGGCTGCGGAGCCGCCGACGTCACGCTCAAGCAGGGGATCGAGCGGCTGATCAAGGAGGAGCTCCCCGAGGTCGAGGAAGTGCTGGACACCACGGATCACGCCTCGGGCGAGAACCCCTACTACCAGCCGACGAAGTAGCCGCCCCTAGGCTCCCTCTCCCCCCTGGGGAGAGGGCCGGGGCGAGGGGCGCGCCGCGGTCAGCCGCGCCGAGACCCGCCGCGCCCAGCCCACCGCGCGGATCACCATCAGCACGATGAACGCCGCCGCGTAGTAGTACGGGTCCGGGTTCGCCTTCTTGGCGAGCCACAGATAGTGCAGCACCGCGCACACCCCGATCACGTACACCAGCCGGTGCAGCCACTGCCACCGCGCGCCGCCCAGACGGCGGATCGCCCCCGCGGTCGAGGTGACCGCGAGCGGGATCATCAAGAGCAGCGCGGTCATGCCCACCGTGATGTAGGGACGCTTGACGATGTCGGCGCCCATCTGTCGCCAGTCGAAGAAGTGGTCGAGCACGAGCCAGACCGAGAAGTGCAGCGAGGCGTAGAAGAACGCGAAGAGGCCGAGGAGCCGCCGCAGCGTCACCGGCCACGACCAGTGGAACAGGATCCGCAGCGGGGTCATGGCCAGGCTGGCGAGCAGGATGCGCAGCGTCCAGTCACCGAGCCAGTTGGTGATGAAGCTGATCGGGTTCGCGGTGAGGTCACCGGTGTAGACCCGGTAGCCGAGCGCGGCCAGCGGGGCCAGGCACGCGACCCACGCGACGACCTTCAGCGCGACGCGGGCGCGCCGGATCACCTCAGTACTGCTTCTTGAGATCCATCCCGGTGTAGAGGGAAGCGACCTGGTCGTAGCCGTTCCACATGAGGGTCTCGCGCCGGCGGAACTCGCCGATGCGCCGCTCGGTCGCCTGGCTCCAGCGCGGATGGTCCACCTTCGGATTGACGTTGGAGTAGAAGCCGTACTCCTGCGGGGCTGCCTTGTTCCACGCCGTCTTCGGCTCGTCGGCGGTGAAGCGGATGCGCACGATCGACTTGGCGCTCTTGAAGCCGTACTTCCAGGGCACCACCACGCGGATCGGCGCCCCGTTCTGGTTCGGCAGCACCTGCCCGTACATGCCGACGGTGATCAGCGTCAGCGGATGCAGCGCCTCGTCGAGGCGCAGTCCCTCGGTGTAGGGCCAGTCGAGGCCGCCGAAGTTGAAGATCCCCTTCTTCTGGCCGGGGAACTGGGCGGGGTCCACCAGGGTCGAGAACTCCACGTACTTGGCCGAGCCGGTGGGCTCCGCCCGCTTGATGAGATCGGAGAGCGGAAAGCCGATCCAGGGAATCACCATGGACCAGCCCTCGACGCAGCGCATGCGGTAGACCCGCTCCTCGAGCGGAGCCATCTTCAGCACGTCGTCGAGGTCGAACGTCTTCGGCTTCTGCACGAGGCCGTCGACCTGCACCTTCCACGGCCGCGGCTTGAACGAGCCGGCGAGCTGCGAGGGATCTTCCTTGTTCACCCCGAACTCGTAGAAATTGTTGTAGGTGGTCGCGTCCTGGAACTTCGTCATCGCATCGGGCAGGTCGAACGCTCGGTTGCGCGTCGCCGCGAGCGGCTGACCGGCCGCCGGCGGCGCGGCCGCCTCGGCCCCGATCGGCGCGAAGGCCAGCGCGGCCGCGCCCACCATGAAAGCGCGCCGGCTCAGATAGAGCGCCTGGTCCGTGATCTCCCCGCTCCGGATGTCGCCGCCTCGCTTGATCAGCATGTCGTCACCGTCCTCCGTGTCGCAAAGTGTATCAGCGCCGGCGGGGGCGATGTCACAGGCGTGTGAATCCAGCCCCCACCGGATGCGGTCGGCGCGCGGCCATCCCCCAGCGCTGGCGGGCCTTATTTCTGCGGGCTTGGCCGACGCCCCCTCCTAAGATGAGCAGGCCGACCATGTGGATCCGGGCGCGCCTCACCGCGGTCGCGACGGGCCTGATGCTCTCGGGCTGCGCGACGGCCCCCGACGGGTCCTACTACGCGGCGCCCACCGATCCGAGCACCGTCGTGATGTCGCAGATCTTGTATCGCGCCGCCGCGGCGGGCGGCGACGACCCGCAGCGCTACAGCTTCGCGTTCATCAAGAGCCCGACCGCGGCGGCCTACAGCGATGAGGACGCGACCTTCTACTTCACCGACGGCCTGGCGCGTCAGCCTCGGCCGATCGTCGAGGCGGCGCTGGCGCACGAGGTGGCCCACGAGATCCTCGGCCACGTCGGCTCGCGTCGCAAGCTATCCCTGGCCCTGACCGCGAGCTTCAGCGCGGCCGGCCTCTTCGCGCCCGGCGCGGGCATGCTCGACTTCCTGGTCAACCCGCTCGTCGTGCGGGCATTCGGCCGTCAGCAGGAGCTGCAGGCCGATCAGAAGGCCGTCGAGATCCTGCGCGCGATGGGCCATGCCTCGCCGCGACGCCTGCTCGCCGCCGCGCTGCAGACGCTCGCCGCGCACACCCCGAAGGAGCGCGAGGGGCTCGAGGGATTGCTGGCGACCCATCCCGCGCTCGACGAGCGGGTGGCGGCGCTCGGGCCGCTCGAGGCGCCGGCCGGGACAACGACCCCGGTGGCGCGGGTGAAGCGGGTCAGGTGACCGAGACGGGCCGGGTGCCCGCGATCATGTCGGAGAGGCTGCGGCGCTCGCGCGTGAAGAGCACCGGCAGCTCGCCGAGCCCCAGCGTCAGCACGCACAGGCCGCCGCCGATCACGCGCAGCAGCGCGCGGCCGTAGCCGGTCGGCCCCCCGTTCCGGCGCACCACCGCGATGCCGAGCAGCATCTTGCCCAGGGTCTGTCCGCATCCGCCGACCAGCACGGTGTGATAGACCACGTGCAGCGTCAGCGCGAGCCCGAAGAGCATCGCGCACAGGAGCGCGAGATCGAGCAGGGCGAGCGGATGGCGTCGCCACGGCAGCACCGCGACCAGCAGCCACATGGCCGCGAGGGCCCAGAGGGCCAGGCCGAGGGCCGCGTCGGTGAGGGCGGCCGCCAGGAGACGCCAGCGCGCGGCCGGGGTTGCGCCGCTACGATTCACTGTCCCTCTTGGTCCTGTCGCCGTACACGCGCCGGTACTCCTCCCAGGAGAGCATCACCCGCTTCACGAACGCGCGCGTCTCGTTGTACGGGATCTGATCCACCCACACCTCGAGGTCGTCCGTGCGACGGCTCGTCCACCACTCGCGCACGCGCGTGGGGCCGGCATTGTACGCCGCGGCGGCCAGCCGGGCGTCGCCGAACTCGCGCATGAGGCCGGCCAGGAACGTGCTGCCCAGCTCCAGGTTGACCACCGGCTGGTCGAGCACCTGGGCGTCGGGGAACGGGATCTGTCGCGATTGGGCGACCGCGCGGCCGGTATCGGGCATGAGCTGCATGAGCCCGCGCGCGCCGACCCGCGACCGCGCGCCGGGATGGAACGACGACTCCTCCCGCACGACCGCCGCCACCAGGTACGGATCCACCGAGGCCCGATCCGCCGCGGTGGTCAGCGCCTCCTTCCAGCCGAGCGGATAGAACATCTCCTGGAACTCGCGCGGCGTCGGCGCGGCGCTGCGGGCGACGCCGAGGAAGTAGCGCCGCAGGATGCGCAGGGCCATGTGGTACCGCTCTTCCCCCACGTAGGCGGCGGAGAGCGCGTACAGACGCCGGGGCTCCGCCACCGAGGTGCGGGTGATCTCGTCCATCTCCTCGTCGGCGTACTGGCGCAGTCCGACGCCGCGCAGCGCCTCGGCCCGGGCGAAGCGCGCGTCCCCCTGCAGCGCCTCGAGCGGATCGGCCGGGAACGCGAAGGCCGCCGCGCCGGGCGCGACGGCGGGCACCCGCTTGGCGGCCAGGACGCCGTAGTAGGTCCGCGGCGCATCCCGCACGAGCTGGGTGAAGAGCCGGTTGGCCTGGTCGCGGTCGCCCCGACGCTCCCACGCCCGGCCCAGCCAGTAGGTGGTCGCCTCGCGCAGGCTCTGGCCGCCCTTCGCAGTATGCAACCGTCCCCATCGGGAAGTCGTCTCGGTGTTGTTGTTCCGGAACCACGACATCCAGCCGAGACGCCACAGGGCGTAGGCCGCCTCGTCGTCGTCCGGATAGTCCGTCATCAACTTGACGTAGGCCTTCTCCGCGTCGGCCGGCTTTCCAGCCGCCTCGGAGATCTCGGCCTTGAGCCGCAAGGCGTCCGGCGCGTCCTGGCTCCTGGGATAGTCGCGCACCAGCCGGTCCAGGGTGGCGATCGCCGCGTCGCGATCCCGGCGCTGGCGGAGACGGCCGACGTCGAGCAGCCAGACCGCGCGGCGCTCGGTCGGTACGATCGAGAGCGCCTCGTTGGCGGCGGCCATCGCGGCATCATCGCGCCCCGCCCGGCGCGAGGCGTTCATGACGACCCGCAGGGCGCGCTCGCGCGTCTCGACCGCGGGTTTCTCGGCCAGCACCGCCTCCGCCTCGGTGCGGGCCCGATCGAGCAAGCCCGCACTCAGCAGCCGGTCGGCCCGCGCGGCCCGCTCGGCCGGCGTGCGGACCGGGATGGTCACACCCGCGTCGGCCAGGGCCTTGAGCTGGCGCTCGGCGACGTCGCCGTACGATGCGGGCGACTGGAGCCAGAGCGCCGAGAAGACGCGCGCGGCCTCCGTCTGGTCGCCCGCTCCGATCAGCGCCTCGCCCAGCGCGTAGCGGGTCCGCGTCGCGTCGGGATGGTCGGGATACTGCGAGAGCACCCGCCGGAGCAGCGCCACCGCCCCGCTTGGATCGCCGGCCGCGCTGAGCACGCCGGCCGCCCGCACCAGCGCCGACGCGGTCAAACCGGTCTCGGGCTTTCGGTCCGCGGCCTGCGCGATCAGCAGCCGCGCGCCCGCGGCATCGCCCTGCCGCTGGAGGCTCTCGGCCTGCAACAGCAGCGCATAGTCCTCGAGCGGTGTTCCCGCCCACGCCGGATCGCCGAATTCCCTGGCCGCGGTCGGCCAGTCCCCCGCCTGCTGCGCGGCGAGGGCCGCGACGAAGCGGTCCCGCAGGTCGGGGCCCACCCCCGCCGGCGCCACTCCCAGCAGCACGATCGACACGAGACAGGCTGCTGCCGCCCACCGCCTCATGACTCTGCAGTGTACCCCAGCGTGGCTCGCGGAATCAGTGCAGGCGGGACCGCTCGGAGAATCCTGCTGTCCCACCGCACGCCGATCCGCCGAAGACCCTGTTACGGACGCGACCAAGTTAACCAAGGTTCAACTAGGGCGATCATTCGATCAATTGGTCCGCTCGGATCAAGAGCGTTTGTGGGATCGTCAAGCCGAGGGTCTTGGCGGTCTTGAGGTTGATCATGAGCTCAAACTTCGTCGGTCGCTCCACCGGGAGATCGCCGGGCTTGGCGCCTTTGAGAATCCTGTCCACGAGAAGGGCCCCGTGTCGGTACATTTCGGGCAAGTTCAC
>Ga0209971_1000111_pt1 | contig 23709 bp, 18 predicted proteins | sample InoplaM3SAM_FD_187588 | JGI IMG/M metagenome (GOLD analysis project Ga0209971, IMG submission 187588) | Arabidopsis thaliana rhizosphere microbial communities from the Joint Genome Institute, USA, that affect carbon cycling - Inoculated... | ecosystem: Host-associated > Plants > Roots >... | reverse complement strand
GCCAGGGCCGCCCGGAAGCCGTCGTAGACGAGACGCTTCGCCGAGGCGATCTCGGCGGTCTGCGCGGGACCGAGCGGCGGCTCCCAGCCGAAGAGCTTGGTCTCGAACGACTCCCGATGATCGAACGGCAGGATGTAGAGCGGGCGGTCGTAGCCTCGAGGCATCGATCAACTCCTTTCAGGCAACCTCTTTCAGAGCGCGCCCTCCTCTTATTGTGACGCCCGGAGGCCGCGCCCATGCGTGAACCGCGAAATTTGCGCAAGAATCGCGAAGTCGCTTCCCGCGCGGCGGCCGCCGTGCGGCCCTCGCGGTTTCGGGCTATGCTGGCCCCGCGGTTTTCACGTCATCTCACCGCAGGAGGCGGCCATGGGACTTCTCGATGATCTGCTCGGTGGATTGGCTGGACAGCCGGCGGGCGGGCGCATGCCGCCGCAGCAGCCGGCGGGCGCGCAGGCCGGCGGCGGCATGAGCAGCGTGCTCGTGGCCCTGATGCCGGTCGTGCTCTCGATGCTGTCGAACCAGGGCGCGCGGCGCGGCGGGCCCGGTCAGATGGGCGCGGCGCCCGGCGGGGGCGGCCTGGGCGACATCCTGGGCCAGGTGCTCGGCGGCGCCGCGGGCGGCGGCGCGGCGGGCGGCGGTCTCGGCAGCATCCTCGCCCAGCTTCAGCAGGCCGGCTACGGCGAGCAGGCCGATTCCTGGGTGAGCCCCGGCGCCAATAAGCCCATCCCGCCGGACGCGATGGCGCAGATCTTCGGGCAGGACGGTCTGCAGCAGATCTCGCGTCACGCCGGCCTGAGCGAGGAGGAGACCTCGCGCGGGCTCTCCCAGCTCCTGCCCGAGGTGGTGGACCGCGTGACCCCGGGCGGCCAGGTGCCCGACTTCGACTCGCTCAGCACGAGCGTGGACGACCTGGCGCGCCGGCTGGGCATGCGCTGAGCGCGGCCGCGATCGGCGAATCGAGGAGGCATCATGGCGATTCCCGACACCTGACCGTGCTGGTCGCCCCGCACCGGTTCGAGCTGCAGCGGCGGCCGGTGCCGGTTCCGGGGGACGAGGACGTCCTCGTGAGGGTGCGCGCCTGCGGCATCTGAGGACGGTTTCAGATCGGCGACCGGGTGGTCGTCGAGGCGCACATGGGCATTCGCGGGCTGTACACCGCCTGCCTGTAATCGGGCCCGCGGCCATCGGGCCCACGTCAACACGCTCTATCGCATCCCCGACGACGTGAGCTACGAGGAGGCGACGGTGGGGATGACCTCGGGCAGCCCGCTGTTCGGCCTCGAGAACGCCGGCGGCTACGTCGCGGGCGAGACCGTCGCGGTGCTCGGGCCGGGGCCGATCGGGCTCATGGCCATCCAGCTGGTGCGCCACCCGCCTCAAACCTTGAGGCGAAGGTCGCCTCGAGCCGAGGTGACGGTCAGTCCGATCGGGGCGGTCGGGTCACCCGGCACGAGTGGCGCCCCCGGCTGACCTCCCCCGCCTGAACGTCAGGCAGTTGCCGCATGCGCGTCTCATGCACGTACCCCATGGCGCGCGCTCGCTGCAGCGGCGACGCGACGAATCGCCAGCCGCACGTGCAGATCACCAGCCAGTCGCCCTGCGATTTGGCCTCGGACACGAATGCGGGAAGACACACCGGGCAGGCACTGCTCTGTCCGGCGCGGCGCGCCGCCCGCGGGCTCTCGTATTCCTGACGATCCAGCTCGGTCGGCGCCGCCGCCAGGGTCGCGCAGTCGGCGCAATGATAGACGCGCGCGAGCGCGCCCCGGCTGAACGCGGCTTCGGGCACGACGCCCACGACGCGAGTCGGCGGATGCAGATGGCCGAAGACGCACTTCACGGGTCCTGAGATAGCAAGCGTCGTACCGCGGGAGGTCGGCGGCGATTTCGCGATGTTCGCCGGCCCGCGCGTCGACGACGCGCGCTTTTACCGGGTAGGCCTTGCCGGTGCCGGCCGGCCCGCAGCGCCGGCGGACGGCCCGAGGCGCGCGCGCACCGCGCGCCGCCGAGCCGCGCCAGCACCCGTCGGGCCGTGGTCGAGAGGCCGCGCGAATCCGTGCGGCCTGGGGCCGTCGCAGGATCGCCGTGGCCTCGTCGACCGCGACGCGACCGGCCGCGTCGCGGTCGGCCCACGCCGGGTGCGCGCGGGTCTCACCGGTCGGGGCGTGCGGCCGCCAGGCGGTGGTGGCCGCGGCGATCAGGATCTCGAGGTCGCGATTGTCAGGCGGGCTCATGCCAGCTCTCTCACCAGGTCGGTCGATCCCGTGCCGCGCGAGGCCCTCGGCCACGAGCTTCCGGGCCCGCGCGATGTCTTGCAGGAACGTGTTCGCGCGCAAGCCCGCGGATCCGCCGGCGCAGCAGCGGATCGGAGGCAGAATGCCCTCGAGCGGGAGCGTGCGGCCGCCGGCACTCGAGCGATCCACCGCGAGCGATCCACCGTTGTCCAGTGACTTGGTCATGTGGCAGGCCTCCTCGAGCCTACCCGACCGACACACGAAGTCCGCGCTCAATGACAGTAAGGGCAGAAAACCCTTGCGCGATCGCGAGATCCGCTGCGATGGTGGAAGCGCTCGACTGCGAGCCGAGGAGGCGACGATGACGCGCCCGGCGGAGAAGACGAAGCGGTGGACGGTCATGGTGTACCTCGCCGGCGACAACAATCTCGACAGCGCCGGCGCGGACGATCTGCTCGAGGTGAAGACGGTCGGCTCCAGCGACCAGGTCACCGTGGTCGCCCAGTTCGATCGCTCCGGCGCCGGCCGCGCGACCAATCGCTACCTGCTGCGAAAGAACACTCCGCTGACCGCCGACGTGGTCACCGCGCTCGGCGAGACCGACACCGGCGATCCGGCGGTGTTGCGCGACTTCGTCACCTGGGCGGTCACCAGCCACCCGGCCCAGCACTACCTGCTGGTGATCTGGAACCACGGCTCGGGCTGGGACGACTCCAACCTCTACCAGGGCGACTACTTCAGCGGCGCGGCCCCGCCGGTCGTGCGAAAGGGCAAGGTGGTCGCGCGGGCGCTGGTGGCCGATTCTCCCGGTCCCATCCGGATGGACACCGTGCGCGCCGCGGCCCGGCGGGCGCGGCGCTCGCTCTTCCGGTCCACCGTGGCCCGCATGGTGTCCTCGCGCGCCATCGCGTTCGACGATCAGGCGAAGGACTTCCTCGACAACATCGAGCTGAAGCGGGTGCTCGGTCAGATCCGGCGCACGCTCAAGCGCAAGATCGACGTCCTGGGATTCGACGCCTGCCTCATGAGCATGGTCGAGGTCGCCTACCAGGTGCGGGATCACGTGGGCCTCACCTGCGGCTCCGAGGAGGAGGAGCCCAACGACGGCTGGCCCTACGACACGATCCTGAAGGCGCTGGTGGCCCGCCCCTCGATGAAGCCGGCGGATCTCGCGAAGCTGGTGGTGGGCCGGTACGTCGCCTCGTACGGGCCGAGGGACGGCGCCACCATGGCGGCGACCGACCTGGCGGGCATCGGCGCGGTGGCCGACGCGATCCACCGGCTGGGCCGCGTGCTGACGGCGGCGCTCCGGGACGACGACGCGCGCGCGCAGATCTGGGCCGTGCGGGCCCAGGTGCAGGAATACACTCCGCCCTACGACCAGTACTGCGACGTGGCCGACCTCTGCGACCTGCTCGCCCGTCGCGTCCGCCGGCCCGCGGTCGCGACCGCGTGCCGCGCGGTGCGCGCGGCCCTGTCCAGGGCGGTCCTGGCGAGCGCGGCGAAGGGCCAGGGCCTCGCCCACTCCCACGGCCTCACCGTGTATTTTCCGAAGAAGACGGTCTCCCGGCTCTACGCCACCCTCGACTTCGCGCGAAAGGGCGGCTGGGCCGCCTTCATCGACGCCTACACCCGCAGCATCGGCCGCCGGCCGCGTTAGCCGGCCGCGCCCTTCCAGGAGGCCACGCATGCCCGATCGTCTCTCGATTCTGTGCGTCCACGGCATCGGACACGGAGACGTGGACGCCGCGTTGATCCCGGCCTGGCGGCAGGTCATCACCGCGGGCCTGCAGCGCTGGAAGCCGGGGCTCGAGGTGGACTTCGACTTCCTGGCCTACGACGAGGAGTTCGACCACGCGCCGCTCCATGCGGCGACGTACGCGGAGGCGCTCACCCGGCTCGCCGCGAGCGGCATCGTGCACGGCATCGGCGACCTCCTGCCCGGCACGCGCGGGCTCTCCGACATGCCGGCGCTGATCCGCTGGACCGCGGGCATGATCGCTCAGTGGGCCACCGAGGACCGCCTGCGCGAGCGGCTGCGGGCCCGCGTGCTGGACGCGGTGGCGGGCGGCCGGCCGGACGTGGTGTGCGCCCACAGCCTGGGCACGCTCGTCTGCTACGACGCCTTCCGGCGGGAGCGCGGAGCGCTCGACGGACGCACCTTCCTGACGCTCGGGTCGCAGATCGGCAACCCGTTCGTCCGCGACTGCTTCGCCGGCCGCATCGAGGCACTGGCCCGGGCACGGCGCTGGTACCACCTCTACAACCCGGACGACCACGTGTTCACCGCGGAGCTGCGCATCCAGGCCGACAACTTCACCGCGGTGGAGACGCGCTTCGACAAGCCGAACGACCCGCTGAACCACGACGCGATCTGGTACTTCGATCACGCCAACACCCGGAACAGCGTCTGGCTCGACCTGTCGGGCGCGCGGCCGGCGCGCACGCTCACCCGCGAGACCCAGGCCGGGCGCACGCTCGGCGCGCGGCCGGCGCGCCGCGCGCTCCTCATCGGCATCAACGCCTATCCCAACCCCGCCAACCGGCTCGAGGGCTGCGTGAACGACGTGTACCTGGTCAGCTCGGTGCTCCAGGAATGCGGCTACGCGCCGGAGGACATCCGGGTGGTGCTGGACGAGCGCGCCACCACCGCCGGGCTCCTGGAGCGATTCCACTGGCTGCTCGACGACGTCCAGCCGGGCGACGAGCGCGTGCTGTTCTACTCGGGCCACGGCGCTCAGATCCCCGCCTACGGACCGCACCAGGAGGTCGATCACCTCAACGAATGCCTGGTGCCCTACGACTTCGACTGGAGCCCGGCGCACGCGATCACCGACAAGCAGCTCGTGGGCTTCTACAGCCAGCTGCCGTACGACAGCCGGTTCGCCGCGATCTTCGACTGCTGCCACTCGGGTGGCCTCGCCCGCGAAGGCGGGCTGCGGCCGCGCGGCATCGATCCGCCCGACGACATCCGCCATCGCGCGCTGCGCTGGAACCGCCGGCTCGAGATGTGGGAGGAGCGGCGGCTGCCGACCGCGAACCGCTCGCTCGCCGGCTCGCCCCAGTTCGTCGGGAAGTCGGGCGCCACGTACCGCATCGGCCGCGGCGTGTCGCTGCGCGGCCTGCCCAACCGCGCCTACGACCGCGAGCGCGCGGCCCTGCGGCATCGCGGCCCGTACCTGCCGATCATCATCGAGGCGTGCCGCGAGGAGGAGCTGTCGTACGAGTACCGCGACGGGGCGACCTCGTACGGGGCGTTCACTTACAGCCTGGCCAAGGAGCTGCGGCGGTCGCGCCAGGGCCGGCGCAACCCGAGCTTCCGCCGGCTGGTCGCCCTGACCACGCGCCGGCTGCAGGCGCTTCAATACGAGCAGACGCCGTCGCTGGTGGGGCCGCGCGCGCTGCTGGGGCGGCCGATCCCCTGGGATACGCGCCGGGGCTGAGCCGGGCTACGTCACCACCAGCGGGTGCTCGACCACCGCGTTGTACAGATAGCCCTGCTCGTTGAAGGGCACCTGGTCGGGCTGGACGTTGCCGTTCTCGTCCGCCGCGCGCAGCCGAATCCCGACCTGGCCCGGCCGGGCGTCCCAGTCGAAGTCGAACCGCACCCACGCGGCCGCGATGTTCGGCTCGCGGAGGCGGGCGGCCTGCCACGTGGCGCCGTGATCCACGCTGTAGTCCACCTTCGCGATCTTGCCGAACGGCGACCACGCGCGCCCGCGGACCAGACGACGGCCCGCCGCGACGTCGCCGCCCCACGGCAGCTCGAGCGCGCTCTTGAGGCTCTGCCTGGAGAGCACCGGGCCCTTCGAGGGCGGGCTCGGCTGAAAGCCGGGGCCGATCATGACGTAGCTGTCCGTGTTCCACGACGAGAAGAGCGGCTGATCGGACACCTCCAGGCGCCCGACCCACTTGATGTTGGCGACTCCGATCCATCCCGGCGTGAGCACCCGCGCCGGGAAGCCGTGATCGGGCGGCAGCGGCTGGCCGTTCATCGCGTAGACCAGCAGCGTGTCGTCCGCCAGCGCCTTCGCCACCGGCATCGGTCGGCGCACCTTGAGGTCGTCCAGCCCGTGCGGCATCACGTCGCGCGCGGTCGCCTTGATCCCGGCCCGATCGAACAGCTCGCGGAGCGGCACGCCCGTCCACTCCGCGACGCCGATGGCGCCCAGCTTCCATTGTGTCCCCTGCGCCTTCTTCCCGCCCACGCTCTCGAAGAAGCTGCGTCCGTTGCCCGCGCACTCCACGTAGCGGATCACCGAGACGGACGGCAGGCCGATCACCTCGTCGAGCGTCAGGTCGAGCGGCCGCGTCACTCCCGGCCCGTCCACTCGCAGCCGCCACGCGGCGGCGTCGATGCGCGCGGTGCGCGTGTGGTTGCGGACGAAGAACGCCTCGTTGGGCGTGAGGTAGCCGCGCCGGTACAGCGAGTCCCAGCGCATCTCCTTGTTGCTGCCGTAGTCGGTGAACAGCTCCGGCGGCGTCGGCTTCAGGACCGGGGCCGGCGGCGTCTGCGCCGCGGCCGGCCGCGCCGCGAGGCCCATGAGCCCGGCGGCCGCGCCCGCCGCCTCGAGGAAGCGGCGGCGGGACAGGCCGAGGTCCTTGGCCAGGCGCCAGGCGTGCTCCTCGGCACGCGCGCGCCGGTACTCCTCCTCGCTCGCGAACTGTTCAGGCCTCATGCTCGTCCTCCTATCTCTTGCAGAAGCCACGGACCACCGCGACCAGATCGCGGATCTGCCCGTCCGGGAGCGAATCGCCCCACGCGGGCATGACGGTGGAGCGCCCTGCTCCCGGGCCGCCTCGCTTGATGATGGTGAAGAGCGTCGCGTCCGACTGCTTCTGCATGACTGCACAGTCGGTGAAATCGGCGGGGCGCGGGTCGAGCCCGGCGGCGCTCGGCCCGTCTCCCTTGCCTCCGACGCCGTGACAGATGGAGCAGACCTCGACGAACGTCTCCCGGGCGGAGCCCGCGGCAAGCGCGCCGCCGCCGTTGACCACGGCCAGCAGGACGGCCAGGCCGAGTCCGACCAGCGCCGCGCTCGGCGCGGCCCCGCTTCGCGCGTGACGAAGGCTCATCGCGCCGACCCTGCCAGACGGTGCGGAACAGGTCAAGCCGGAGCGGCAGCGTCAACGCACCGGACGCGCCGCGCCATCGGTCTCCGCGGTCTGCCGCGGCTCGAGGCGGTGGTCATTCCCCGTCACGCATCTGGACTGCCCACGTCACCGCGGCCCGGGCGCCGCCGCCTACCCTCGCACTGTGATTCGACTTTGCCCGTGGTGCAGCCCTTGCACGCATTCGAGGCGCGTCCAGCAACAGGGTCCACGCCTCCTCGTGGAGACTGGCCCGCGCGGCTTTCGAGCCCGCGTCACGAACCAACGTCCGATGATCGGCGCCGCAACACGGTCGCCCGCGTCGTCCGATCCAGGAGCGCCATGATGACCTATGCCGGAAGCCCCGAGGCTGCCGCGGTGCGCCGTTTCCTGGCCGCCGCCCTGCTCACGCTCGTGCTCGCCGCCTCCCCGGCCGTCGCCGGTGTCGCCACGGACGGAGATGACGCCGCGCCGCTCGGAGTCAACGGGCTCGTCCTCGGCATGACCAGGGCCGAGGTGCTGGCCCTGGGCTTGACCGCGTGCGCGCCGTCGAAGGTGCCGTTCATGAACGAGGAGTGCACCCGGCCCGCGAACGGCCCCGCCTTCAGCGCGGGCGGCCACGTCGTCGACTACGTCGCGGTGTGGCTCATGGACGAGCGCGTGCACGGCATCGGCCTCTACATCACCGGCAGCGAGCAGGTCTTCGACGACGTGCGGGCCGCCATGGCGTCACGCTACGGTGCGCTGTCCACGCCGACCAGCCGGATCCGGGACGCGATCCAGGAGCTGGCCACCCAGGCCCGGCTGCCCGACGGCTGGGTCGGGGTGCGCTGGACGCGCTCGCTCCAGAACACCGCGTCGCCGGTGGTCTTCCTCCTGATCAAGAGCCCCACCTTCATGTCCCTCGGCGCCACCCGCGACGCGGAGCACACCAAGCAGCGCTGACGCGCGCTCCCTCGGATGGCGCACGCCGGCTTCTTGACGCCGCTCGGGGCGGAGGGCAGTATCGCGGCGAGACTTCCGAGGAGAGCGCGCGCATGGCCCGGACGGTGACGACTCGACGGATGTGGCCGCTGCTCGCGGTGGCCGCGGTCGTCGCGGCGGGCTGCGCGCAGCCGATCGCGGGCACGCGGACGGCCACCGGCTACAGCGTCGTCGAGGCCGGCATCCCCCAGCTCCAGCAGGCGATGCGCGAGGGGCGCGTCACCTCGCGCCAGCTCGTCGTCGAGTACCTCCTGCGCATCGCCCTCTACGAGGATCAGGTCAAGGCCGCCATCACCGTCAACCCCGACGCGCTCGCCGAGGCCGAGGACCGGGATCGCGAGTGGGCGCAGGGTCGGGTCCGCGGCCCGCTCCACGGCATTCCCATCGCGCTAAAGGACAACATCCAGACGACCGACCTGGTGACCACCGGGGGCGCCATCGCCTTCGAGAATCTCCGGCCGCCGTACGACGCCACCATCACGAGGACCCTGCGCGAGGCCGGCGCGGTCATCATCGCCAAGACCGTGATGACCGAGCTCGCCAACTGGGTGGCCGGCCCGCCGACGCCGATGCCCGGCAACTACAGCGCGCTGGCCGGCTACGGGCTCAATCCGTACGACCCGCGGCGGGATCCTCGCGAGGGCACGAACGACGGCCGTCAGGCGCTGCTGCTCGGCGGCTCCAGCTCGGGCATCGGAACCGCGGCGAGCTTCTGGGCCGCCAACGTGGGCACCGAGACCTCGGGATCGATCCTGGTCCCGGCCAATCTCGTGATGCTCGTGGGGATCAAGCCGACCGTTGGTCGGGTGAGCCGCTACGGCATCATTCCCCTGACCGCCGACCAGGATACCGCCGGGCCGATGGCCCGGACCGTGACGGATGCCGCCATCCTGCTCGGCGCCCTCGAGGGCAGCGTCCCCGACCCGAACGATCCCGGCCTCCGCGCATGTCCCGTACCGGCCGGGCGCGACTACACGCCCCACCTCAAGCGCGACGGGCTCAAGGGTGCGCGCATCGGCATTCCGCGCGCGTTCTTCTACGATCCGGTGACCCCTCCGGGTGAGGCGGCGCCGCGCGGCGGGCTCACCCCGGCCCAGGCGGCGGTGATGGCCGAGGCGATCGAGGTCCTCCGGCGCGAGGGCGCGGTCCTCGTCGATCCCGCGGACATTCCGAGCGTCGTCGATCCCGATCCCGACGCGAACTTCCTCAAGTGGGGCGTCTGCTCGGGCATGCCCGGGCGGAAGGGCGAGGACGCGGCGTGCTCGGTGGTGTTCAAGTACGGGATGAAGCGCGACTTCAACGCGTGGCTCCGCTCGCTCGGGCCGAGCGCCCCGGTCCAGACCCTGAGCGAGCTGAGGAGCTTCAACCTCGCGCACCAGGCGCGCGGCGCCATCAAGTACGGGCAGGCCCAGCTCGACATCTCCGACGAGATGGACGTCGACGCGGATCGCGAGCGCTACGAGGCCGATCGCGCCAAGGACCTGGCCCTCGCGGGCACGAACGGGATCGACGCGGTGATGAAGGCCCACCGGCTCGACGCCATCCTGTTTCCGGGCGCGAGCGGCGCCAGCATCGCGGCGCGCCCGGGCTACCCGAGCGTCATGGTGCCCTTCGCCACCGTGCCGAACACCCCGACCCCGCCGTTTCCGGACGGGTTCGCGGCCCGGCCCGCGCCCTTCGGGATCACGTTCACCGGCACCGCCTGCAGCGAGCCTCGGCTGATCGAGCTGGGCTACGCGTTCGAGCAGGCCACGAGGCGCCGGGTGCCGCCGCCGTCCACGCCGTAGGCCGCGCGGCCCGCCGCGCGCGGCTCAGCGGCGTGAGCTGAGATAGACGGCCAGCGCCTGCGCCTCGCGATCGCTCAGGGCGATCCGGCTAACGCCGAGACGAGGAGCATGCCCAACATCGCCGCGCGATGCCGCGAAACATGGACTTGCCCGAGGAACTGCAACGGCGATGCGGTGCGACGCGCGCCGGAAACTCGGTAGCTTGCTCGGGGGCGCTCGTGAACATCGGGGCGAGCCCGCCTCGCTGAGGCGCGCGTGCCCCGGCGAGTCGCTTAGGGCGCCCGCGTTCGGTCAGCGGCTCTCGGCCGGCGCGGGCTGCCGACGGCGACCACTGCGCAGCCGCGCGCTCAGACCTTCGAGCGCCACGTAGAAGACCGGCACGAACGGGATCGCGAGCAGCGTCGACGCCATCATCCCGCCGAACACCACCGTGCCGATGGCCTGCTGACTGGCCGCGCCCGCCCCGGTGGCCACCATCAACGGCACCACCCCCAGGATGAAGGCGAACGAGGTCATCACGATCGGCCGGAACCGGCGCCGGGTGGCTTCGACCGCGGCCTCGGTGACGGAGAGGCCCTCCCGGTGCAGGTCGCGGGCGAATTCCACGATCAGGATGGCGTTCTTGCTCGCGAGCGCGATCATCAGCACCAGGCCGACCTGGGTGTACAGGTTGTTGTCGTAGCCGCGGCTCATCTGCGCCAGGAGGACGCCGACGAGGGCCATGGGCACGACCAGGACCACCGCGGCGGGAGACGTCCAGCTCTCGTAGAGCGCAGCCAGCACCAGGTAGACCAGAGCGATGGAGAGCGCGTAGATGAAGTACGCCTGATGGCCCACCCGCTTCTCCTGGTAGCTCGTCGAGGTCCAGTCGTACGCCATGCCCTCCGGCAGCGTCTCCGCGGCCAGCTGCTCCATGAGGGTGAGGGCCTGGCCGGAGCTGAAGCCCGGAGCGGCGGCGCCGAAGATCGACGCCGCGGGATAGAGGTTGTAGCGGGTGAGCAGCTCGGTCCCCTGCACCTGGCGGATCTGGATGAGGGCATTCAGCGGGACCATCTCGCCGTTCTGGTTGCGGACGTAGAGATGCCGCATGTCTCCGGCCTGGAGGCGGTAGGCATTGTCGGCCTGGATGTAGACCTGGAACACCTGGTTGAACTTGTTGAAGAGGTTGACGAACGAGGAGCCCAGGTAGGCCTGCAGGGTTTCGAAGATGCTCGACGGCAGCACCTGCATGGACTCCGCCTTGGTCCGGTCGATGTTCAGGTAGACCTGCGGGCTGCGGGCGCTGAACGTGCTGGCGAGGCCGCGGAGGCTCGGGTTGGCGTTGCCCTTCTGAACGAGCTCGGCCGTGTTGCGCTGGAGCTCGGCGAGGCCGAGGCTTCGACGGTCCTCCACCATCATCTGGAAGCCCCCGGTCTGGCCGAGGCCGCGGATGGGCGGCGGGATCACCACGAAGGCCAGGGCCTCCTGGATCCCGGCCAGCTCGCGATTGAGACCGGAGACGATCCGGTCCTGCGTGAGCCCCGCGCCGCGCTCATTCCAGCTCTTGTACACGATGAAGGTCGTGGATACGTTCGGGACGTTGGCGAAGTCGAGGACCGAGAATCCTCCGATGGTCACCCAGCCCGCGAGCCCGTCGGTCTTCTCCAGCAGGGCCGCGATCTTCTCGGCCACGCTCCGCGATCGGGGCTGCGAGGCGCCTTCGGGCAGGATGGAGACCAGGACCGCGTAGCCCTGATCCTCGGTGGGGAGGAACCCGGTCGGCTGGCGGACGAACCCCCACGCGGTCGCCCCGACGATGACCGCGAAGAGCACGACCATCAGTCCCGGGTGCTTCACCATCCGTCCGACGATCCCGATGTAGACGTCGGTCACCGCTCCGAAGGCCCGGTTGAAGCCGCGGTAGAACCAGTTGGGACGCTTGCTCCCGCGCGGCTTCAACCAGAGCGCGCACTGGACCGGCTTCAGGGTCAAGGCGTTGAGCGCGCTGATGACCGCGGTGGCGGCGATGACGAGCGCGAACTGCCGGAAGATCTGCCCGGTGATCCCGGGCAGGAAGGCGGCCGGAAGGAAGACCGCCACCAGGGCCAGGGTGATGCCCATCACCGGCCCGGTGAGCTCGTCCATGGCCCGGATGGTGGCGTCCTTGGGGGACATCCCCTGCTCGATGTAGTACGAGCTGTTCTCCACGATGATGATGGCGTCGTCCACCACGATGCCGATGGCCAGGATCAGGGCGAACAGCGTCATCAGGTTCACGGTGAAGCCCAGCGCGGCCATGGCGATGAAGGCGCCGACGATGGTGACCGGAACCGTGGTGGCCGGCACCAGCATGCCCCGGAAGTTCTGCAGGAAGACGAGAATGACGATCAGCACCAGCACCGCGGCGATGAACAGGGTGTGGTAGACGGCGGAGATGGCCTCCCGGACGAACAGGGTGGTGTCGTAGCGGATCGCGTACTTCATGCCGTCGGGAAACTGCTGGCTCATCTCGGCCATGGCCGCGTACACGCGGTTGGCGACCTGGATGGCGTTGGCCCCCGGCAGCGCGAACACCACGATCTGGGCCGACTTGTGGCCGGTGAACCGCGAGTAGTTGCTGAAGCTCTGCTGGCTCAGGTCCACCCGGGCGACATCGCGCAGGCGCACGAGCTGCGGCGCGGTGCCGCCGACCGACTTGATCGTGATCGCCTCGAACTGGCCGGCATCGGAGAGGCGGCCCAGGGCGTTGATGGTGAACTGGAACGGCTGGTCCTCCGGGACCGGCGGCGCCCCGAGCTGGCCGGCCACGACCTCGATGTTCTGCCCCCGGATCGCGGCCAGGACGTCCGCGGTGGTGAGCCCGAACGTCTGCAGCCGCTTCGGGTCCAGCCAGACCCGCATGCTGTAGGGGCCGGCCCCGAAGATCCGCACCTGGCCCACGCCCGGGATCCGGGCCAGCGGGTTCTGCAGATTGATGAGCGCGTAGTTGGAATAGAAGATCTCGTCGAAGCGCTCGTCCTCGGCATAGAGGCTGGCCACCAGCAGGATGTTGGGGGAGACCTTGCGGACGTTGACCCCCTGGACGGTGACGCCGCCGGGGAGCTGGGCCAGGGCGCTGTTGGCGAGGTTCTGGACGAGGGCCAGCGACGTGTCGAGGTCCGTGCCGACGTCGAAGGTGATCGTCAGCTGGTACGAGCCGTCGCTCGCGCTGGTCGAGGACATGTAGATGGAGTTCTCGACCCCGTTGATCGCCTGCTCCAGCGGGACCCCGATCGTGGCCGCGACGACCTCCGCACTCGCGCCCGGATAGCGCGTGCTCACCTGGATGGTCGGCGGCACGATCTCGGGATACTGCGCGATGGGCAGGCCGTAGATGAACACGGCCCCGATGAGGACGGTGACGAGGGCGATGACGTTGGCGAAGATCGGCCGCTCGATGAAGAACCGGGAGATCACGGCGCGGTCTTCCTCGGAGGAAGGGCCGCCGGGGCGCCGGGGGCCGGCGGGCCCTCGCCGCCCGCCCGCTCGGGGGTGACCTGGCGCCCGGGCGCGGCCTTCAGCAGACCGTTGACGATCACCCACTCCGGGCCGGTGAGTCCGCCCTCGATGACCCGGCGTCCATCCACCGCGATCCCGGTCGTGACGTTGCGGCGCTCCACGGCGTTCTTGTCGTTCACCACGAGCAGGTACGCGCCCTGCTGGTCATGCCCGATCGCCACCTCGGGAACCAGGAGCGCGGCTTTCTGCTCGAGGGGCACCCGCACCCGCGAGTAGAGGCCGGGGAGGATCTTCCCGTCCGGGTTGGGCAGCACGCCGCGCATCAGCAGCGTGCCGGTGGTGGCGGTCAGGCTGATCGCGGCAAAGTCGAGGTGTCCCCGGTGGGGATAGCCCTCTTCACTGGGCAGGCCCGCGTGCACCGGCCATTTCCGCGCGTCCGACGGGCCGGGGATCCCGCGCGTGCTCTTGAGCAGGCGGGCCAGATCGAGATCGCTGATGTTGAAGTAGACGTAGATCGGGTCGATCTGGTTGATGTTGGCCAGGACCGTGTTGCCGGGCGACCCGACCAGGTTGCCGGGATCCACCAGCCGTCGATCCATTCGCCCGTCGAACGGCGCGGTGACCTGCGTGTACTCCAGATTGAGCTTCGCCAGATCTCGCTGGGCCTGCGCCGAGGCGAGGTTGGCCGCGGCGGTATCGCGCTGGAAGCGCCAGTTGTCGACGTCGGCCTGGGCGGCCGCGTTGTGCTGGATCAAGTTGGTGAAGCGGTTCAGCTGGGATTCGGCGTACTGCAGCTGGGCCCGGAACTGCTGAATGGTGGCTTCGGCCTGCCGGAGGTTGTCCTCATAGGTATTCTGCTGGATGACGAAGAGCGGCTGGCCCTTCTTGACCCGCTGCCCGTCCTGGAACAGCACCTTCTCGAGGTACCCGGCCACCCGCGCGACCAGCTGCACGGTGTAGATGGCCTGCGTGTTGCCGGTCAGGTCGAGGTAGTCGGTCACCGTCTGCCGCACGGGCTGGGCGACGGTCACGTTCGGCGGCGGCGGAGCCGCGGGCGGCGGCGTCTCCCGACAGCCCGATTGCAGAACGAGCAGCCCGGACACCACGGTCCAGGCGGCGATGCGTCCGATTCGACGAATGGCGGCTCCTCCGTGAGCTCTCGGGCGACTCCGACTCCCCGATCCCCATGTGATCACCAGTCCGGAAACCGTGGCGTCGCCTTCGGCTCACGAGAGGCCGGCAGGTTGTAATGCGCGGGGGCGAGCAGATTGCCCCAGTTCGTGCGCTGCTGCATCTCGGCCCGCAGCTCGGGCGGCACGAGCTCCTCACCCTCCCGGATCTCCCAGCCGCCTCCCAGCGCCCGGTAGACGCCGACGAGGCTCGTCGAGATGCCGCCGAGCGTGCTCGCCAGGCTGTCCTGCTGAGTCAGGAGGGTCTGCTGCGCGGTCAGGACCGTGGTGAAGTCGGTCACGCCCTCGCGGTACTGCAGCACCGCGAGGTCGACCGCCGTCCGGCTGGAGGTCACGCTGCGGGCCAGCAGGTCGGCGCGGTCCTGAGCGCGGAGAAACGCGACCAGGTTGTCCTGCACGTCCTGCTGCGCGACGAGCACCGCCTGCTGATAGGCCAGCAGCAGCTGCTGGAAGCGCGCGTCCTGCGCCCGCACGTTGTTCGAGAGCTGGCCGTAGTTGAGGATGTTCCACTGCACGGAGGGCCCGACCTGAACCTGGCGAGACCCCCAGCGGAACATGTCGCTGAGCCGGAAGGTCCCCAGATCCGTCGAGAGGAGGACGAGATTGCCGATCAGGGAAAAGGCGGGGAGCAGATCCGCCTTGGCCACGCCGATCTGGGCGGATTGAGCCGCCGCCTGCATCTCGGCGCTGCGGAGGTCCGGCCGCCGGCGCAGCAGATCGGCCGGAATGCCCACGATGATCTGGGGCGGCGAGACGGGAATTCGCGACGGACCGGTCAGCAGGTCGCCCAGATCGCTCGGGGGCATGCCCAGCAGGGCGCTGAGCGCATCGCGCGCCTGACGGAGCTGGGCCTCCAGGGTCGGAACCGTCGCCCGCGTGTTCAAGAGCACGGTCCGGGCCTGCTCGACATCGAGCTGGGTCACCGTGCCGTAGGTGAACTTGGCCTCCACGATCTTGAGGGTCTCCTCCTGGATCTCCACGTTCGCGCGGGCGATGCGGATACGCTCCTCGGCGGTGCGGAGCGCGATGTAGGCGTTCGCGACATCCGCGGTCAACGTGACCAGCGTGGTGTCGTAGTCCGCGAGCGTCACGAGCAGGTTGGCGTCGGCCGATTCGATGCCCCGGCGGATCCGTCCCCAGAAGTCCAGCTCCCAGGTGGCCTGGGCCCCGATCTCGGATTGCCAGTAGGCGAAGCTGCCGGAGAAGGCGGTGGACGTCGGGGCCCGATCGCTCGTCCGGATGTACTGCACCGCCCCGACGGCCTGCTGCGTTTGCGGAAAGATCTCACCGACCGCGACACCCAGCTGGGCCCGGGCCTGCAGGACCCGCACGCCCGCCTGTCGAAGCGTGAGGTTGTCCCGGTACGCGTGCTCGACGAGGCGGTCCAGGGCCGGGTCGCCGAAGGTCTTCCACCAGTCGCGGTACGTGGTGGCCCCGGTGCCGACCCGCTGATCCGCGGTGTCCTGCCAGCTCGTCGCCACGCTCACCTTCGGCGGCTGGAAGTTCGGCCCGACCATGCAGCCCCCGAGCGCGAGGACGAGCGGCAGCACCACGCCGAGGGCGCGGAGCGCGCGCGCTCCCGAAGTCATCCGATCGTCGCTCGGAGCGCCACCCTGCCGAAAGGCCATGTCCCGTCAGACCAGGCGCGTCTGGATGTCGACCTCGGACGTGAGCGTCCGATGGACCGGGCACCGCTGGGCGATCTCGAAGAGCTTCGCCTTCTGCTCGTCGCCGAGCTGGCCGTCGAGTGCGAGCTCCGCCTCGATCCGATCGAGCATGCCCTCCCGGGTCTCGCACTCGGCGCAGTCCGACGCGTGGATCCGCGAGTGCCGGAGACGGACGGTCACTCCCGTGAGCGGCCATCCCTTGCGCCGCGCGTACAGCGCGACCGTCATCGAGGTTCAGGCCCCCAGCGCGGCCAGGAGCAAGTCGTAGGGCGACGGCCCGTGGTCGCCGCCTCCCGCCGACTCCGGCTCATCCGCGCTGAAGCGGTGACGGCCGACGACGATGTCCTGCGCGAATCCGGAGCTTCCTCCCTGCACGACGACGGTGCTTGCCATGGCGCCCCCCGGTATCGGTGTTCGCGGCTTCGTGCCTCAGACGTGGATCGCGCGGCCGTCCACCGCGAGGGCCGCCTCCCGCAGCGCCTCGGCCAGGGTCGGATGAGCGTGGCAGGTGCGCGCGATATCCTCGCTGCTCGCGCCGAACTCCATCGCGGCGGTGGCCTCGGCGATGAGGTCACCGGCGCGCGGGCCGATGATGTGAACGCCGAGCACGCGGTCGGTCTTCTTGTCGGCCAGCACCTTGACCCGGCCTTCGGGGTGGCCAAGGGCGCGGGCGCGACCGTTGGCCGCGAAGGGGAACACCCCCCGGCGATACTCGACGTCGGCGCGCTGGAGCTCGTCTTCGCTCCGGCCGACCGACGCGATCTCGGGCGCGGTGTACACCACGCTCGGGATGGCGTCGTAGTTGACGTGCCCGGCCCCGCCCGCGAGCGTCTCGACACAGGCGATCCCCTCCTCCTGTGCCTTGTGGGCCAGCATGGGACCGCGAATCACGTCGCCGATGGCGAACACGGAGTCGGCGCCGGTGGCGAAGCGCTCGTCCACGGGAATCCGGCCCTGCGCGTCCAGCGTGATCCCGACCGCGTCGAGGCCGAGCCCCTCGGTCATCGGCCGCCGCCCGACCGCGACCAGGACCCGGTCACCGTGGAGGGGCTTGGCGTCCCCGCACTCGACGACGCAGCGGTCGCCCTCCACGCGCGCACCGGTGACGCCAGTGCCGAGGTGAAATTCGAGGCCCTGCCGCTCGAACGAGCGCCGGGCCTCCGCGGCGATCTCCGCGTCCACGCCGGGGAGGATGCGATCCAGGTACTCGACGACGGTGACCCGGGCCCCCAGCCGCCGCCACACCGATCCCAGCTCCAGCCCGATGTAGCCGGCGCCGATCACCACCAGGTGCTCCGGAACGTCGGGGTAGCTCAGCGCCTCGGTGCTGGTGCCGATGCGGTCGCCGTCCAGCGCCACGCCGGGCAGCGCGGCGGACGCGCTGCCCGTCGCGATGAGGATGCGCCGCGCGGTGACGCCCACCGTCTCCTTCTCGCTCTCCACGGTGACCTGGCGCGGGCCCGCGATCCGCGCCTGCCCGGTGTAGCGCGTGATCCGGTGCTTCCGGAACAATCCGTCGATCCCCCGCGTGAGCCCCGACACCGTCTCGTCCTTGCGGCGGAGCATGGCCGGCAGGTCGAGCGTGACGGCGCCGAGCCGGATGCCGTGCGCCTCGAGGCCGCCCCGGCAGGAGGCGTAGAGCTCGCTCGATTCGAGCAGCGCCTTGCTGGGGATGCAGCCCACCCGCAAGCACGTCCCGCCGAGCACGGGCTCGCGCTCCACGCACGCCACGTTCAATCCGAGCTGGGCGGCCCGGATGGCCGCCACGTACCCGCCGGGGCCGGCGCCGATCACGACCAGGTCGTGCTGCGGGCGGGGCGCCACCGTCACATCTCCAGCAGGAGACGGGCCGGCTCCTCCATGCACTCCTTCACGTGCTTCAGGAAGCCCACCGCTTCCCGGCCGTCCACGATCCGGTGGTCGTAGGTGAGCGCGACGTACATCATCGAGCGGATGACCACCTGACCCTCCCGCGCGACCGGACGGTCCTGGATCACGTGCAGGCCGAGGACGCCACTCTGCGGGGGGTTCACGATCGGCGTCGACAGCAGCGAGCCGTAGACGCCGCCGTTCGAGATCGTGAACGTCCCCCCTTGCAGCTCGTCCGGCGTGAGCTTGTTCGCCTGGGCACGGCCGGCGAAATCGGCGATGGCCCGCTCGATCTCGGCGAAGCTCAACCGCTCCGCATGGCGGAGGACCGGCACCACCAGCCCGCGCCCGCCCCCGACCGCGATCCCGACATCGAAGTAGTTGCGATAGACGATGTCGGTGCCGCGGATCTCGCCGTTCAGCTCGGGGCACTGCTTGAGGGCTTCGATCACCGTCTTGACGAAGAACGACATGAAGCCGAGCTTCACGCCGTGCCGCTGCTGAAACGCCTCCTGGTGAGCGCGCCGCAGCGCCATGACCGCGGACATGTCGATCTCGTTGAACGTCGTCAGCAGCGCCGCGGTCTGCTGCGCCTGGACCAGTCGCTCGGCGACGCGGCGCCGCAGCGGGCTCATCGGCACCGCTTCCTCCTCGCGCGCCGCCGCCACCCGCGACCCGGCCCCGGGCCGTGGGGACGTCGGCGCCGCCGCGGCGGGCGCAGCCGTCGCCGGGGCAGCCGCCTCCGGCCCCACCGGCGCTGCCGCGCCCGCGGGCTCTCGCGCCTGGTCGAGATGGCGGACCACGTCCTCCTTCAGGAGCCGGCCGCCCGGCCCGGTAGGGGCCACCTCATCGGCCTCGATCCCCCGCTCCGCCATGAGCCGACGTGCGCCCGGCATCACGCGTGGCGACTCCGCCGCCGGGCTCGTGGTGGGCTGGGCAGCCGGCGATGGCTTCCTTGGTCGGGCCGCGGGCGTCGGCTTCGTCGGCTGGGCGGCAGGCGCCTCTTTCTTCGGGGCGGGTGCCTCCCCAACCGGCGCGTCTTCCACGTACGCCAGCACCTCGCCGACCTTCGCGGTTTCCCCCTTCTGCTTCACGATCTCGGCGAGCACGCCGGCCACCGGCGACGGCAGCTCCATCGCCGCCTTGTCGGTCTCGAGCAGCACGACCGCCTCGTCCTGCCGTACCGGGTCGCCGGCTCGCTTGAGCCAGTCCGCGACCTGGACTTCGGTGATCGACTCGCCCGCGGCCGGCACGCGCAGCTCAACTCGCATCGAACGCCGCCTTCAGCAGCTTCTGCTGCTCGCTCCGATGAAGGGCCGCCCAGCCCGTGGCCGGGCTGGCCGAAGGGGGCCGACAGACGCCCGCGAAGGGCCGCCCGTCCGCCAGCCGGTTGCCGAAGCGCGCCAGCAGGTACCGCCATGCTCCCATGTTCGCCGGCTCCTCTTGCACCCACACCACGCCTGCCGAGGGGGGATAGGGGACGAGCGCCTCCATGAGCCGCTCGTCCCGCATGGGATAGAGCTGCTCGAGCCGCAGGATCGCGACGTCGCTCCGCCCCAGTTCCTCCCGCTTTGCCAGCACATCGTAGTAGACCTTGCCGCTGCAGAGCAGGATCCGCACGACCCCTTCCGGCGACACGACCGAATCGCCGATGATGCGCTGGAAGCTGCCCCGCTCGAGCTCCTCGAGCGCCGACACGACCTTCACGTGCCGGAGCAGGCTCTTCGGAGTCATGACCACGAGGGGCTTGCGCCAGCGGCGAAGCACCTGCCGCCGCAGCAGGTGGAAGTACTGGGCGGGGGTGGTCGGGTTCGTCACCTGGATGTTGTCGTGGACCGCCAGCTCCAGGAACCGCTCGAGCCGGGCACTGGAATGCTCGGGCCCCTGGCCCTCGAACGCGTGGGGCAGCAGGAGCACGAGCCCGCTGAGCCGGCGCCACTTCTCCTCTGCGCTCGTGATGAACTGGTCGACGATGACCTGGGCCGCATTGACGAAGTCGCCGAACTGGGCCTCCCACAGCACCAGGCCGTCGGGGCAGTCCAGACTGTAGCCGTATTCGAAGCCGAGCACCCCGACTTCCGACAACGGGCTGTTGTAGATCTCGACGGTCGCCTGGCCCGGCGCGACGTGGGCCAGCGGCATGTACGTCGCGCCGCTCTCTCGATCGTGCAGCACCGCATGGCGGTGGCTGAACGTGCCCCGGGCCGTGTCCTGACCGGTCAGCCGCACCCGGTGACCCTCGGCGGCCAGCGTCGCGAACGCCAGCGCCTCCGCCGCGGACCAGTCGAGGGGGCGCGCGCCCTCGGCCATCTCGCGCCGGCGGGCGAGCCCGCGGGCGATGGTCGGGTGCGCGTGGAAGTCGTCGGGTACGCGGGCCAGCGCGCGCACGAGCCCGGTGAGCCGGTCCCGCTCGGTGCCGGTGGCGACGTCCTCGTCGTCCCCGCCGGAGCCACCGTGGTAGCCGATCCAGACGCCGGCCCTCGCCTCGCGGAGCGGCGCGTAGCGGGGACTTCGCGCCTCGCTCAGCTCCTGCTCCAGCTCGGTCCGCCGCTCGACCGCGATGCGATCCGCGTCGTCCCGGGTGAGCCCGTTGAGGGTGAGCAGGTGCGCGAGGTAGCTGTCGCGGACGGACGCGCGCTGCTCGATCGCGCGATACATGAGCGGCTGGGTGAAGGACGGCTCATCGCCCTCGTTGTGGCCGCGGCGGCGGTAGCAGTACATGTCGATGACCACGTCGCTCCGGAACCGGCGCCGGAACTCCATCGCGAGCTCGACCACGTGACTGACCGCGTCCGGATCCTCGCCGTTGACGTGGAAGATGGGCACCTCGAGCATCCGGGCCACGTCGGTCGCGTAGGGAGACGAGCGCGCCTCCTCGGGAGCCGTGGTGAACCCGAGCTGGTTGTTGACCACGACGTGGAAGGTGCCGCCCGTCCGGTACCCCTCGAGCTGGCTCAGGCTGAGGGACTCCTGGATCACCCCCTCGCCCGCGAAGGCGGCGTCCCCGTGAATGAGGAGCGCCATGCCGCGCACCCGCGCGGTGTCGGCGGCCCGATCCTGCTTCGCTCGCATCCGGCCGAGCGCCACCGGATCCACGAACTCCAGGTGGCTCGGGTTGAAGCACAACGACAGATGAACCTTCCGCCCCGAGGCGGTGGCCCAGTCCGTGCTGTAGCCGAGGTGATACTTCACGTCGCCCCGGCCATCGCGGAACGCGTCGGCCCGGTCCTCGAACTCCGCGAAGATCTCGCGCGGCCGCTTGCCGAGGATGTTGGCGAGGACATTCAGCCGGCCGCGATGCGCCATGGCCATCACGATCTCCTCGACCCCCTGCCCGGCCGCGGTCTCGATGACGAGATCGAGCAGGGGGATGAGGCTTTCGGCCCCTTCGAGCGAGAAGCTCTTGGCCCCCGGATACTTGTGCTGGATGAACTCCTCGAAGATGGCCGCGTCGGTCAATCGCGTCAGCACCCGCAGCTGCTCGTCTCGCGTGAGGTGGGCGCGGTGACCCACCTCCTCCATCCGCTCGCGGAGCCACGTGCGCCGCTCGAGATCGTCGATGTGCATGAATTCGAGGCCCACCGAGCCGCAGTAGGCGGCGCGCAAGATGTCCAGGATCTCGCGCAGCGGCCGGAGCGGAGGCCCCGGAATGCCATGCGTCGAGAAGGACCGGTCCAGGTCGTCATCGCTCAAGCCGTAGAAGGCGGGATCGAGCTGCGCCTGGGGCGCCCGTGGGAAGCCGAGGGGATCGATCCGGGCCGCCAGGTGCCCGCGGTCCAGGTAGGTGGAGATCAGCTCCGCGACTCGGTCTTGACGCCTCAGCAGCTCCGTCACGTCCGGCGGCTCGGCGCCGGCGGAGCCGACCGGAGCGAACAGGCTTCGCGGCTGGAACGACGGACCCGGGCGCCAGCCGGGCGCGCCGCCGTTGTCCCCGTCGAGCCGCTCGAAGTACCGGCGCCATTGTTCCGGGACCGCGGACTCGTCGCGAAGGAACTCGCGATAGAGGTCCTCGACGAACGACAGATTGGCCGGATTCGGCCCCACTGGAGCGCTCAACGGGGCTCCGATCCTCGACCGAGGCGTGAGTCCGGCCCGGAGGCACCTCGGTCTTCATGCCCGCTGGGCCGGGCGAGGACTGCGCCGGCGCTCGTCACGATCCGAGGGTACCACCGATACCAAGGCGCCTCCGACCGACGTCCATCCTTCGAGAAGCGACGTCTACGCGCCGCCGGGGCGCGGCCCGCTCCAGAGCGCGTCGTCGGAGGCCACGCGGTCGCGGGCATCGGCCGCGTCGAGCGCCCGCATCACCTCGCGCGCCATCGTCTCGTACCAGGCGGCGACGTCCGGCGGGTAGTCGGCGTGGCTCTCGAGATCCTTCACGATCGGCCCCTCCACGGTGGGGATGTCGTGCAGGCCGTCGAACTGCCGCGTGTAGGGCCGGCCCTTGGCGGCGGCGGTCGCGGCGTCGATGGTCGCGTCGAGCTTCAGCCAGCGGCCGTCGAGATAGGCCTCGCCCAGCGAGTGGCGGGGCAGCGGCCGATCGCCCCAGAGCCGCCGCACCTCCTCGGACATGAACGGCTTGTCCGGGCAGTGCAGCTGCTGGAAGCCGACGCGCGCGGGAATGCCGGCGGCGCGGCAGAGCGCGACGAAGGAGCTGGCCTTGCCCATGCAAAACGCGTGGCCGGCCTGCAGCACGTCGCTCGCCCGTCCCCGGCCCGCCGCGAGATCGCGGAAGGCGGCGAGGATGTCGTAGGGGATGTCGCGCACGAAGTAGTAGATGCGCTCGAGCCTCTCCCGGTCGCTCGCGCAGCCCGCGGTCAGCCGGCGGGCCTGCTCGATCACCGCCGCGTGGGTCGAGTCGATGAGCCGGGTCGGCTCGAGATACTGTCGGAGCTCCTCCGCGTCCATGGCGTCGTCCTTTCCGCGGGCTCAGGCCGCCGCGATCTCCCGGACCGCCGGCAATACCCAGTGGCCTGCCTCCTCCAGCCCGGGGCCCGAGGCCACGTCCGGGATCGTGAACAGGAAGTGCCGCACTCCCGCCGCGACGTAGGCGCGGATGCGCGCCGCGCAGGCCTCCGCGGACCCCACGATGTGCCCTTCGGCCGGAATGCCCGCGAAGCGCTCGCGCACCGCCGCGGCGCGCCCCGCATCGCCGTCGGCGATGAGCAGCGCGGTGACCGAGCGGGCGAGCGCGGCGGGATCGCGGCCGGCCTCCCGGCACGCCGCGTCCAGGTAGGGCGCGCGCGCCGCGATGCGCTCGGGTCCCCACCAGCGCACGTTGACGCCGTCGGCGGCGCGCGCGGCCAGGCGGTGCAGGCGGTCGCCCTCGCCGCCGATCCAGATCGGCGGGTGCGGCCGCTGCACGGGCGGCGGATCGCACGCCGCGCCGTCGATCGCGTAGTGACGGCCC
>Ga0209971_1000101_pt1 | contig 25218 bp, 26 predicted proteins | sample InoplaM3SAM_FD_187588 | JGI IMG/M metagenome (GOLD analysis project Ga0209971, IMG submission 187588) | Arabidopsis thaliana rhizosphere microbial communities from the Joint Genome Institute, USA, that affect carbon cycling - Inoculated... | ecosystem: Host-associated > Plants > Roots >... | reverse complement strand
GAGTACCGCGCCTGCTCGGTGCCGAGCGCGAAGGCGTGGAAGAACAGGCCCTGGATGAGGAGCAGGGCCGCGACGATGACGTACGCCGAGTAGCCCTGCAGGTAGGACGCGAGGTCGCGTCGCGCGATCTCGGACCGGGCGGTCTCGATTCGTTCGGCGAGCTCGGAGTTTCGCGCCGTGAGTTCTTCGCGCTGCCGTCGCAGGCGCGCGTCGTCGAGAAGTACGACGATGAAGAGGATCGCCGCGGCCGCGGCGAAGGCCCACGCCGCGATCGGCGACGACCGCGGCGGCGCCGAGCTCCGGCGCGCCGGTCCGATCGAAGCGAGGACCTCGTCCCGCAGGCCGGCACGGGGAGCGCGCGGGGGCGCGCCCGCGGCGAGCGCGCTGGCGGCGAAGCGGAGCTCGGCTCCGAGCGATCCGCACTCCGCGCAGCGCTCCTCGAGGAGGCGCTCGTACTCGGCCGCCTCCTCCGCCGGAAGAGGCATGCCGAGCGCCACCAGGGCGAGAAGCTCCTCGTGTCTCTCGCTATGCATCCTGCTCCTTCGTCCAGTACGGCTTCATGCGCTCCCGGAGTTTCATCAGGCCGAGGCGGATCCGCGTCTTGACCGTCCCCAGGGGCGTCGCCGTGCGCTCGGCGATCTCCGGATGGGTGAGCCCGTCGAAGTACGCGAGCTCCAGTGCCTGCCTCTGGTCGGCAGGCAGTTCCCGGATCGCGCCGCGACAGAGCGTCTCCCACTCGCGGGACGCCGAGCTTCCTTCGACGTCGTCGCGCGCCGCGAGGTCGTCGAGCGGCCCGCGCCCGTCCACCCCGGCCGACGCGGTGGGCCGCCGGGTGCGAAGCCGGTCGATCGCGCGGCTGCGGGTCGCGACCAGCAGCCACGCCGGGACGGTTCCCCGGGTCGGGTCGAAGCTGGCCGCGGACCGCCACGCGTAGAGGAAGACTTCCTGGACCACTTCCTCGGCCTCCCCCGTCTCTCCGAGGATCCGGTACGCCAGGCCGAGGAGTCGCGCGGCGTAGCGGTCGTAGAGCTGTCCGAGCGCATCGGCGTCCCGGCGCTCCATCGCTGCGACGAGCGCGGCGTCGCTCGCGGCGGCCTCTTTCGACTCCCGGCGGGAACTCATTCCTTTCGAGCGATGGCCGGGAGGATAACCCAGCCGCTGCGCCCGCAGCCGTCAGAGATCCAACCCCGGCGGCGCCCCGTAGTTGACGCGAGGAAAAGGAAGGAGGAACCCCGATGAAACTCCCCCCGACGTCGAAACGGAATGCGACGGGCGTGATCTGGCTCGCCGCGCTCGCGCTCGCAGTCGCTGCCGCCGTCCAGCCGCCGTCCGCGACGGCATCCAGCCACCGGGAGGCCCCGCTCATTTCGGCGGATCCGGAGGCGGACAACACCGACACCTATTTCTTTCTGGATCCCGTGGAAGGCGGCCGCGTCGTCATGATCGGCAACTGGGTGCCCCTCGAAGAGCCCGCCGGCGGCCCGAACTTCTGGCACTTCGGAGAAAACGTGCGATACGAGTTCAATGTGGACTGGGACGGGGATGCGATCGAGGACGTCGTCTATCGCTTCACTTTCACCCGGCACGTCCGCACCGGCGCGACGTTCCTGCAGAACACGGGACCGATCTCTTCGCCGACCGACCCGAACCAGAACGTCTACTACACCTACAGGGTGGAGAAGATCGTCGGCCCCTCGCCTGACCAGCCGGCGTCGGCGCGCACGGTGCTCGGCGACGACCTTCTCGAGGCGCCGAACAACGTCGGTCCGAAGTCGTTCCCGGCAGAGGGCGGATACGGCAAGGGATCGGACATCGCGACGACCGTGTACACGGTGGACCAGGACACGAAGGTCTTCGCGGGTCCGCGCGCCGACGGCTTCTACGTCGACCTCGGCATGATCTTCGACCTGATCAACTTCCGACCCGGCACCGTGCCCGGCAACGCCGGCGGTGGAAAGAACGACGTGGCGGGCTTCAACACGCACACGATCGCGCTTTCGGTACCGATCTTCCAGCTGACGAAGAACCACACGGTGCCCACGTCGGTCTCCGACCCGAACGCGATCATCGGCATGTGGTCCTCGACGTGGCGGCGGAAGAACCGGACGCTCTCCGACTCCGGCGAGAAGCCCTCGGAGTCCGGCGAGTGGGTGCAGGTCTCGCGGCTCGCGATCCCGCTCGTCAACGAGGTCGTGATCCCGCTCGCGCAGAAGGACCTCTTCAACGCCTCCTACCCCAGGGACGACGCCCAGTTCGGAACGTCCGTGCTCGACCCCGAGGTGCCGAAGATCCTGAAGGCCCTCTTCGACATCGACTCGCCTCCGGCGCCGCGCAACGACCTTCTCGCCGTCGTCCTGGGAGTCGAAGGGCTGACGCGCCGTCCGAATGAGGTCATCTCGGACCAGATCCGTCTGAACGTCGCGGTGTTCCCGACCCCGACCTCACTCGCGAACCGGTTGGGGGTCCTCGGCGGGGACCTCGCCGGTTTTCCCAACGGCCGACGCCCGTTCGACGACGTCGTGGACATCGAGCTGCGGATCCTCGCCGGCGTCCTCGTACCCGAGTTCAACCGCTCGCCGAACAATGCGCTCGGAGACGGAGTGGACGGGCCCGACAAGCGCTACAACCCGACGTTCCCGTTCCTCGCGACGCCGCACTCCGGCTGGGATCATCGGCACGACGCCGCTCCGCAGGTCATCTTCTCGGCCGACGCCGAAGCCGAGTAAGCGGAAACTCCCCGTCACGGGCCCCGGTCCGGCTCTCCGCCGGGCTGGGGCTTTCTTGCTAAGCTCCGCGCACTCTTTCATCGCTCACTTCTCGGGAGGACACGATGATTCATCTGCCTCGACGGGATTTCTTCGGCGCGGCCGCGAAGACGGGCCTCGCTCTGGGGCTCGCCGCAGCCGGCCAGCCGCTCTTCGCGCTCGGCCCGGGCAAGCCAAAGGAGGGCGACGACGTCAAACTGCTGAACACCGCTCTCGCGCTGGAGCACGAGGCGATCTGGGCCTACGGGCTCGCCGGCGGCAGCGGGCTGCTCTCGGAAAAGGCGAAGGAAGTCGGGCTCCTCTTCCAGGGCAGCCACGAGATTCATCGCGACCTGATCGTCGACGCCGTCCGGCGCAAGGGGGGCAGCCCCGTCGAGCCGAAGAAGGAGTACGTGTTCGGCGTGCCGCTCGGCAACGAGAAAGACGTCCTCGAGCTCGCTTTCAAGCTCGAGGTCGGCGCCGCGCGCGCGTACCTGACGGTCGTCGACAAGTTCCAGGACCGGTCTCTCGCGGCGTCGGCGGGGCGCATCCTCTCCGACGAGGTGCTGCACGCGACCGTCCTGCGGAGCGTGCTCGGTCGGGACGTCGTGCCGACGTTCCGCCTCATCGAGAATTAGGCGGGGTCAGGTCTCCACTTGCCACATCGGGGGCCAGGCCGCCACATCAGGGGCCTTTCCGCCCGCTGAGGAACTCTTTCGCGACGTCCTCCGGGCGGCGTTTGTCCTTGTCCACGGCGGCGTTCAGCTTCCGCATGGCCGCGGCATCGATCTTTCCGGCCAGCGATTCCAGGAACTCGCGCACCGCGGGCTGTTTTTCCCAAACTTCCCCCCGCACCACGAACGCCGCCTCGTACGGCGGGAAGTAGCGCCGGTCGTCCTCGAGCACGACTCCGCCGATCGCGTCGATCAGGCCGTCGGTCGAGTTGCCCGCGACGACGTCCACCTTCCGGCTTTCGAGCGCCGGGTACAGGAGCCCCAGGTCCATCTGAACCGGGCGCTCCCGGAAGGCGAGCCCGTACGTCTTCGCGAGCCCCGGAAAGCCGTCCTCGCGTTCCAGGAACTCGTAGCCGAAGCCGGGACGAAGCTCGGGGTGCGCCGCGAGGTCCGAGATCTTCCGGAGTCCGAGCCGCCGCGCGTCGTCACCGCGGACGACGATCGCGAACGTGTTCTCGAATCCGAGCGAGGCTGACCAGGCCAGGTTCCAGCGCTTCCGGTACTCGCGCGAGACCTCGTCGAACACGGCTTTCGGGTCGGAAACCGGCTTGCGGGCGAGGATGGCCGTAAACGCCGTGCCCGTGTATTCCGGATAGAGGTCGAGCTCTCCCGCCGCGATCGCCTGGTGGCACACGAAAGTCCCGCCGAGGTTCAGGCGACGGTCGACGCGAACGCCGCGGGCCTCCAATCCCTGCGCGGCGATCTCGCCCAGGATGACCTGCTCCGAAAAGTTCTTCGACCCGATCCGCAGCGGCCGGTCGGTGCCGCCGCGACGGCACGCGGCCACAGAAAAGAGCAGAACGAGAACGATTGCGACGCGCCTCATCCCGACATCCGCTTCTCGAGCGCGCCGAGGCCCGCATCCGCCGCGAGCGCGAGGAGAGCCGCGGGCACGGCTCCCGCGAGGATGAGCCGATGGTCCACGATCGCGACGCCCCGGTAGATGAGAACCCCGAGACCTCCGGCGCCGATCGCCGCGGCGATCGTGGCGAGACCGATCGAGACGACGGTGGCGATGCGGACGCCGGCGAGCACCACCGGGAGCGCGAGCGGCAGCTCGACGGACTTCAACCTCTGACCCGGCGTCATGCCGATGCCCGTGGCGGCCTCGAGGACCGCGGGGTCGACGGACCGGATTCCCGCGTACGTGTTTCGCAGGATCGGCAGCAGCGCGTAGACGATGAGGGCCACGATCGCGGTGCGCGCGCCGACGCCGCCGATGAGGGGCATCGGAATCAGGAAGCCGAACAGTGCGAGACTCGGGATCGTCTGCACGACGTTGGCGAACCCGAGAACCGGGCGCGCGAGCCTCGGCCGGCGCGTGAGCGCGACGCCGAGGGGTACGCCGATCGCCACGGCGAGAAGCGTCGAGACGAGGACGAGGAGGAGGTGCTCTCCCGTCAGCGCCAGGATTTCGGCGCGCCGCGCCCAGAAGTACGACAGGTACCCGCTCACGAGATCGGCAGCTCGTCCGATACGAAGTCGCGCACGAAGTCGTCCGCCGGGGCGTCGAGTATCTGGCGCGGCGTGCCGACCTGGCGCACCCGGCCGCGGTCGAGGATCGCGACGCGGTCGGCGAGCCGGAACGCCTCGCGCAGGTCGTGCGTCACGAGGAGCACGGCCTTTCCGAGCCGTTTCTTCCAGTCGAGGAACTCGCGCTGCATCGCGCGCCGCGCGATCGGGTCGAGGGCGCCGAACGGCTCGTCCATCAGCAGCACCGGCGGGTCCGCCGCGAGCGCCCGCGCCACCCCGACCCGCTGGCGCTGCCCTCCGGAGAGCTCGCGCGGCCGCCTCTCTCCGTACTCCGCCGCCGGAAGATTCACGAGGTCGAGCAGCTCGGCCGATCGAGTCATTGCTTTCTCCCGCGGCCAGCCGAGGAGGCGCGGCACGGCCTCGACGTTCTCGCGGACCGTCCAGTGCGGGAAGAGGCCCGCTTCCTGGATCACGTATCCCAGCCGCCGCCGGAGCGCGATCGGATCCTCGCCCCGGACGTCGCGGCCGAAGACGAGCACGTCGCCGCCGTCGTGATCGAGCAGCCGGTTGACGAGCTTGAGCGCCGTCGTCTTGCCGCAGCCCGACGGCCCCACGAGCGCGAGCGTCTCGCCGTCGGCGACCTCGAGCGAAAGGCCATCCAGGACCGGCTGCCCCGGCGCGAACGCCTTGCGTACGGCGCGGAACTCGATGACGGAGGACAACGCGCCGCTCATTATGTGACGTCCGCATGGCGTAAGCGCGAAGGAGGAAGCGCGAACGGGAATGAGAGAATCGATCGGATGACGCAACCCTGGGACGCGATCGTCATCGGGGGCGGCCCCGGCGGGTCGACCGTCGCGACCGTGCTCGCGCGCGCGGGGCGGAAGGTCCTGCTCCTCGAGAAGGAGAAGTTCCCGCGCTTCCACGTGGGCGAGTCGCTCCTGCCGTTCAGCCTTCCGATCTTCGAGCGCCTGGGCGTCGCCGAGAAAGTGCGCAATGCCGGTTTCCAGGTCAAGCACGGGGCGTTCTTCTGGAACGAAGCGACCGGCGGGATCCGGCCGGTCGACTTCGCGACGGGCCTCGACGACCGCCATCCCTCCGCCTACCAGGTCAAGCGCGCCGAGTTCGACGACCTGCTGCTGCGCCACGCCGAGGAGTGCGGCGCCGAGGTGCGCGAGGAGGCTCCGGTCGAACGGGTCCTCTTCGATGGGGAGCGCGCGGTGGGAGTCGTCCTCCGCCGCGGCGCGGGAAGCGAAGAGATCCGCGCGCGCGTCGTCGTGGACGCGTCGGGTCAGACCGCGCTCCTCTCCCGGCAGCTCGGGACCCGGAAGTTCGACGCGAAGCTGAAGCGCGCCGGGCTCTTCGCCCACTACGAAGGGATCCGGTGGCCCGAGGGCCAGCGGCACGGCGACATCCTGCTCCCGATCGACCGCGGCGTCTGGTACTGGATCATCCCGTTCTCCGACGGCACGTGCAGCGTGGGCGAGGTCTTCGAACCGTCCCTGGCGGCGGAGGGCGGCACCCTCGAGGAGAAGTGGGAGACGCTTCTCGCGCGCTCGCCCAGGATGATGGAATTCCTCGCCGGCGCGCGCCGCACGAGCCGAGTCTTCGGCATCTCCGACTACTCGACCTCCTCGGCGAAGGCCGCCGGCGACGGCTGGGCCCTCGTCGGCGACGCCGCGACCTTCCTCGATCCGGTCTTTTCGACCGGCGTCTTCCTCGCGATGGCGATGGGAGAGCGCGCCGGCAGGCGCATCGACGCCGCGCTCCGGGACGGGGGAACGGTCCGCGCCGCGGACCTGGCGCCCTACGAGAAGGAGGCGAACCGGCTCGTCGGCCGCTTCCGCCGATTCGTCTACGCCTTCTACGATCCCGTTTTCTTCGAGGCGTTCTGCTCGAAGGAGCCGTTCGACCGGATGCGCGCCGCCATCACGACGATCCTCTCGGGAGGCGTGGAGCGGATCCCGATCGGAGCGCGCGTCCTGATCGAGATCGTGTTCCTGTCGGTGGCGTTCGACCGCTTCCGGCGGCGTCTCGGCCTGGGCCCGAAACCCGCGGCCGAAGCCGCGGCCTGAGTCTCAGCCGCCGAGCAGCGCCTTCTTCAGGTCTTCCTGGACGGGGTTCGGCCCGAGCCAGACGGCGAAGAGCGCGTCAGCGAAGTCCTTCCCTTCGATGACGCCCTTCTCCGCGCCCTTCGCCGAGACGACCGTTCCCTTCCCGGGCACGTACGTCAGGAGGATCTCGTCCCCCTTCTCGACGTTCGGGATCATCGTCGCGAGCTTCGCGAGCCGCGGCTTCAACGCGCCCATCTGAGACTTGGAGTTCTTCTCGAATCCCTCCTCGATCGCCTCGTTGACCTGTTGCGAAGAGAGGGAGCGCAGGACCGAGAGCTGCATGCGCTTCACCTGGTCCGACGAGGTGAGGGTCGCCGCGTCCTTCGACGGGTTCTCCACGTAGAGACCGCCGACGTACACCTTGAAGATGGCCTTCTTCCGAAGGCCTGCGCCGTTCAGCTTGAGCGCCTTGCCTTCGACGGTGATGGCGTCGGGCACCGTGACGCCGGCAACGTCTTTGGCGAGGGCCGTGGAGCCTGCGACCAGAAAACCCGAGAACGCGAGCGCGATCAGTTTCTTCATGGGTTCCTCGTTTCGCGGAAGCTTATCCCGGCGCCTGCGGGTTCGTTTACCCGTTCACGTACCGCGCCCTCGCGAGATCAACGATCTCCGCGATCAGCTGCGTGTACGTCCGGCCCGCCTTCTTCGCGGCCATCGCGAACTCCGCGGTCGAAGCCAGCCAGGGGTTCGGGTTCGCCTCGATGACGAAGACTTCCCCCTTCTTCGTCAGCCGCATGTCGATACGGCCGTAGTCCCGGAGCTTCAGGGCGTTGTAGGCGGACAGCGCCGTGTCGGAGAGGCGCTTCACGGTCGACTCTTCGAGGTCCTCGGCGGGTGCCGACTTGGTCACCTTGTAAGCCTCGGTCTCCTTGTCCCACTTCACGTCTTTGCCGGCGATCTTCGGCGTGCCCTTCGGGAGCTTCGAGAGGTCGAGCTCCACCATCGGGAGGACCTCGGGATTCTCGTTCCCGAGAACGGCCGCATAGATCTCGCGTCCCTCGATGTACTCCTCGATCAGCGCGGGAGAGTCGAACTCCTCGTGGATGTAGTGGATCTTCTCCATCAGCTCTTTCACGCTCTCGACGACCGAGCTCGCGTCGATACCGATCGAGCCGTCCTCGGACGTCGGCTTGACGATCAGGGGAAAGGAGATGTCGTGGGAGTGATCGAGCTTGCCGCGGTACGACGTCGCGAAATAGGGCGTCTTGATGCCGTGGAACGCGAAGATCTTCTTGGCGAGCGCCTTGTCCTGCGCGAGGTACATGGCGTGCGGACCCGCGCCCGTGTACTGGCATCCGAGCAGGTCGAGGTACGCCGCGATGTTCATGTCCATGGTGTCGTCGCCGGCGTACGACTCCGTGAGGTTGAACACCAGGTCGCCGTCGAACTTCGCAAGAGCGACCAGGCTCTTCTCGGCCCCGTCCAGCACCTGGTAGAACGGCTCGTGGCCGAGCTTGCCCAGGGCGTCGAAGATCTCCTCCCGGTCCGCCTTCTCGCGCTTCTTCTTCTTGCGGACCTTCCTGCCGGAGGCGGTTTTCTCGGGCGGGGGCTCCGCCGGCGGCTCCTCCTCCTCCCACATGTCATAGAGGACCGCGACCTTGAGCTTCGTCGTGCTCATGGCGTCACTCCGTGCTGAACTTTCCGCGCGTCAGGTAGTTCATCGCCAATGCCGTGGCGTACACGGTCACCTCGGTCAGGTGCTCCTTCTCTGCCTTGACCTCGGCCTGCGAGCCGAGCTCCGCAACTTTCGAGACGATCGCCTCGACGAGCGCCTTCACGAGGGGTCTCTGCACGCCCGTCCAGTACGTGACCTTGTCGATGATCGTCTCGCGGTTCTCCCGCAGCAGGTCCACCGCGGGGCGAACGCCCTTCTTGCGCCGGCGCGACGCCTTGAAGATGTCGACGAGGTCCGTTTCGAGCGGCAGATCCTGCGTCGACAGCGGCTCGACCAGCGCCTGCTGATAGAAGTCCGCGACCGTCGTCTCCATCTCCTCGACGGTGATGTCCGTCCGGCCGAGCGGCCGGAGAGGATCGGCGTCGCCGAACTTCCGGGCCATGCGATCGACGTACCGCAGCTTCGTCATCGCGCCGGACCAGCCCCGGTACTTCTTTCGCCAGTTCGAGCGCGGTGTGAGCCAGACCGCGAACGTCTCGGCGAAGTCCTCGTCCGGGTGCTTCTGCGCGTACCACCCGTCGATGTGACGGACGAAGCGTTTCGAGAAGGGAACCGGACGGTAGTTTTCCCGGTACGGCCGGCGGAACGGGCCGAAGAGCTCCCGCCACTCGGGCGTCTCGTAGAGACGGTACGCGTAGTTGAACGCGTGGCCCGCTTCGTGCCGCAGGTACATCATGATTTCGCGCTCGTCCTCGAGATCGTTCATCTCTTTCTCGAGCCGCGCGAGCTTGGGATTGGCCAGGTAGAACGGGATCCCGATGACGGGCTCCCCCGAAGGGCATCCCCACTCGTCGGTGAGATAGCAGAGCGGACGGAACTTCCGCAGGCCCTTGCGCTCGAGCTCCCGATAGAGCTTGTGGACCGAGCGCTCGAGCGGTGAGCCTTCGAGCTTGAGGCCCAGTTCCTTGATCGGCTTGGTGAGAATCTCCTGAACGTCCGGTGGGGCCTTTTCAAATGCGTGCAAGGCGGTGCCGAACAGATTAGCAAGTCCGGGACCGAAAGTCTAAGAAACGGCTCCGTTTGACCGGCAGCCGCCAAGTCTCTACCCTAGGAGAAACGACCCATGAAGGAACGCGAGCGTGACTCGGGAGCCTTTCTGCTCCCGGCGGGCGTCGCAACGAATAACGGATGAACGTCTTCCTGGTCGGCCAGCTCGTCCACACGATCGGCGCGGCGCTGCTCGGTGCGATGTTTCTCTACCTCTCGAGAAGCGGCGGAAACCGAGCGCTGCACGCGGCCGGAGTGGCGTGGGCGTTTCTCTCCCTGTCGCTCGCGTCGCTCCTCGTGCTCTCCGGACGCGGACTCCCCCTCGAGAACTTTCTCTTTCAGTACTGGAAGCTGTTCTTCGTCGTCGCGCTCGTCACCGCCGCGCGCCGGATGGACCGCCAGGTCCCGCTCGCCCGCCCGCTCACGTTCACCGCGCTCGCCGCCCTGCCGCTCTCCTTCGCGCTCGTCTCGTGGGCGGGGTCGGGCCCCGTCTTCTACGCGATCCACTCGGGCCTTCTCGCGATCGCGTGGGCGATCGTCGCTGTCTTCATCTTCATCAGCCGGTCGTCGGGCCTGGGCAAGCAGTTCGCCGCGGTGCTCGCGGTCGCCACCGCCGCGTTCCAGGCCGCCTATGCGCTGTTCTACGGGCTTGCCGGAGCGGGCAACGGGCACGTCGACGATCCTTTCCTCCTCTACGCCGGCTTCTACGACCTCTTCCTCGAGATGCTCTTCGGGATCGGTCTCATCATCTGGGCGATGGAGGAGACGGAGGCGCGCCTCTCCGTGATCCACGCCCGCGCGATCGACGACACGCGCCGGAGGAAGCGACTCGCTCTCATCGATCCTCTGACGGAGGTCTACAACCGTTACTTCTTCGACGAAATCCGTCCGACGGTGGAGCGTGAGGCCGCCGGCGGATCGGTCGTTCTCGTCGACGTCGACGAACTGAAGACCATCAACGACACGGAGGGACACGAGGAGGGGGACAAGGCGATCTGGACGATCGCCACGGGCATCAAGAAGCTCATTCGCGGCGCGGACTTCCTCATCCGCTGGGGCGGCGACGAGTTCCTCGTCATCCTGCCCGGGATGGACGAGGACCTGGCCAAGAAACGCTTCTACATGCTGCCCGGCAAGCTGGAGGAGGTCCGGCAATCCCCGCGACTGAAGGACCGGGCCTACCACCGCTTTCTGGCCGCGTCGGTCGGGGTCGCGCGCTTCTCGCGGCGCGTCCCGCTCGAGCAGGCCATCGAGAAAGCCGACGGCGTAATGTACGAACGCAAGAAGGCGCACAAGGAGATGCGGGGATAGGGTGGCTTGTGGAGACCGGACCCCTTCCTGATACCGTCCTCTCCATGAACTACCACTGGACCATCTGCCCCGCCTGCTCCTGCCAGGTCGCCGTCAACTGGACCGTGCGGCCCGAGGGAGTTTCCGGGTCTCTGCGCCGCTGGTCGAGCGATCGGACGATCAACGACGGCCGCCCCTTTCTCGCGAAAGACGCTGCCGCCGCGCTCACGGCGACCTGCGTCTGCGGCGCTGCGATCCCGCTGCCCGAGCGCCCCGACGCCGTCGGCGGCGAGAGATCGGACGATCTGCGCGTCTCCCTGACGGAGAGCGGTCCGACCCGCGTCGGTTGAGGCGCGTTCCGATCGAGGACTCCCTCGATCTCCACTCTTTCCTCCCCCGCGACGTGCCCTCCGTCGTCTCCGAATATCTCGACGAGGCCCTCCGTCGGGGTTACCGGGAGGTGCGACTCGTCCACGGCAAGGGCCGGGGTGTCCGGCGCGCGGAGGTGCGGCGGCTCCTCGAGGCGGATCCGCGGGTGGCCGACGCGTTCGACGCCCCGCCGGAGCGCGGCAGTTTCGGCGCGACCGTCGTGGTGCTCAAAGGCTAGACCGCTTCGACCTCGACCTTCACCGGCATCGCGGCGCGCGCCAGCTTCGAGATGATGCAGTACTTCTCGGCGAGCTGGAGGGTCTTCTCGACTTTCGGGCCTTCCGAGGAGAGAAGCATCCGCGGCACGCGGGCGTGAATGACCGCGGCGGTCAGGCGGAACCCGCCGGCCGGGTCCGGACCCAGGCTGCCGGTCACGCGAACGGCCGGCTCGGTGTAAGCGACCTGGAGCTTCTTGATGAAGATCGCCCACGTGTTGACGAAACACGCGGCGAGCGCTCCGAGCAGCAGCTCTTCCGGATTTCCCGCGCCCCCCGCTCCCCCGAGCTCGCGCGCGCCGGCGATCGGGATCTCGATCCCGCCCTGGCCGAGACGGAGACCGCCGGAGCCCGTCGCATCCCCTTTCCAGGCGGCCGACGCCTCGAAGTGCATTTCCGGCGGAGAGGGCGGCGCCTCCCGGACCGACGCTCGGGCGGACCCGTCGGCCTGCGAGTCGTGAACGTTCTTTCCGGAAGGAATCTCGCTGTCCGTCATCTCGGGGGATCATAGCCCGCGTGCGATTCGGGACTCGGGACCCGGGACCCGCGATTCGAACCCGGCGGCTCATCTTCCTCGTGCTGTTCTCCTGCGCGTGCGCGACGCGGCCGAGCCCGACCCGCGAGGCCGTGCGGCGCTCGGTCAACCCGCCCGCGATCGTGGAAGGTCGCGTCGTGGATCCGCAGGGCGCCGCGATCGCCGGCATTTCCGTGAAAGGCCTTCCGCGCGACAAGGATCTCGGCTGGTCCCCCGCTTCGGTCACCGACAGCGGCGGCCGGTTCCGGCTGGAGCTCGTCGCGCCCGGCGAGTACGGGTTCCTCCTGTTCTGGAACGGCGTCGCCGTGGTCACGCCGCGCGCGGACGACCCGTCGCGCATCCTCGTGAAAGTCGGACCGGGAGAGCGCCGCGGCGGCGTCGAGATCGTCTTCCGGCGCGACGAGTGGGAACGTCGGGCGGAGTAAGCTAACCGCCCGATGACGAGCGAACCGACCCGGGAGCCGCGGCGCGTGCGTTGCGCGATCAACGGCGAGGAGCTCGACGTCTGGGAGGGCTATCGGCTCTGGGACGCCGCGCTCGACGCCGACGCGCGACTCTGGAAGTGGTGCGGGGGGCAGGGCCTCTGCACGACCTGCGCGGTGCTGCCGCTCGCCGGCGCGGAGAACCTGTCGCCGCCCGAGCGGCTCGAACGCTTCTCGCTCGCGACGTGGTGGCTCGGCAAACCGATCGCTTTCGTCCGGAAGCGCTGGAAGGGCCGGGCGATCCGGCTGGCGTGCCAGACGTACGTCCGCGGGCCCGTCGAGGTGGCGGGCGTTTTCGGGCGGAAGGCGAAGAAGGTCCGGGCCGCTCACGGGCTTCCGTAGGCGGGGGACAGACCACGGTTTTTCGTCTGCGCTTTCTCGCCGGTCGCCGAAGGCGAAAACCGTGGTCTGTCCCCGTTTTGCTCGCGTCAGCCGCCGGCGCGCTGTTCGTGGGCGCCTCGTGGCTGGCGGCGCGGCGACTCGCCGGGAAGCTCGTCTCGGGGACGGGCCTCGGCCCGACGATTTCGACGCGGGAGGGCTTCCTCTCCGCGCTCGAAAACGCCGCGCCGATCGTCCGGGAGTTCCGGCACGCGGGCAGCGCGCGCGATCCGGTCGAGCTCGCAGCGACGTTTGCTTCGCCGGGCGACCCCGCGACGCGACCGACGATCCTGTTCCTCCACGGCAAGGGGGGACACTCCTCCGAGTGGGAGCCGGACGCGCGGCGCGCGCTCGCCCTCGGCTACAACGTCCTCGTCCCGGACCTTCGCGGCCACGGGGGATCCGGCGGCGGCTACATGACGTTCGGGTTCCTCGAGAAGGACGACCTCGGCAACGCCATCGCGGCGGCGCACGAGCTGTGGGGGATCGACCCGCAGCAGCTCGGAGTCCACTCCTGTTCGGCCGGCTCGTCCGTCGCGCTCGAGCTCGCCGCGGTCACGCCCGGGATCGAAGCCATCTGGCTCGAATCCCCGTTCGCCGACCCCCGCGAGATGGCGCGCCACTACCTCTCCGCGGCAACCGGCATCCCCGCGCCGCTCCTTTCACTCGTCACGCGGTGGGCGGTCGCGCTCACGCTCGTGCGGGTGAAACGGGACCTCAAGCTCGAGGAGGCGCCCGGAGGGCTCGAGAAGGCGGACCCGCTCGAGGCGATGGCGCGCGTCCGCTGTCCGGTTGCGCTCGTCTACGGCGACGCCGACCGTCTCGTCCCGCCCCGATTCGTCGAGCGGCTCGTCGACGCGCTCCCCGCGGGCAGCGAGGTCTTCCGGGCAGCGGGCGCGGGGCACTGTCACCACGAGAACCAGGCGCAGGTCGTGGCCCGCGAGGAGTACCTCCGCCGGTGGACCGATTTCTTCCGGCAGCACCTACCGGTCCGAGGCTGAACCTCGCTTGCGGGGATCTTCGGTACGGCCCTTCAACTGCCCGCACGCTGCGGAAGCGTCCGGCCCGCGGCTGCGACGGACCGTCACCGGCACGCCGGCGTCCTTCAACGCCGCGGCGAAGCGGTCGATCGTTCCCTCGTCCGGGCGCTTCCAGCCGGGAAGGTAGACCGGATCCTCGTTCAGGGGAATGACGTTGACCTTGGCCCGGATGCCGCGGAGGAGCCGCGCGAGCTTCCGAGCTTCTTCCGGCGAATCGTTCCGGCCGGCGATCAGGACGTACTCGACGGTGATGCGGCGGCGGGGCTCGAGCGGCCATCCGCGCATCGCCCGCAGGAGACCTTCGAGCGGATGGACCCGCGTGATCGGCATGAGAACCGCCCGCGTCTCCGGGTCGGCCGCGTTCAGCGACACGGCGAGGTTGGGTCGAAGCGGGCGCCCTCCGAAGGCCGCGAACGCCGGAGTGATCCCGGAGGTGGAGACCGTCACGCGCCGCGCGGGGAGGACCTCGAAGAGCACGTCGAGCGCGGGGAGGACTCCCTCCGGGTTCAGGAACGGCTCGCCCATCCCCATGAACACGACCCGCAACCCTTCCGGCCGCCCGCCGACGTCGTCCACGACGGCCGCGAGCTGCCCGACGATCTCACCGGCCGTCAGGTTGCGTCCGGCGCCCAGCCGTCCCGTCACGCAGAAAGCGCAATCGACCGCGCAGCCCGTCTGCGACGAGAGGCAGACTGTGAACTTGCCGGGAGCTTCACCCCCTCTCCCTCCGGGAGAGGGCCCCGGTGAGGGGGCGGCATCGGGACGGACGCTTCTCGCGTCCTCGAACTCGTTGACGGCCGCCGCACTCGCGTCTCCCGGCATGAACACCGCTTCGACGAGCGCTCCGTCCTCGAGGCGGAGCCCGTACTTCACGCTTCCGTCGCGGGACGGCTCGCGGCGCACGATCTGCGGCAATCCGATCGGCATCTCGGTTTCGATCCGATCCCGCAGCTCGCGCGGCACCTCGTGGATCTCGGCGGCCGAGCGCGCGCCTCGGCGGTGAAGAGCGTCGAAGATCTGCCGCCCGCGGTACTCCGGCACACCCCAGCTCTGCGCCTGCGCCTCCCACTGCGAACGGGACAACCCGAGGGCCCGGGGAGAGGGTCTGGAGGCGGTCATGGGCCGTCGTGCGGCCGCCGGGAACAGCCCGCTCAGTCGCTCTTGAGAGAGCGGACGCGGCGGGCCGAGCGGGCGAGACGGGTGGTGACAGTCCGACGGTTGCGCACCTTGCGGGTCGGGTCGATGCCGACGGACTTCAGGAATCGCAGGTCTTTGACGTTGATGCGGAACGCGGCGCGCTCCTCCCCCGGCTCGAGCCCGCGCGCCGAGGAGCGCGACCGCGAGCTTCCACGCCCCTCGCGCCGGTTCACGCCGACCTTCGCGTCGAGAACCATGTACAGGTTGTAGCCCTCGTCGCGGATCCGCTGAATGGAATCGTGCACGCGACCCGAGCCCGAGATCGACTCGTTGATCGCCTGACCCAGCTCCTTCAGCATCTCGCGAAGGTGATCGTTCAACTCCATGACCGCGGCGATTATCCACTCCGGTTCGCGGAAGCGTCAAGCATGGTCGGCGCTCCGCATTGGTGCTATCCTGTTGCGCTGACTCCCCTGCCACCCGTGCGCGTACCGCACACGAGCTGATACCTTTCTCTCGGTGTTTTCCTTCTTCGCGCACCTCGCCTGCACGAAGTGCGGCGCGACGTACGAACGCGACAGCCGGTTCGGCATCTGTCCCGCGCCCGGCTGCGGGCGTCCGCTCTTCGCGCGCTATCACGACCGCGCGCTCGATCGCGATGCGATCTCCGAGCGACCGCGCGGGATCTGGCGCTGGAGCGAGATGATGCCGGTCGAACGACCGGAGAACGTCGTCTCGCTCGGCGAGGGCGGCACGCCGCTTCTGCGCGCCGAAAGACTCGGCTCCCGCGCGGGCTTCGCGGATCTTCGAATCAAGGACGAGTCGGGAAACCCGACCGGGTCCTTCAAGGCGCGTGGCCTGTCGGCCGCGGTGTCGAAGGCGAAAGAGCTCGGGTTCCAGCGCATCGCGCTGCCGAGCGCGGGCAACGCCGGCGGCGCCGCCGCGGCTTACTCGGCGCGCGGGGGTCTGTCCTGCGACGTCTTCCTCCCGAAGGACACGCCGCCGCTCTTCTCCTCCGAGTGCGAGCGGTACGGCGCGCGGGTCACGCTCGTCGACGGGCTGATCGACGCGTGCGGCAAGCTCGTCGCGGAGGGCGCGGTGAAGGGAACGTGGCACGACGTCTCGACCTTGAAGGAGCCGTACCGGGTCGAGGGGAAGAAGACGATGGGCTACGAGCTCGCGGAGGACCTCGGCTGGGAGCTGCCCGACGCGGTGCTCTACCCGACGGGCGGCGGGACCGGCTTGATCGGGATGTGGAAGGCGTTCGACGAAATGGAGCGGCTCGGGTGGATCGGAGCGAAGCGGCCGCGCATGATCGCGGTCCAGGCCGCCGGATGCGCGCCCATCCCGAAGGCGTTCGAGGAGGGCAAGGCCGAGGCGGAGCGGTGGAGCGGCGCCGCGACCTACGCGTCGGGCTTGCGCGTGCCGAAGCCGTTCGCCGACTTCCTGATCCTCGCTTACGTGCGCGAGTCGGGCGGCGACGCGGTCGCCGTGACCGACGACGAAATGCGCGCCGCCGAAGACGAGATCGGCGCGGCGGAGGGGTTATTCGTCTGCCCGGAAGGCGCGGCGACGTGGGCGGCCGCGAAGAAGCTCGCGGACGCCGGAAGGCTGGAGCGGCGCTCGCGGATCGTGCTCTTCAACACCGGAACCGGATTCAAGTACGTCCGCTAGAATTGCGGGTTCCATGAGATTCGACTCTCTGCGCCCCCGTCTCGATCCGATCCTCCCGACTGTGGAGAAGCCGGGGCGCTACGTCGGGCTCGAGCGCAACGTCGTCCGCAAGGATCTTCCGGCGCGGGCGGTGACCGTCGCCCTCGCCTTCCCCGACACCTACGAGATCGGGATGAGCCACACGGGCCTGAAGATCCTCTACGAGATCGTGAACCGCCGCGAAGATTTCGCGTGCGAGCGGACGTACGCGCCCTGGGTGGACCTCGAGAGTCGCATGCGCGCGGAGCGGATCCCACTCTTCACGGTCGAGTCGTTCGCCCCGGTCGCCGACTTCGACGTCGTCGGCTTCTCGCTGCAGTCGGAGCTCAACTACTCCAATGTCCCGAACATGCTCGACCTCGCGGGGATCCCGGTGTGGCAGCGCGACCGGGCCGAGAGCGATCCGATCGTCCTCGGCGGGGGGCCGTGCACCGCGAACCCCGAGCCGGTCGCCGACTTCTTCGACGCGTTCCTGATCGGCGACGCGGAGGAGGCGCTGCCGATGTTCCTCGACGCGCTGAAGGAGGCGCGGGCGGCCGGCCTCTCCCGCCGGGACGTGCTCGCGCGCCTCGCGTCGCTCGACGGCATCTACGTTCCCTCGCTCTACGACGTCGCCTACCGGGAAGACGGTCGGATCGCCGCGATCGTCCGCAACGACCCGCGCGCGCCGGAGCGGGCGCGCCGCACGTGGGTGCCGGTCCTGAAACCCGAGTACTACCCGGACAAGCCGATGGTCCCCTCCGTCGAGATCGTGCAGGACCGCCTGGGCCTGGAGGTCATGCGCGGCTGCACGCAGGGGTGCCGCTTCTGTCAGGCGGGCTACTGGTACCGCCCGGTGCGCGAGCTCGATCCCGGCGACGTCGTGAACATGACGAAGTCGTTCATCGCCGAATCGGGATGGAGCGAAGTCGGGCTCCTCTCCCTCTCCACCGCCGACTACTCGCAGATCGAGCCGCTCGTGCGGTGTCTCGCGCCCCAGCTTTCCGACCGGCGCGTGTCGATCTCGCTTCCGTCGCTGCGCGCCGAGGCATTCTCGGTCGGCCTCGCCGACGCCGTGTCCGAGGTCCGGAAATCCGGCTTCACCTTCGCGCCGGAGACCGGGTCGGACCGCCTCCGCCGCGTCATCAACAAGACCTTCACCAACGCGGACATGATCCAGGCGGCCGACGTCGCGTTCGCGCGCGGCTGGGACCTCATCAAGGTCTACACGATGATCGGCCTCCCGACCGAAGACAAACCGGACTTGGACGAGCTCGTCACGCTCGTCGAGGGGATCCTGGCGCAGGGCCGCAAGCACGGCCGCAAGGAAGTCAACGTCTCGGTGGGGCCGTTCGTCCCCAAGTCCTGGACGCCCTTCCAGTGGGCGCCGTTCGACGGCGTCGATCTGCTCGAAAAGAAGCTCGCGTATCTCAAGGAGCGATTCCGCCGCGTCCGCGGGGCGCGGATGAAGTGGCACGAGCCCCTCGAGGCCGAGATCGAGTGCGTGCTCTCCCGCGGGGACCGGCGGATGGCGCGGGTCATCCACTCCGCGTGGAAGTCGGGAGTCAAGTTCGACGGCTGGAGCGAACACTTCCGCCACGACCTCTGGATGCGCGCCTTCGAGGCGGAGGGAATCCCGAAAGAATCCTACCTGCGCGCGTACGACCTCGACGAGGTGCTTCCCTGGGACGTCCTCGACATCTCGATCAACAAGCGTTTCCTGCGCGTCGAGCTCGTGAAGGCGATGAAGGAGATGCGCACCGAGGACTGCAAGTGGGGGCACTGCTACGCCTGCGGCGTGCCGGGAAACGGTGAGGACACCGTCCTCGCGGCGAGCCTGCCCGGCTCTCTCCCGACGCTCGATCCGGCCGTCGCCGCTTCGGGGGATCCCGCGTCGTATCGCGAGGTCGAGAAGGGAGCGGCCTATCGCCAGAAAGCGATGCCGGATCTGCCCTCCGCCGTCCGACGCGTGCCGGCGGCGGCGCCCAGGGTCGTGCGGCACCGCGTCACCTTCGAGAAGACGGGAGACGCGCGCTTCCTCTCCCACCGCAATACGATGGACGTCCTCGAGCGGGCGATCCGCGCGGCGGCCCTGCCGGCACGCTATTCGGAAGGCTTCAACCCGCACATGAAGCTCTCGATGGGACCGGCGCTTCCGCTCGGCCTCGAAAGCCGGCACGAGGTCTTCGACGTCGAGGGAGTCGCGGCTTTCGGACCCGACGCCGCGCGGGTCATCAACGAGAAGCTGCCTGCCGGAATGCTCGTCCGGGAGGTTCGCGAGCTCGGCCCGGCCGAGCCGGCGCTCTCGCGGTCCGTCAAGTCCGCCCGCTACGCCGTGCGGCTCGACTCCGCCGAGCAGGTCGGCCGCGCGGCCGAAGCGATCGATAACGGCTGGCGCGAGGCGATGCCGGCGCTGCGGGCACTGTCGCTCGAAGGCGACGAGCTCTGCTTCGAGGTCAACCTCGATCAGAGCGCGGGAGAGACGGCCACCGCGAAGAAAGTGCTCGAGACCCTTCTCGGCGTCCCGCCCGAGGCACAGGCGACGCTTTCGGTCACCCGCCGGGCGACGGTCCTGGGCTGACCGCCGGCCCGATGCCCTACCGCGTCACCGTCACCGCGCGGTTCGAAGCGGCGCACAACCTGATCGACTACCCCGGCGGGCCCGAGCCGCTCCACGGACACTCCTACCGCGTGGAGGCGGTTCTCGAGAACGAGAAGCTCCAGCAGCACGACCTCGCGATCGATTTCGTCGCCGCGAAACGGGCGCTCGACGCGATCGCGAAGGAGCTCGACTACCGCTACATCAACGAGCACCCCGATTTCGCGGCGCGCAACACCTCCGCGGAGAACCTCGCCCGCTGGTTCGCCGAGAGGCTCGACGCCTCGGGGGCCCTCGGCTGGACGCGCGTCGCCGAGGTCACGGTCTGGGAAGGCCCGGAAAACCGGGCGACGTACGCGCCGAGGGCTTGACTGCCCGTCGAGGCGAGCGTACCTTCCCAAGAACGAATCCCCGACGGTGCCCGTTCCCCGGGAGGTGTAGAAGTGGGTAAGACTGCGCGCGCGCCATTCCTCGCTTTCGCCCTCCTGTCCTGGGCGGCATCGCTCTCCGCCGGCGTCGTCATCACCGTGACCAGCACCGCGGATACCGCCGCGAACGACGGCGTCTGCACGCTGAGCGAAGCGATCACGTCGGCCAACACCAACGCCGCCTCGGGTGGGGCGGCCGGGGAATGCGTCGCGGGCGCCGTGAGTCTCGATGCCATCCAGTTCGACATCACGGGCGGCTGTGCCGTTCCCTGCACGATCACGCCGGGAACGGCTCTGCCGTCGATCACCGCCCCGGTCATCGTGGACGGGTACTCGCAACCGGGCGCCAGCGCCAATACGCTCGCCGTCGGAAACGACGCCGTTCTCAAGATCGAGTTGAACGGCACCACCGCGGGAGGGGTCGGTCTGACGCTCGCCGCCGGCTCCGGCGGAAGCACGATCCGCGGCCTCGTCGTCAACCGCTTCGCGACCGCCATCCTCGTTCAGTCCGCGGGGAACCTCCTCGCCGGCAATTTCATCGGCATCGATCCCACCGGAACGATCGCGCGTGGAAACACGAGTCACGCCATCGAGATCACGAGCACCAGCAACACCATCGGGGGAACGACGCCGGCCGCGCGGAACGTGATCTCGGGAAGCGACCTGCAGCAAGCCCGGGCCGGAATTCACTTGACGGGCAGCGGCGCGACCGCAAACACGATCCATGGCAACTACATCGGCACCAACGCGGCCGGCGCCGCCGCCATACCCAGTTGGTTTGGAATCCTGTCCGAGTCCGGAGGCGGACACGCGATCGGCGGGACCGCCGCGGGGGCCCGCAACGTCGTATCCGGGAACTCCAACACGGGCGTCTCCTTGAGCAGCAGCAACAACACCGTCTTCGGAAACTTCATCGGGGTGAACGCCACCAACACCGCGCCACTGCCCAACGGAAATCAGGGGCTCCGCATCGACAGCGGGTCCAGCAACGTCATCGGCGGAACCGGCGTCAATGAGCCCAACGTCATTTCCTTCAATGGCGACATCGGCGTGCGGATCGCGTTCAACGGCAACAACACGGTGCGCGGGAACACGATTCGCGGGAACGTCGACGGCGGCGTCCAGGTTTACGGAGGAAGCGGACACCTGATCAGATCCAACGCGATATTCGAGAACAGTGTTTCGACTCCGCCGAATCTCGGGATCGACATCGACCCGGACGGGAGCTCACCGGACGACGGCGTCACGCCAAACGACCTCGGACCGCCGCCCGACACGGACACCGGCCCGAACGACGTCCAGAACTTCCCGGTTCTGACCGCCGCCAGCTTCGCCGGCGGAATGGTCTCGTTCTCCGGCACCCTGGCGAGCACCCCGAGCACGACCTTCACCCTCGAGTTTTTCGTCAACGGAGTCTGCGACCCGTCCGGCTTCGGCGAGGGAGAGGTCCCGGTCGGAACGGCGCAGGTCGCGACCGACGCCAGCGGAAACGTGACGTTCGGCCCGATCGCCTTTGCCGTGGCGAGCCCGCTGCAGTTCGCCACCGCGACGGCGACCAACCCGGGTAACAGCACGTCCGAGTTCTCGCAGTGCCTCGCGATCGCCGGAGGGGTGACCCCCACCCCGACGTCGACCCCGACTCCGACGTCGACCCGGACGCCGACAGCGACCCCGACCCCGACCATCACGCCCGGTGGGCCGACTCTCACTCCCTCGTTCACCCCGACGCTGACGGCCACGCCGACGCAGACGCTCACCTCGACCCCGACACCCACTCCAACAGTGACGATCACGCCCGGCGGCCCGACGTTCACGCCCACGTCGACGCCCACCCTGACCGCGACGCCGACGCCGACCTCGACGCCGACTCTCACCGTCACCCCGGGCGGCCCGACGTTCACGCCGACCCCGACGCCTACCCTGACCGCGACGCCGACGCCGACCTCGACGCCGACCCTCACCATCACCCCGGGCGGCCCGACCTTCACGCCGACGTCGACACCGACCCAGACGATCACGCCCGGAGGCCCGACGCTCACTGCGACCGCAACCGCGACGCGGACCCCGACCACCATTCCGCCGAGCGCGACCGCGACGGTCATCGGTGGGGGCGGAGTTCCGCCTCTCGGCTCGATCCCGACGCTCTCCGGCGGGATGCTGGCGCTCCTGGCCCTGGGCCTCGCGGCGGCGGCGATGGCGCTGATCCGCCGACCTTAACGATCGCGACGGTGAGGGTCTCCGGGCGGCGTTTTCGACGCCGTGCCGCCGCTTTCGTTGGTGTTACGCAAGGTAACGATTTTCGTCAAAACGCCCCTGGTGAGTGGGGTCACCAGGTCGACGTAAGCTTTTGTTCTAAAATCTATTAGACGTTCGTTGAGGGTCCGGCACGCCGTTCGCTACAAACGGGTCCCAGCTCCCGAAGGAGTGCGGACCCTAGGTATTCGGTCGGAAGGAATTTAATGAAACGGTCCACTGGGTGTACAGGGACACGTGTCTTCGGGAAGGGAGCTCGTGAAGACAGCAGAAGGTGAGCCGAGGCGCGAACGCGGAATGACCCTCGTGGAAGTTTCGATCACGATCGCCATCCTGGGGACCCTGGCGCTCCTGGTGGCGCCGGTTGCGTCCAAGCTCATCCGACGGTCCCAGGCCCTCGCCGCGTATTCCTCGATGCGACAGGCCCTCGCGGCGGCGCGCCTCCAGGCCGTCAAACGGGGCGTTCCGGTCGTCGTCCAGTTCAGCCTGACGCCGGAGAAGAAGATCCAGCTCCACACCTTCCAGGATCGCGTGGACAAGGAGACTCCCCTGGACAGCACCGAGCAGGGACAGGTCGGGAATCTCGTTCAGGACGCGAACGAGCCGACGCTGGGAGAAATCGTCCTGCCCTCGACGGTCGCCGTTTGGAAGCAGGGGGGCACGAAGAACGACACGGGGGAGGGAATTGCCTTCGACGAGTACAACGGGGACTCGTCGCTCACGGATCGGGTCGGCTTCCTGGCGACGGGGGGGATCTTCCCTCCCGAAGACACGGCGACCTCCGGGCTTCCGAATCTCTCGGGCGGGAGGGGCATCTACTTCGCGGATTCCGCCGGCAAGAACTACTTCCGGGTGACCATCGACAGCGATATCTCGGGTCGGCTGGTGGTCGACAAGTACCAGGCCGGCACGGGCTACAAGGCGACGGGATGGACATGGTATTGAAATCGAAACCGAAGGCGCGGCGCACCGACGCCGGAATGACCCTGATCGAGGTCCTCGTCGCGACGACGGTCCTCGGTCTGGCGCTCCTGGCTCTCGCGCCGATGTTCACGAGCGCCGTCCGGACCAACGCGTCGGCCAACCAGCTCACCAACGCGAACACGCTGGCGCGGGAGAAGCTCGAGGAGCTCTCCGGCTACCTCCGTAGCGACCCCCGTCTCGCCGTGGCCTCACCCAACAACGCGTCGGGCCCCACGACCACCTCGGTGGGGACCGGAAGCGTCGTCGGCGTGAACACGTGGTGCCAGAACGACCTCCCCCGCTGGTACAACCCGCAGACGGGGGCTACCTCGACCGCGGCCACGCGGCCGGGCGTGGCGTGGTTTTCCTACCCCTACACGCGGACGTACACCGTCGAGCAGTTCGGCGCGGACCTCGTCACGCGGATCGTCGCGCCGGCGCCCTACGTCGTGAAGGTGATCACCGTGACCGTTCGCCCGACGAGCGGTCCGTTCCCGGGGCTTCGAACGAGCCGCCAGGCGCTCATCCTGAGGCTGCGCGATGCTTAGGGCTCGCCGGGCCCGACGCGAGCGCGGTCTGACGCTCATCGAGACGCTGATCACGATGGCCGTCCTGATCGCCGTGATGGTCGGTCTCTACGCGCTCCTCGACTCTTCGAACAAGCTCGCGAAGCAGGAGACGAACGTCGCGGAGGCCCAGCAGTCCGTCCGCATCGGCGTCTCGGAGGTCACGAGGGTGGTCCGGCAGGGCCGGGTCGGGGGCCTCTTCATCGCCAACGCGATCCTGCCGATCGAAAACAACAGCGCGGGCGGCGTGTCGTTCACCGACATTTCGGGAGTTTCGCACTTCGTCCGCAAGGGGACGGACGTCATCGGGGTCCGCGGCATCATCTCCGGCGACAAGTACGGCGTCGCGACGGGCGACGTCACCTGTGGCGGGAGCTGCGCCACGACGAACGCGATGACCGTGACGATCCGCGCCACCTCCTCGAGCGGGGTCGTCAACTTCGCACCGGACACCCTCCCCTCGATGGCGTCCAAGACGCGGCCGTTTTACTTCGTGGTCGCCGACGGCTCGAGCGAGATGCTGACGACGGGAGTCGGGACGTATCTGGTCCCGGTGTACTACGTCGGTCTGGTCGACACGACCGGCACCTGGTACATCCAGACCTCCGACACCTTCACGTTCGTCATGGATCCGACGGACGAGGGCGCGCGCAAGCTGACCGCGGCCGCTCCGACGGCCACCGCCATGGACAAGCCCTTTTCGGCAGGCGTCGTGGACGAGATCCGTTTCTTCGTCGACGAGGGTCCGGCAGACGCTTCGACGAGCACGGTCGACACGCATCCATCGCTCGCGGAGGCGACGTTCGATCCGCAGTCGGGGAACTGGGAGATCCAGCCGCTGATCGAGGACGTCGAGGACTTTCAGATCGCCTACGGGGTGGACGGGATCGACGGAAGCGTGCGCGACAAGGGAATCTCGCCGGCCGCGTACAGCGCCACTCTGAACGCCGACGAATGGGTCGGCAACGTGCAGGCTGAGGTGGCGAACAAGCTCACCGTGTCGGGGAATCCCCAGCGCGTCGAGGCGTTCATCGACTCTTCCGTCCCGACCGGACCGACGGCCCCGGCGCTCGCTTCGGCCGCGTTGCGGTCGGTGATGGTGGGTCTCGTCGTCAAGTCGGTGGATCCGGACTTCACGTACAACGGACCGGGGGCGCGCGGGTTCGCGCTCCTCGATTCCACGGCGGCTTCCTTCTCGGCGACGACCGGCCGGCCGTATCGGCGCCGGCTCCAGCGGTTCGCCGTTTCGCTTCGCAACTACCAGTGATCGGGAGAGAGGTGGAACGATGAAAAGACGTCTTCCAGTCCGGGACCGCCGCGGCGAACGCGGGATGGCGCTCTTCGTCGCCCTGCTCATGCTGCTCGTGGTCACCGTCATGGGAATCGCGCTGATGCTCACGGCGTCCTTCGAGCAGACCCTGATCGGGACCGAGAGCCGGATCTCGCGAATCTTCTACGCCGCGGACTCGGGTGTCGAGTACGGC
>Ga0209971_1000099_pt1 | contig 25501 bp, 25 predicted proteins | sample InoplaM3SAM_FD_187588 | JGI IMG/M metagenome (GOLD analysis project Ga0209971, IMG submission 187588) | Arabidopsis thaliana rhizosphere microbial communities from the Joint Genome Institute, USA, that affect carbon cycling - Inoculated... | ecosystem: Host-associated > Plants > Roots >... | reverse complement strand
GGTGTTCTTCGAGGCGGCCTATGTCGCCGAAGTGGTGCGCGGCGGCTTGCAGGCGATTCCCAAGGGGCAATATGAAGCGGCTGCGGCCATGGGGCTTGGCTACTGGCGAAGCATGATCCTGGTGATCCTGCCGCAGGCGCTGAAGATGGTGATCCCGGGCATCGTCAACACCTTCATTGCCCTGTTCAAGGACACCAGCCTGGTGATCATCATCGGCCTGTTCGATTTCCTCAACAGCATCAAGCGCGCCACATCGGACCCAGCCTGGCTGGGGATGTCGACCGAGGGTTACGTGTTCGCGGCGCTGGTCTACTGGATCTTCTGCTTTGGTATGTCGCGTTACTCCATGCATCTGGAGCGCAAGCTCGACACCGGCCACAGGAATTAAAGGAACGACACCATGAACGAGACTTCACCGAATCCCGAGCGCCCCGAGCAGGCTGGCGAGCCGGTTATCCAGATGCAGGGCGTGCATAAATGGTACGGCCAGTTCCATGTGCTCAAGGACATCAATCTCAACGTCACCCAGGGCGAACGCATCGTACTGTGCGGCCCGTCCGGGTCCGGCAAGTCAACGACGATTCGCTGCCTCAACCGGCTGGAAGAGCACCAGCAGGGCCGCATCGTCATCAATGGCGTAGAGCTGACCAACGACCTGAAGCAGATCGAGGCGATCCGCAGCGAGGTTGGCATGGTGTTCCAGCACTTCAATCTGTTCCCGCATCTGACGGTGCTGCAGAACTGCACCCTGGCGCCCATGTGGGTGCGCAAGATGCCCCGGCGTCAAGCTGAGGAAATAGCCATGCACTATCTCGAACGCGTCCGGATTCCAGAACAGGCGGATAAATTTCCCGGGCAGCTTTCAGGCGGCCAGCAGCAGCGAGTCGCCATTGCCCGCGCGCTGTGCATGAAACCAAAGATCATGCTGTTCGACGAGCCGACCTCGGCGCTCGATCCCGAAATGGTCAAGGAAGTGCTGGACACCATGGTCGGACTCGCCGACAGCGGCATGACAATGCTGTGCGTGACCCACGAGATGGGTTTTGCACGCACTGTCGCCGACCGGGTGATCTTCATGGACAAGGGCGAGATCGTTGAGGAGGCGGATCCGGAAACCTTCTTCACCAACCCGGTCAACGACCGGACCAAGCTGTTCCTGAGTCAGATATTGCACTGAAGGCAGCGGCAAGCGCCGAGCCATAAGCGGCAAGTAGCAGCTGAAAAGCAAGAAGAGCAAAAAGAGCAAAAAGAGCAAGAGCAAAAAGAGCTTGCCGGCTTTTGGCGGCGGCCACCACACTGATTCGCTTGCCGCTTGCCGCTTGCCGCTTGCCGCTTGCCGCTTGCCGCTTGCCGCTTGCCGCTTGCCGCTTGCCGCTTGCCGCTTGCCGCTTGCCGCTGCCCCTAGCAGATCGTCATAGGCTAGAATACGCGGCCCGAATGCTCCCCTCCTTGAGGCTGTTCCGACGATGTTGATCCTGCGCGGCGCCCCCGCTCTTTCCGCCTTCCGTCACGGCAAGCTCCTGGCTCAACTGACCTCCAAGGTCCCCGCAATCAGCGGGTTGTACGCCGAGTTCGCTCATTTCGCCGAAGTATCCGGCACGCTTGGCGCGGACGAAGAGCAAGTGCTCTCCCGGTTGCTGAAATACGGGCCGAGCGTTCCGGTACAGGAACCTGCCGGTCGGCTGTTCCTCGTCGTTCCCCGTTTCGGAACCATTTCGCCCTGGTCGAGCAAGGCCAGCGACATCGCCCGCAACTGTGGTCTGGAGAAAGTTCAGCGCCTGGAGCGCGGCATCGCCTATTACGTGGCGGGAGAGTTGTCCGACGCTGAGGCTGGTCAGGTTGCAGCGGCTCTGCACGATCGCATGACTCAGCTGGTACTGGATCGCTTCGAAGACGCGGCGAACCTGTTCAGCCATGCGCAGCCGAAGGCGCTGACCGCGGTCGACGTGCTGGGCGGTGGCCGCACTGCGCTGGAGGAGGCCAACGTCTCGCTGGGCCTGGCGCTCGCTGAGGACGAAATCGACTATCTGGTCGAGGCCTTTACCAGCCTGGGACGCAACCCGCACGACATCGAGCTGATGATGTTCGCCCAGGCGAACTCCGAGCACTGCCGGCACAAGATCTTCAACGCCAGCTGGGACATCGACGGCCAGAGCCAGGAAAAATCCCTGTTCGGCATGATCAAGAACACCTTCCAGCTGCACGGCGAAGGTGTGCTCTCGGCCTATAAGGACAACGCCGCCGTAATCGTCGGCAATATCGCAGGGCGTTTCTACCCGAACCCCGATACGGGCGAGTACGCCGCCAGCCGGGAGCCGGTGCACATCCTGATGAAGGTGGAGACGCATAACCACCCGACTGCCATCGCTCCCTTTCCGGGCGCTGCCACAGGCTCGGGCGGTGAGATCCGCGATGAAGGCGCAACCGGGCGCGGTGCCAAGCCCAAGGCCGGCCTCACCGGGTTCACCGTATCCAACCTGAACATCCCCGGTTTCGAGCAGCCCTGGGAAGAGCCCTACGGCAAACCCGAGCGCATCGTGACGCCGCTGGACATCATGATCGAAGGCCCGCTGGGTGGCGCCGCGTTCAACAACGAATTCGGCCGCCCCGCGCTGAGCGGCTACTTCCGCACCTTCGAGCAGTCGATCAGCACACCGCGCGGCGAAGAAGTCCGCGGCTACCATAAGCCGATCATGCTCGCCGGCGGCATGGGTAACATCCGCGAAGAGCACGTACAGAAAGCCGAGATTTCGGTCGGTGGCAAGCTGATCGTACTAGGCGGCCCGGCCATGCTCATCGGCCTCGGCGGCGGCGCGGCCTCGTCGATGGCCACCGGTAGCAGCTCGGCCGATCTCGATTTCGCATCGGTGCAGCGCGACAACCCTGAAATGGAGCGTCGTTGCCAGGAGGTCATCGACCGTTGCTGGCAGCTGGGTGACAAGAACCCGATCAAGTTCATCCACGATGTCGGTGCTGGCGGGCTATCCAATGCCTTCCCCGAACTGGTCAACGACGGCGGCCGTGGCGGGCGCTTCGAGCTGCGCAAGGTCCCGAATGACGAGCCGGGCATGGCGCCCCACGAAATCTGGTGCAACGAGTCCCAGGAACGCTATGTGCTTTCGGTCGACGCGGCCGATCTTGCGCGTTTCGAAGCCATCTGCAAGCGCGAGCGCTGCCCGTTCGCGGTGGTCGGCGAAGCGACTGCTGAGTTACAGCTGACCGTTACCGACAGTCAGTTCGGCAACAATCCGGTCGACATGCCGCTCAACGTCCTGCTTGGCAAGGCTCCGCGCATGCACCGCAGCGCCGTTCGTGAAGCCGAACTGGGCGATGCTTTCGACGCCGGGCAGGTCGATCTTGCCGAGGCAATCGAACGCGTACTGCATCACCCGGCGGTCGCCAGCAAGAGCTTCCTGATCACCATCGGGGACCGCAGCATCACCGGCATGGTGGCGCGTGACCAGATGGTCGGCCCATGGCAGGTGCCGGTGGCCGACTGCGCCGTCACCGCCACCAGTTATGACGTCTATACCGGCGAAGCCATGGCGATGGGCGAACGCACGCCGTTGGCATTGCTCGACGCTCCTGCGTCGGGTCGCATGGCCATCGGTGAAACGCTGACCAACCTGGCTGCCGCACGTATCGAGAAAATTTCCGATATCAAGCTGTCCGCCAACTGGATGGCTGCGGCGGGCCATCCAGGCGAGGATGCGCGCCTGTACGACACGGTCAAGGCGGTCGGCATGCAACTCTGTCCTGAGCTGGGAATCACCATTCCGGTCGGCAAGGACTCCATGTCGATGAAGACCCGCTGGACGGAGGAGGGCGCGGAGAAGAGCGTAACCTCGCCGCTGTCGCTGGTCGTATCCGGCTTCGCGCCAGTGGTCGACATTCGTCAGACCCTGACGCCGCAGCTGCGTCTGGACAAGGGCGAGACCGATCTGGTGCTGATCGATCTGGGCCGCGGCCAGAACCGGATGGGCGCCTCGATCCTTGCGCAAGTCTACGGTCAGATGGCGCGCCACGCTCCGGACATCGACGACGCCGAAGACCTGCAGGCGTTCTTTGCAGTGATCCAGGGTCTTAATGCGGACGGGCTGCTGCTGGCCTATCACGACCGCTCCGACGGTGGCTTGCTGACCACGGTGCTGGAAATGGCGTTCGCCGGGCATTGTGGGCTCAACCTAAACCTCGATGCGCTGGTTGAAAGCGCGGCTCAGATCCCGGCGGCGTTGTTCAACGAAGAGCTCGGCGCCGTCGTCCAGGTCCGCCAGGGCGATACCGAAGTCGTACTGGCGCAGTTCAGTGCAGCGGGTCTGGCCGACTGCGTTTCTGTCATCGGCCAGCCGGTCAACAACGGTCACGTCGCGATCAGGTTCGATGGCGCCGATGTGTTTGCCGGCGACCGCCGTCTGCTGCAGCGTCAGTGGGCCGAGACCAGCTATCGCATCCAGCGTCTTCGCGACAATGCCGATTGCGCTGACCAGGAATTCGACGCGTTGCTCGAAGAGGACAATCCGGGTCTGAGCGTTACCCTGGGCTTCGATGTCAATGACGACGTCGCTGCGCCCTACATCAAGCGTGGCGTCCGGCCTGAGGTCGCGATCCTGCGCGAGCAGGGCGTTAACGGCCAGACGGAAATGGCCGCTGCCTTCGACCGGGCGGGCTTCGCCGCGGTTGACGTGCACATGAGCGACATCCTTTCCGGTCGCATCAGTCTCGAGCGTTTCAAGGGACTGGTTGCCTGTGGCGGTTTCTCCTACGGCGACGTGCTGGGTGCAGGGGAAGGCTGGGCCAAATCCATTCTGTTCAATGGTCGCGCACGCGAGGATTTCAGCGCGTTCTTCGAGCGCAAGGACAGCTTTGCGCTCGGTGTCTGCAATGGCTGCCAGATGCTCTCGAACCTTCACGAATTGGTGCCGGGCAGCGAGTCCTGGCCACACTTCGTGCGCAACCGTTCCGAGCAGTTCGAGGCGCGTGTCGCCATGGTCCAGGTGCAGGATTCGCCGTCGATTTTCCTGCAAGGCATGGCCGGCTCGCGTCTGCCGATCGCCATTGCCCATGGAGAAGGCCATGCGGAGTTCGAGAGCGAAGAAGCTCTGCTCGAGGCCGATTTGTCCGGTACCGTCGCGCTGCGTTACATCGACAACCACGGCAAAGTGACCGAGCGTTATCCCGCCAACCCGGGCGGTTCGCCGCGCGGGATTACTGGCCTGACCACACGCGACGGTCGGGTGACCATCATGATGCCGCACCCGGAGCGCGTATTCCGCGCGGTTACCAATTCCTGGCGCCCGGATGAGTGGCAGGAGGATGGCGGCTGGATGCGCATGTTCCGCAACGCTCGGGTCTGGATCGATTGATCCGCTGAGCAAAACGAGAAGCCCGAGACGTGATCGTCTCGGGCTTTTTTTATGCGCAAGGATTCCGAGTCATTGGCGCCGATGAACCAAGCACTTCGATGCGCGTCAGATATCCACCCTGGCAGAATAGCGATGCGCTATCACTGCACTGTTCGGGTTGCATGGCTGCGCATCGCTGGCCGTTTCTGTGGAGAGGTTGATGTACAAGCTATGTTTCTACGTTCCGGACAGCCATCTGGAAGCGGTGAAGAAGGCAGTATTCGCCGCTGGAGCCGGCCGCATCGGCAACTACGACAGCTGTTGCTGGCAGGTGCTTGGTCATGGGCAATACCGGCCGCTGGACGGTAGCCAGCCATTTCTCGGACAGGCCGGCCACGTGCAGCAGGTCTCGGAATGGAAGGTCGAACTGGTTGTCGCCGACGAGCTGATTCACGACAGCGTCAAGGCGCTCAAGCGAAGCCATCCCTACGAGACGCCGGCGTTCGAGGTCTGGCGTCTGTCGGACATGCAGTTCTGAGTCGCGTTCTGCCGCTAATCTCCGAGCGCGACTGGAATCAGGCGCGGCGCGGCGGGAAGATCGCCACGCCGCCAAGGTTGTTTTAAACGATGACGTTAAGCCGAACGTCGATGTTTCCGCGCGTGGCGTTCGAGTAAGGGCACACCTTGTGCGCGGCTTCGGTCAGCTGTTCGGCGAGCGATTGCTCAAGGCCGGGAAGGCTGACGTCCAGTTCGACTTCAAGACCGAATCCGCCTGGAATCTGGCCGATGCCGACCTTACCGGTAACCGAGGTGTCGGCAGGCAGTTTCTGCTTCATCTGCGCGGCGGTGAACTTCAATGCACCTATAAAGCAGGCCGAATAACCCGCCGCGAAAAGCTGTTCAGGATTGGTGCCCTCGCCACCCTGACCACCCAGTTCGCGCGGCGTACTCAGTTGGACGTCGAGTTGACCATCCGCCGTGCTAGCCCGGCCGTCGCGGCCGCCGCTGGCTGTGGCTGATGCTGTGTAGAGCGCTTTGATGGCTTGCATGTCGCTGTCCTTTGGCTGCGGAATCGGACAGTCAATCTATCGCGCTAGTATTTTGCGCGCAAGATAAATGTTGTTGATTGGTCGGCGGCTCTGGTTTGATCGGCTAGAGACGCTGCTTGGTCATGCTGACCCGAGCGCATCGCGGAGCTTGTTCAGTTGATCACGAAGCGCTCGCAACGCGTCCGAAGAAAGTCCCGAGCATTCCGTCATGCAATGCGGGAAATCCTCGGCGCGGAGCTTCAGTGCGTGTCCAGCTTCGGTGAGTCGTAATTCGACGACGCGCTCATCAGCCCGGCTGCGCAACCGTTTGAGCAGTCCCTCGGCTTCCAGGCGCTTGAGTAGTGGGGTCAGTGAGCCCGGCTCGGTCAGCAAGCGGCTGCTGATCTCGCCCACCGTGATGCCGTCGCGCTCCCAAAGCACCAGCATCGCCAAATACTGCGGATAAGTCAGGCCAATGCCCTGGAGCAACGGCTTGTAAGCCTTGGTCATCTGGAGCGAAGCTGAGTAAAGGGCGAAACACAGCTGATTATCGAGCAACAGGTGCTCGTTCGTAGACGTCTTGGTCATGGGTGTCCGATCTGAGGCGGTGGGGTCATGTGCGCCGCCTCGCCTGTTGCCAGGCTCGGTGCCGCTGGCTGGTCAAGGGCGGATCTCGATCAGCGTGCCGTCCTTGACCAGATTCCAGATCTCGCGCATGTCGTCGTTCTTCAGGGCGATGCAGCCTTCGGTCCAGTCCAGGGTGTGGAAAAACCACTCGGGATATTCCTCGTCGACTGGCGTGCCGTGAAGCATGATCATGCTGCCTGGGCGGGCGCCGTCGCGGCTGGCACGTGCGAGATCCTTCGCGTTCGGGTAGGAGATGTGCATCGCCAGGTTGTAGTTATCGGAAGTCTTGCGCCAATCGATCCAGTAGAAGCCTTCCGGGGTGCGCTGATCGCCCTCACGCTGCTTTGGCCCCTGCTGCTTGCCCAGCGAAACCCGATAACTTTTCATGGTGACGCCGCGGCTGATGAGCTGAAGCTGGCGCTGGGACTTGATCACCAGCACCTTGTCGATGAAGTTGTCGTCATGAACGGGGGCGGCGGTGGCGTGTGACAGGGCGGCAAAGGTAAAGCAGCAGATCGCTAGCAGCCAGCGCATCGGAATGTTCCTGAATCTCTACGGCATCAGACCTGTCGACGTACCACCCGCATGGCTTCGATGGCTTCGTTGCGCACCGGGAAGGTCTGCTGCACCCGGTCGGCGAAAAAGTATTCTAGGGTACGGCCAACGGTGGGAAAAGCCAGCTCGGACCAAGGGATGTCCGACTCCTGGAAAAGCTCGACCTGTAGGCTTTCTTCACCCGCCGCGAAGCTTGGCTCGACCAGTTCTGCGCGGAAGAACATATAGACCTGATCGATATGCGGCAGGTCGAAGAGTGTATAGAGCTGCAGTTCCTTTACGGTGGCGCAGGCCTCTTCCAGCGTTTCCCGCTCGGCGGCCTGCTGCACCGTTTCTCCGTTTTCCATGAATCCGGCCGGCAATGTCCAGTAACCGCGGCGAGGCTCGATCGCGCGTCGGCAGAGCAGCACCCGGTCGCCCCATACCGGCAAGCAACCGGCGACGATTCGCGGGTTCTGGTAATGCACGGTTTTGCAGGCGTCGCAGACGAAGCGTATCCGGTTGTCACCTGCCGGCACCTGCCGGTTAATCGAGCCGCCACACTGGCTGCAGAAATTCATGGTCTCTCCTTTTATAGCGGCGTGTAGATCGCTCTAGACGTCTCGCTTTTATTGAGTGGCTTAAGGGGAATGCTTGCCTGAGCCAACCTGCCTTCCGGCCGCTACCGACCGGTCGCCGCAGTGCTGCGTGTTTCGGTAGCGCCCGTCTTGGGCGACTCGATTATTCATGCCATGATGCCGATCAAAGACTAGAAGAGAAGCTTCATGCTGGACAAGATTCTCCAACGGGTGCGTGACTACTCCCCGCATCTTCTGGAGCCGGAGGGCCGAATGCCCGAAGCAGGCGTACTGATGCCGATTACCCGATCGGCCTCGCCGGAACTGGTGCTGACCTTGCGCGCCAGCGGCCTGTCTACCCACGGTGGCGAGGTGGCTTTTCCCGGCGGACGACGCGACCCCGAAGACAGGGACCTGGCCCACACGGCACTGCGTGAAGCCGAAGAGGAAGTCGGTCTGGCGCCCGGCATGGTCGAGATCGTCGGGCCGCTCAGCAGCCTCGTTTCGTTACATGGCATCCATGTCACCCCCTTCGTCGGGATCGTCCCGGACTATGTCGAATACCGAGCGAATGATGCGGAAATCGCCTCGGTGTTTTCGGTGCCGCTGGAGTTTTTCTGCCAGGATGCGCGCGAGGTTACTCATCGCATCGACTATAAGGGCGGCGCCTGGTACGTCCCGTCGTACTGCTACGGCGAATACAAGATCTGGGGATTGACGGCGATCATGATCGTCGAGCTGGTCAACGTCGTGTACGACGCCGGCATCGAAATGCGCCGGCCGCCGGCTTCCTATATCGATCTGAGTCAAAAGAGGTCATGAGCGTGAAATATCGTCTGGGCGATTCCCGTGTCGAAACCCATCCTCAGAGCTGGGTTGCGCCGACCGCTACGCTGATCGGCAAGATCCGGCTCGAGGCCGGCGCCAGTGTCTGGTTTGGCGCAGTGCTGCGCGGTGACAACGAGCTGATCCTTATCGGCGAAAACAGCAACGTGCAGGACGGCAGTGTCATGCATACCGACATGGGCCATCCCCTCACGCTGGGCACCGGTGTGACGGTCGGCCACAACGCCATGCTGCATGGCTGCACCGTGGGCGACTACAGCCTGGTCGGGATCAATGCGGTGATCCTGAACGGGGCGAAGATCGGCAAATATTGCATCATCGGCGCGAACACCCTGATCGCCGAAGGCAAGGAAATCCCTGACGGCTCCCTGGTAGTGGGTTCGCCTGGCAAGGTGGTCCGCGAACTGACCGAGCAGCAGAAGAAGATGCTCGAGGCCAGCGCAGCTCATTACGTGCACAACGCTCAGCGCTACGCGCGCGATCTCAGCCAGCAGGACGACTGATGAGCGACCCCAAGCCGCTGGCCTCTCCCTGCGTCAGCATCTGCGCGCTGGACGAACACGATATCTGTACTGGCTGCCAGCGGAGCATCGATGAGATTCGCCGCTGGAGTCGCATGGACAACGACGAGCGTCGGCAGGTCCTGCTTCGTTGCCACGAGCGTGCGCGCGCCAGCGGCCTGTTGTTTTAGATCGGTTCGCAGGCTGTTGTTGCATCGCTTTGCGCCGGCATCCGCGCCGCCTGCCTCGTCATCGATCCGCTAGGCAACGCTGTGTTTCCGTATCGATCGTTTCATCATTTGTGTAGCTGTGCAGCAGCACCGGTACGTCAGAGAGCAAGGCATGACGTGCTGGCTGCGACGCGAGAGGGCTGGCCTTGCGACCAGAAAGGTGGTTTGGTGTTTTGCGCGATATTTCACGGGTCGCCCGTCTTCGCGCGGGCCGGTTTGCCCGGCATGTCGCGTTTTGCGCCGGTTGTCAGGCGTCTCCTGACGCCGGCGTGCTTTCGACGACCCAGCCGCGTACGCTTTTGACGCGGTTGTCAGCAGCCTGAAGGATTTCCAGCCGGTATTGGCCGATCTGCAAGCAGATTCCGCTGTCGGGGATATGTTCCAGCGCCTCGGTGATCAATCCGTTGATGGTCTTTGGTCCGTCGCAGGGAAGCTGCCAGCCCAGCGCGCGGTTTATCTCGCGCAGGTAGGCGGCGCCGTCGATCACCAGCGTGCCGTCGTCCTGTGGGTGGATGTCAGGGCTGCGCAAAGCATCCTGATTGCTGAACTCGCCGACGATCTCTTCCAGAATGTCTTCCAGCGTGACGATCCCGAGCACATCGCCGTATTCGTCAACGACTATGCCGATGCGCCGCTTCTGTTTCTGAAAATTGACCAGCTGCGTGGAAAGCGGAGTGTTTTCAGGAACGAAATAGGGCTCGTTGCACGCTTCCAGCAGGCTTTCGTGCGTCAGCTGATCATGGCTGAGCAGGCGCGCGATCTGGCGCATATGCACAATGCCTTCGATCTGGTTGATGTCAGTGCGGAACACCGGAAGGCGTGTGTGCGGCGTGGTGCGCAGCTGGGCCACGATGGTTTCCAGGTCGTCCTCGAGGTCGATTCCGGCAACTTCGTTACGCGGAATCATGATGTCGTCGACGGTTACCCGCTCCAGGTCGAGAACGCTGAGCAGCATGCTCTGTCGGTTCGTCGGCAAGCTTTCGCTCGATTCACGCACGACGCTGCGCAGTTCCTCGGTGGTCAGGCTGTCATTGCGCGTTTTGGATAGATCGATCCCAAGGAGCCGAAGCAGGCCATTGCTGACCCAGTTGAGCGAGGCTACCAGCGGATAGAGCAGTTTCTGCAGCATCAGCAAGGGCAGGCTGAGCGGGTAGGCAATGGCTTCCGGGCGAAGGGCTGCGAGGGTCTTGGGCGTTATCTCGCCGAAGATCAACAGGATGATGGTTGTGCCAATGGTCGCGACGACGATCCCGGCTTCGCCCCATAGCTTGATTGCGAGCACGGTGGCGATAGATGAGGCGAGAATATTTACGAAGTTGTTGCCGACCAGGATGGTCCCGAGGAGGCGGTCCGGGCGTTCGAGCAGGGCGCTCGCGCGGGTTGCGCCGCGGTGGCCTTCTTTGGTGCGATGCCGCAGCCGGTAGCGGTTGAGGCTGAGCATTCCAGTTTCTGAGCTGGAGAAGAATGCCGAGCACAGCAGCAGGAAGACCAGTATGCCCACCAGATAACCGGGGTGTAGATCGTCCACGTGGCGGTCCTGGTAGTGATCTAGATATGCAAAATGAATTCGCGAACCAGCTTGCTTCCAAAATAGGCCAGCATCAGCAGGCAGAAGCCTGCGAGCGTCCAGCGGATGGCCTTGTAGCCCCGCCAGCCGAGCTGATGGCGGCCCCATAGCAAGAGACCGAAGATCACCCAGGCGACAACGGACAGCAGGGTCTTGTGCACCAGATGCTGAGCGAAAAGGTTGTCGAGGAAGATCCAGCCGGAGATCAGCGATGCTGACAATAGCAACCAACCCGCAAGCAGAAAGCCGAATAGCAGGCTCTCCATGGTTTGCAGCGGTGGGAAATTCTTGATCAGGCCGGACGGTTGCTTGTGCTTGAGATGATGGTCTTGCAGCAGCAACAGCAACGATTGGAAAACCGCGATCGTGAGCATTCCATACGCCAGGATCGACAGCAGGATATGCGCCAATATTCCCGGTTGCTCGCTGATTGCCGGCGGTGTGCCGGACGGAGCGAACTGGGCGAAAAGTACCGTCAGGCAGCCCAGCGGGAACAGCAACAGCAAAAGGTTTTCGACCGGCATGCGGTACAAGGCCAGCAGGATCAACAGGATCACCGCTGCGGCGATCAGGCTCGAAGCGTTGAAGAAATCCAGATGCAGGCCGTTGGGCGAAAGCAACTGAATGAACAGGCTCACTCCGTGCGCAACAAGTGCCAGTGCTCCCAGGGCAAGAAGAAGGCGTTTGTTTGGGACGGTGCGTTGTGCCAGGCGAAGACCTTGATATCCGGTCACGCCGGCATACAGGCAGGCGGCAGCTAGGCTCGGTAGCAGAGGGTGCATAGGTCGGTTAGCGGGCTCGAAAGGCGCTGAGTGTGGCACAAACCCTCGGCACGCAAAAGCGCATTGATGCCGCCGGCAGCGCGACGGCGAGCTGCTGCAACGAGTGTTTCGGCCCGACACAGCGTGCGTCGGCGCAGACGCCTTGCCGATGCTGATGAAAAGCACCGTCCATGGGGTACCGGCACGGGCTGCCCAGCTTCTATAATCGCGCCCTTGAACCACATACAGCGTGGAAACGGCTCATGTTTGAAAACCTAACCGATCGCCTCTCGCAAACGCTTCGCCATGTGACCGGCAAGGCCAAGCTGACCGAGGACAACATCAAGGACACCCTGCGCGAAGTGCGGATGGCGCTGCTCGAGGCAGACGTTGCGCTGCCGGTGGTCAAGGATTTCGTCGCCAAGGTCAAGGACAGAGCGGTTGGTACGGAGGTCTCCAAAAGTCTGACTCCTGGCCAGGCGTTCGTGAAGATCGTCCGGGCCGAACTCGAAGAATTGATGGGCGCGGCCAACGAGGACCTTTCGCTCAGTGTCACGCCGCCGGCTGTCGTACTGATGGCCGGCCTGCAGGGCGCGGGCAAGACCACGACCGTCGGCAAGCTGGCGCGCCTGCTCAAAGAGCGCAAGAAAAAATCCGTACTGGTCGTGTCGGCGGACGTATACCGTCCGGCAGCCATCAAGCAGCTGGAAACCCTAGCCGCCGAGGTGGGGGTGTCATTCTTCCCGTCCGATACGAGCCAGAAGCCGGTGGAGATCGCACAAGCGGCTATTCGCGAGGCCAAGCTCAAATATATCGATGTGGTGCTTGTCGACACTGCCGGCCGACTGGCGATCGACGCCGAGATGATGGCCGAGATTCAGGCAATTCATGCCGCCATCAAGCCGGCCGAGACGCTGTTCGTCGTCGACGCCATGACCGGTCAGGATGCAGCCAACACCGCAAAGGCCTTCGGCGAAGCGCTGCCCTTGACCGGCGTAGTGCTGACGAAGGTCGACGGTGACGCTCGTGGCGGTGCTGCATTGTCGGTGCGACATATCACTGGCAAGCCAATCAAGTTTCTCGGTATGGGCGAGAAAAGCGATGCGCTTGAGCCGTTCCATCCAGATCGTATCGCCTCGCGCATCCTCGGCATGGGCGATGTGCTCAGTCTTATCGAACAGGCCGAGCAGACGCTGGATCGGGAGAAGGCTGAAAAGCTCACGAAGAAGCTTAAAAAAGGCAAGGGCTTCGATCTCGAGGACTTCCGCGACCAGCTTCAGCAGATGAAGAACATGGGCGGTCTCGGCGGCCTGATGGACAAGTTGCCCTCCATCGGCGGTATGAACCTGTCGCAGATGGGCAATGCGCAGGGCGCGGCAGAAAAGCAGTTCAAGCAGATGGAGGCGATCATCAACTCAATGACGCCCGCTGAACGTCGCAATCCAGACATCATCAGTGGCTCGCGCAAGCGCCGCATCGCGCTCGGTTCCGGCACGCAGGTGCAAGACATCGGCCGCCTGATCAAGCAGCACAAGCAGATGCAGAAAATGATGAAGAAGGTCAGCGGCAAGGGTGGAATGGCCAAGATGATGCGCGGCATGAGCGGCATGCTTCCTGGCGGCGGGATGCCCAAGTTTTAAAAGCTAGCTTTATGTTCCAGGTTATAAGTTTCGAGTAAAGGCGGCAGCGTAGGGTGGCTTCAGTCCACCAGCCCCGCCCTTGCGGGGTATGCTGAAGCCATGGGGCTGATTTCGCTTGCAGCTTGCAGCCTCCCTCTTTTACTCGTAAAATGCGCGGCCTTTCGGGCCCAGGCCCATTTTAAGTGTGTGCCTTAAGTTAGCACCGACTACAGGAACGATGTTCACATGGTAACTATTCGTCTCGCCCGTGGCGGCTCCAAGAAGCGCCCTTTCTACCACCTGACCGTGACCAACAGCCGCAATGCGCGCGATGGTCGTTTCGTTGAGCGTATCGGCTTTTTCAATCCGATCGCATCGGGTGCGGAAGTGAAGCTTTCGGTCAACCAGGAGCGCGCTACCTACTGGCTGAGCCAGGGCGCACAGCCGTCTGAGCGCGTTGCTCAGCTGCTGAAGGAAGCTGCCAAGGCTGCTGCCTGATCTGATGAACGTAACGTCTGCTCCGGTCGAAGACCTGATCGTCATCGGCAAAATCGTATCGGTGCACGGCGTTCGGGGTGATGTGAAGGTCTATTCCTTCACCGATCCCATTGAAAACTTGCTCGACTATCGACGCTGGACGCTCAGGCGAGGCGACGATGTCAGGCAGGCTGAGCTGGTCAAGGGTCGCCTTCAAGGCAACATTCTCGTGGCATCGCTCAAGGGTCTGACGGATCGGGAAGAGGCGCGTACCTTCGCCGACTTCGAGATCTGCATCGACCGCAGCGAGCTGCCGTCATTGACCGGTGATGAGTACTACTGGTTTCAGTTGCAGGGCCTTGTGGTCGTCAACCAGCTTGGGCAAGTGCTCGGCCGAGTCGACCATCTGCTCGAAACCGGAGCCAACGATGTCTTGGTAGTCAAACCGTTCGACGGGAGTCTGGACGAACGTGAGCGACTGCTGCCGTATACGGATCCCTGCGTGTTGAAGGTCGATCTGGATGCGGGGGAGATGCAGGTCGAATGGGATGCGGATTTCTGAGCGACATGCCCAGTCTTCGTATTGAAGTGATCAGTCTGTTCCCGGACATGTTCGCGGCCATCAGTGACTACGGCATTACGAGTCGTGCCGTAAAGCAGGGGCTGCTGCGCTTGCAATGCTGGAACCCTCGTGCCTACACCGACGATCGGCACCAGACGGTCGATGACCGTCCCTTCGGTGGCGGCCCCGGCATGGTGATGAAGATAAAGCCGCTCGAGCTTGCCCTGGCCGATGCCAAGCAGGCCGCTGGAGATGCGGCAAAGGTGATTTACCTGTCGCCCCAAGGCCGTCAGCTGAAACAGGCCGATGTCCGCGATCTGGCAAAGGAGGACGCGCTGATCCTCATAGCCGGTCGTTACGAAGGGGTCGACGAGCGCTTCATCGAGGCCTATGTCGATGAAGAGTGGTCGATTGGCGACTATGTACTGTCTGGCGGCGAGCTGCCGGCGATGGTGCTGATTGATGCAGTGACCCGTCTGCTCCCTGGAGCGCTGGGTCATGCTGATTCTGCCGAGGAGGATTCGTTTACCGACGGCCTGCTCGACTGCCCGCACTACACGCGACCTGAGGTGTATGCGGACAAACGTGTTCCAGAGGTGCTGCTCAGCGGCAACCATGAACACATCCGGCGCTGGCGTTTGCAGCAGTCCCTCGGAAGGACCTGGGAACGCCGCGCTGATCTTCTGGATAGCCGCTCGCTTTCTGGAGAAGAACAAAAGCTGCTGACGGAATACATTCGCCAGCGGGACGATAGTTAACGTATCGATGGCAGGCCGGAATTACCTGTCTCAGGAGCACACAGCATGACCAACAAGATTATCCAGGCGCTTGAAGCTGAGCAGATGACCAAGGAGCTGCCCCCGTTCGCCCCTGGCGACACCGTGGTTGTTCAAGTCAAGGTCAAGGAAGGCGATCGTGAGCGTCTCCAGGCCTTCGAAGGCGTCGTGATCGGCAAGCGTAACCGCGGCCTGAACAGCGCTTTCACTGTCCGTAAAATCTCCAACGGCGTTGGTGTCGAGCGTACTTTCCAGTACTACAGCCCGATGGTCGACAGCCTCAGCGTCAAGCGCCGTGGTGACGTGCGCAAGGCCAAGCTGTACTACCTCCGCGCGCTGTCCGGCAAGGCTGCTCGCATCAAGGAAAAGCTTTCCTGAGGGAAGGTTTTCTCGCGGTAAAAGAAGCAGCCTTCGGGCTGCTTTTTTGTGCCTCGTGCATTTGTATGACATGGCTGACCGCCGCGAGAATGGCCGGCAGCCGTAGCCGCCAGGCGAGCCACTGATTGGCCTGAGAGGCGCCCCCTAGCGCGTCGGGCGCGATGGGGATGGAGCGTTCGGTCATGGTTGTCAGTGTTAGGAAGATGGCCGCTGCCGGCGTCCGGTCGGGCGGGCCGAACGTTATGTGCGCGCCTGAAGGTTCTGACTGCCCAGGTTCTCTTAACAGGTCCGCCGGGTTTCATCGTGCCGGTGACGGCGCCGCACGGGCTGTGGAACACTTGACGGCTATCCTTGTGCGCGAAATATCGAATGACACCTCTCGACGACCCGCTCATTGATCGCTTCCTCGATGCCCTATGGCTCGAGCGCGGCCTCTCGGACAACACGCGCGATTCCTATCGCAGCGACCTCGCCCTGTTCAAGGGCTGGTTGCACGAGCGCGGCGTGGGTTTGGTCACGGCCGAGCGTGCCACCATTCTCGACCACCTGGCATGGCGTCTGGCGAACGGATACAAGGCTCGCTCGACGGCCCGCTTGCTGTCGGCGTTGCGGGGCTTCTACCGGTTTCTCGTGCGTGAAGGTGCGATTGCGTCGGACCCGACGCTGCAGGTTGAGCTACCGCAGCTGGGCAGGCCGCTGCCAAAGGCCCTGTCGGAGGCAGATGTAGAGGCGTTGCTGGCCGCTCCGGATCTCGGCGATCCGCTGGGGATGCGTGATCGCGCCATGCTCGAATTGCTCTACGCCACGGGGCTTCGGGTTACCGAGTTGGTTAGCCTTCGGCTCGAGCAGATCAACACGCGTCAGGGCGTGCTGCGTACGTTCGGCAAGGGCAACAAGGAGCGCCTGGTACCGCTGGGTGAAGAGGCGCTGCACTGGTTGCTGCGCTATCTGCGCGGCGACCGGGACGGCCTGCTCGGTGGCAAGCCCAGCGATGTTGTCTTTCCCAGTCGACGCGGTGACATGATGACTCGCCAGACCTTCTGGCATCGAATCAAGCTGCACGCACGGCAGGCGGGAATCGCCGTCTCGATTTCTCCGCACACCCTTCGTCACGCGTTCGCTACGCACCTGCTCAACCATGGGGCGGATCTGCGCGTGGTGCAGCTGCTGCTCGGTCACAGCGACCTGTCCACCACACAGATCTATACCCATGTCGCTCGCGCCCGGTTGCAGGCGCTTCATGCGCAGCACCATCCGCGTGGCTAGGCGCGCCGCGAAAAGCTGAGCGGCTTATCGCAAACCACAGAAGCCGACCGGGTGCGTCTGCACCCGGTCTGGTGGCCTATGTTAATCTGCCGGCCTTCCTTGATCTCGTAGTCCCCGGAGACTCCATGCGCGTGTTACGTTTTCTTGCTGCCGCGACCCTTGGTCTGGCCAGCACCCTGGCTCTGGGTGACGATGCCGATAAAGCGATCCGCGAATCGCTCCTGAAGATTCAGCCCGACATGCCAATCGAGGCGATTGCCGAGAGCCCCATGGATGGTGTCTATCAGGTGCAGCTCAAGGGCGGCCGGCAACTCTACGCCAGCGCGGACGGGCAGTTCGTCATCCAGGGCTTCATGTTCCAGTTCAAGGATGGCCAGGCGGTCAATCTGACCGAGCAGGCGCAAAGCCGCTCGGTCGCCAAGTTGATCGATGCGGTGCCAACCAGCCAGATGGTCGTGTTTGCGCCGGAAAAGCCCAAGGCCCATATCACGGTATTTACCGATACCGACTGCGCCTATTGCCAGAAGCTTCACAGTGAGGTTCCGGAATTGAACCGCCTGGGTATCGAAGTTCGCTACATGGCGTTCCCGCGGCAGGGGATGGGCAGCCATGGCGCCAACACCCTTGCCAGCGTCTGGTGCTCCAAGGATCGTCAAGTCGCCATGAACAAGGCCAAGGCGCGTGAAGACGTGCCTGAGGCCAAATGCGACGACCCGGTTGCCGAGCAATACGCGCTGGGCCAGTCGATCGGGGTGCAGGGCACTCCGGCTATCGTGCTCGCCGACGGTCAGGTGATTCCTGGTTACCAGCCGGCGCCCCAGCTTGCTGCCCTCGCTCTGCAGGCCAAAAAATAAGATTGGTGGGCTGCGCAGCTCGTTAAGCGGCCGCTTAGCCGGAACTGTTCACCTCCTTGCGTTCAAAGCCTGAAGGCAACCGAGGAGGTGTTCAGATGAGACTCGAAGGTTCATGTCATTGCCAGGCCGTTCGCTTTTCCGTCGAATCGCACGAGCCTTTTCCATTCATGCGTTGCTACTGCTCCATCTGTCGCAAGACGGCCGGCGGTGGTGGCTATGCGATCAATCTGGGCGGCGACCATCGGACGCTGCGCGTCGAGGGACGTGAGCATCTGGGCATCTACCGTGCACAAATCACCGATGCAGCGACGGGCGCCAGTCGTGTCAGCGACGGCCAGCGCCATTTCTGTAAGCTGTGCGGCAGCGCGCTCTGGTTGTGGGATCCGAACTGGCCCGATCTGGTGCACCCGCACGCCTCGGCAATAGACACGCAGCTGCCGCTCCCGCCTGAATCGACGCACCTGATGTTGGCCTCGAAAGCTGCCTGGGTCGAGCCTCAGATCGGGCCTGACGACCGCTGTTTTGCCGAGTATCCGGACGAGTCTCTGGCCCAGTGGCACCAGCGGCTGGGATTGCTGGATTAGGCCGCCTGATTGCCGGCCGGCGCGGGCCGGTCAGCGGATTTGACTAAAGCCTACGCGCTTCGTAATGTGCGTCTCTTTTTGTTCGGCCGCTGGGCGGGGTCGTTCGCTGGCATGGGGGAGTGCAGCTTGAAACCGGTGAAAGTTGGCATCTGTGGGTTGGGAACTGTCGGTGGCGGAACCTTCAACGTGCTCAAGCGCAACGCGACGGAAATTGCCCGTCGCGCAGGCCGCGGGATCGAGGTCGCGCAGATTGCCGCCCGTCATGCAAACCCCAGGTGCGACACCGGTACAACGCCGGTTACCGTGGACATCTTCGACGTTGCGGAGAACCCCGAGATCGATATCGTCGTCGAGCTGATCGGCGGCTACACGCTTGCGCGCGAGCTGGTGCTCAAGGCCATCGACAACGGCAAGCACGTGGTAACCGCGAACAAGGCGCTGATCGCCGTGCATGGCAACGAAATCTTCGCCAAGGCGCGCGACAAGGGCGTCATCGTTGCGTTCGAAGCCTCGGTCGCTGGTGGTATCCCGGTCATCAAGGCGATCCGCGAGGGCCTGGCGGGCAACCAGATCAACTGGCTCGCCGGCATCATCAACGGCACTGGCAACTTCATCCTCACGGAAATGCGCGAGAAAGGCCGCACCTTCGAGGACGTCCTTCAGGAAGCGCAGGAGCTGGGCTACGCCGAGGCCGACCCAACCTTCGACGTCGAGGGCATCGACGCCGCGCACAAGCTGACCATCCTCGCTTCGATCGCATTTGGCGTGCCGCTGCAGTTCGACAAAGCCTACACCGAAGGTATTTCGCGACTGACCACGGCCGATGTGAATTACGCCGAGGCGCTGGGCTATCGCATCAAGCACCTGGGCGTTGCGCGCAACACTGACTCGGGCATCGAGCTTCGCGTGCACCCGACGCTTATCCCGGCCGATCGCCTGATCGCCAATGTGAACGGCGTGATGAACGCGGTCATGGTCAATGGCGATGCGGTCGGCTCGACCCTTTATTACGGCGCCGGCGCCGGTATGGAGCCGACTGCATCTGCCGTCGTCGCCGATATTGTCGACGTCGCGCGTGCTCTGACCACCGATCCGAACAACCGCGTCCCGCATCTGGCGTTTCAGCCGGACTCGCTTTCGGCTCATCCGATCCTGCCGATCACAGCCTGCGAGAGCGCCTATTACCTGCGCATTCAGGCCAAGGATCATCCAGGCGTTCTTGCTCAGGTCGCGACCATCCTTTCCGAGCGCGGCATCAATATCGAATCGATCATGCAGAAGGAAGCCGAAGTCCAGGACGGCCTGGTTCCGGTGATTCTTGTCACGCACCGCGTGCTTGAGCAGCGTATCGATGACGCCATTGCCGCGCTCGAGGCGCTGGATGACGTGGACGGCCAAGTCGTGCGGATTCGTGTCGAACAGCTGGCTTGAGGCTAAAGGCCGGAAGCTGGAGGCTTGACGATCAATCGTTCGTTCAGTCTTCAGCCTCCAGCGCTCTTATCGGTTTTTTGAGGTTTTGAAATGCGCTATATCAGTACCCGTGGCCAGGCACCGTCCCTGAATTTCGAAGACGTTCTGCTTGCCGGTCTGGCCAGCGATGGCGGCCTCTACGTGCCGGAAAACCTGCCTCGCTTTACCGTGGAGGAGATCGCCTCCTGGTCGGGCCTGCCGTACCACGAACTGGCGTTCAAGGTGATGCGTCCCTTTGTTACCGGCAGCATCCCAGATGCCGACTTCAAGCAGATTCTGGAAGAGACGTACGGCGTCTTTGCCCATAGCGCGGTCGCGCCGTTGCGCCAGCTCGACGGCAACGAATGGGTGCTTGAGCTGTTCCACGGTCCGACGTTGGCGTTCAAGGATTTTGCGCTGCAGTTGCTGGGCCGCCTGCTGGACTATGTTCTGGCCAAGCGCGGCGAGCGCGTGGTGATCATCGGGGCCACATCAGGCGACACCGGTTCGGCTGCGATCGAAGGCTGCCGTCGCTGCGACAACGTCGACATATTCATCCTGCACCCTCACAACCGTGTCTCCGAGGTGCAGCGTCGCCAGATGACGACCATCTCTGGCGGCAACATTCACAACATTGCCGTCGAAGGAAACTTCGACGACTGCCAGGAAATGGTCAAGGACAGCTTCGCCGACCAGGGCTTCCTCAAGGGTACCCGGCTGGTCGCGGTGAACTCGATCAACTGGGCGCGGATCATGGCCCAGATCGTCTACTACTTCCATGCGGCGCTGCAGCTGGGTGGCCCGGCGCGTTCCGTGGCCTTCTCCGTGCCGACCGGCAACTTCGGCGACATCTTCGCCGGCTATCTGGCGCGCAACATGGGCTTGCCGATCAGCCAGCTGGTGGTCGCGACCAACCGCAACGACATCCTGCACCGCTTCATGAGTGGCAACCGTTACGACAAGGACACGCTGCACCCGTCGCTGTCTCCGTCCATGGACATCATGGTGTCGTCGAACTTCGAGCGGCTGCTGTTCGACCTGCACGGACGCAATGGCGCGGCAGTCGCGGAGCTCATGAGTGCATTCAAGGCTAGCGGCAAGCTGTCGGTGGAGGAGGAGCGCTGGACCGAAGCACGCAAGCTGTTCGATTCGCTGGCTGTCGATGATGAGCAAACCTGCAGGACCATCTCCGAGGTGTTCGCCACTACTGGCGAGCTGCTCGATCCGCACACTGCCATCGGTGTCTACGCCGCCCGCGAATGCCGGCGCAGCCTTGCGACGCCCATGGTTACCCTAGGCACCGCACACCCGGTCAAATTCCCCGAAGCAGTGGAGAAGGCCGGCGTCGGAAAGGCACTGGAGCTCCCCGCGCACCTGGCGGATCTTTTTGAGCGCCCCGAGCGTTGCACCGTTCTGAAGAACGATCTGAAGGCGATGCAGGCGTTCGTCAGCGAACATGGCAATCGCGGCAAGCCGCTTTAAAGCAGCTGCACGTTAGGCTGTGCCGCGAGCGGGTTTGGCTTCGGAGTCGAATGGTTCGGGACAACCGACGCAAGCGCCTTCGGCTATTCCATCCTACGAGTTGCGAGTGTTGAGCTTGTAGATTGGATTGGCCGATGGCGTAGTTCGGCACCGCGAATGGCAGCGACAAGCTTTCGGCAGCTGACCGGTGATCCAGCTGCAAGCTTCATGTTGAGACCGAGAAGGGCGTGACCTCGTTCCGGCCTCGCCTCGCATACTGATTCGCTTGCAGCTTGCAGCCTGGCCGTCCTACTCCTCGAACTCTTCCCAGCCACCCATCTCCTTCCAGCGATTGACGATGCCGCAGAACAGCTCGGCCGTTTTTTCCGTGTCGTAGCGTGCCGAATGCGCTTCACGGCCGTCGAAGTCGATCCCGGCCGCCTGACAGGCCTTGGCGAGTACGGTCTGGCCGTAGGCGAGGCCGGCCAGTGTTGCGGTGTCGAAGCTGGAGAACGGGTGAAAGGGATTGCGCTTGATGTCGCAGCGGGCGATGGCGGCGTTGAGAAAGCCGAGGTCGAAGCTGCTGTTGTGACCCACCAGGATGGCGCGCTTGCAGCCAGCGGATTTCACCGCTTTGCGAACGCTGCGGATGATTTCGTTCATCGCCTGTGATTCCGGAACGGCCATGCGCAGCGGGTGGTCGAGCTTGATCCCCGTAAACTCCAGCGCGGCCGCCTCGATGTTGGCACCGGCGAAGGGCTCGACCCGGAAGAAAAGAGTGTCTTGCGGATAAAGCAGACCCTGTTCATCCATGCCGATTGTCACTGCTGCGATCTCCAGCAGCGCGTCCGTGGAGCAGTTGAAGCCGCCGCATTCGACGTCGACCACAACCGGAAGAAAGCCCCGAAAGCGGTTGGCCATTGGGGAGCGCGGCTTGCCAGCCTGGTTGCCTTCGAGCTCGTCGTCGAACTGGTCATCGCTCATGCGCTTGCCTCCAGCCGCCATTGCAGCGTCTCGCCCGCACGCAGGGGCACCACCATGTGCTCGCCGAACGGTAGCGTACCCGGCACGCTCCAGGACTCACGCACCAGGGTAATGGTGTCGGTATTGCGTGGCAGACCGTAGAAGTCGGCGCCGTAGTGGCTGGCGAAGGCCTCCAGCCGATCCAGGGCGTTGCGCTGCTCGAAGGCTTCGGCATAAAGCTCGATAGCGGCAAATGCCGTATAGCAACCCGCGCAGCCGCAGGCGTTTTCTTTGGCGTGCTGGGCGTGTGGCGCCGAGTCAGTCCCCAGGAAGAACTTGGGACTACCGCTCGTCGCGGCGTTCAGCAGCGCTTCCTGATGCACGTTGCGCTTGAGGATCGGCAGGCAGAAGAAGTGTGGCCGTATGCCGCCCACCAACATGTGGTTGCGGTTGTAGAGCAAATGGTGAGCGGTGATGGTCGCGCCCACATTGCTGCTGGCCGCCTCGACGAACTGCACCGCATCGCGCGTGGTGATGTGTTCGAACACGACCTTCAGCGTCGGGAAACGCTCTGTCACACGGCTCAGCTGCTCGTCGATGAAATACTTCTCGCGATCGAAGATATCGATCTCGGAACGCGTCACCTCGCCGTGGACGAGTAGCGGCAGGCCGATTTCGGCCATGGCTTCGAGCACCGGGAAAATGTTGTCGATGCGGGTGACGCCGGACGCCGAATTGGTGGTCGCGCCGGCTGGATACAGCTTGGCCGCATGAACGAAACCGCTGGCCTTGGCGGCGCGCACGTCCTCGGGTTGCGTGCCGTCGGTGAGATACAGCACCATCAATGGCTCGAACCGGCTGCCGGCAGGTCGCGCGGCGAGAATCCGCTGACGATAGCTGTCCGCTTCGGCGGCATTGCGTACCGGCGGCACCAGGTTCGGCATGATGATGGCACGGGCGAACTGGCGCGCAGCATCCGTCACGGTATGTGGCAGCGCTGCACCGTCACGCAGGTGGATGTGCCAATCGTCGGGGCGCAGTAGGGTCAGGCGGTCGGACATGCGTGGGTTCCAGGCGAATAAAACGTGCGGGAATGCTACCGGAAAAGGCGGAAGAAATCGCCGCGCACGGGCTGGCCAGGCGAAACGTCGTCCGGCGGAATCGGAGGCGAGCGGCCGCGCGGTTCAAGTTTTGCCGCCTCGCACCGATACCCGAATGAAGCTGTTCACCCTGGAGCACAACGTGCGCTTGCGCTTGTTAGTCATTGCCTGTCTGCTGGCCTCGCCGGCCCATGCCCTCACGTTTCAGACTCGTCTGGAGCGGGCGCAGTGGCAGGTGGAGGGCGATCAGTTCGAGTGTCGGTTGAGCCAACCGGTGGCGGGCTTTGGCGCTGGCGAATTCGTGCGGCGAGCCGGAGAAGAGCCGACATTTCGGTTGCAGTCGGCCGAGCGCTGGCTGGACGGCGGATCGGCTACCTTGCTGGCCGCAGCGGCGCCCTGGCAACCGGCGCGCGGCGACATCGACCTCGGGTTTGTATCCGTGCGCGACGGCGATTATCCGTTCAACAGTTCTCAGCTGCAGGCGGGACGTCTGCTGAGCGGCTTGCTCGAAGGCCGCAGTCCTGTGGTGCGCCACCGGACACGGCGCGGCGGGGAAGCCCTTGAGGTTCGCTTGCTGCCGGCGCACTTCGGCAAGGCTTACGACGAGTTCCGCGCCTGTACGGCAAAAATGCTGCCAGTCAATTTCGACCAGATACGGACGTCTCAAATCGGCTTCCCTTCGGGCGCGGTCGAGCTCGAGCCGTTGGGCCAGGCCAAGCTCGACATCATTCTGCAATTTCTCAAGGCAGACCCGAGCGTCAACCGGATCGAGCTGGACGGCCATTCCGACAACAGCGGTAATCGTCTGACCAACCGCGACCTGTCCCGCCGACGCGCGCTGGCGGTCGAGGCGTATCTGATCGCCAACGGCGTCCCGAAGGAGCAGATCACCCTGCGCTTTCATGGCGAGCGCTATCCGCTGGTCAAGAATTCCAGCGAGGCCAACCGGGCCAGGAACCGCCGCGTCACGCTGCACCTCGAACGAGGCCCGGCAGCCGTCACGGCAACAGCCGAAAACGCTGCTCCGTCATCCTGAGGCGGGTGCCTCACGCCCCTGTAAAACAAACGTCGCGACCAGTAGAATCCCCGCTTTCCTTCAATCCCGGGAGTGGATGGCAATGGCCGACGTAAAGAAGGTAGTCCTGGCGTATTCCGGTGGCCTGGACACCTCGGTGATCCTCAAGTGGCTGCAAGACACCTATAACTGCGAAGTGGTGACATTTACCGCCGACCTCGGTCAGGGCGAGGAAGTCGAGCCGGCCCGCGCCAAGGCCAAGGCCATGGGAGTCAAGGAAATCTACATCGACGACCTGCGCGAAGAGTTCGTTCGCGATTTCGTCTTCCCGATGTTCCGCGCCAACACCGTTTACGAAGGTGAGTACCTGTTGGGTACATCCATCGCTCGTCCGCTGATCGCCAAGCGTCTGATCGAGATCGCCAACGAGACGGGCGCCGATGCCATTTCCCATGGCGCCACCGGCAAGGGTAACGACCAGGTGCGTTTCGAGCTGGGTGCCTATGCGCTGAAGCCGGGCGTGAAAGTCATCGCTCCCTGGCGTGAGTGGGATCTGCTCTCGCGCGAGAAACTGATGGACTACGCCGAGAAGCATGCCATCCCGATCGAGCGTCACGGCAAGAAGAAGTCGCCGTACTCCATGGACGCCAACCTGCTGCACATCTCCTATGAAGGCGGCGTGCTGGAGGACACCTGGACGGAGCACGAAGAAGACATGTGGCGCTGGACCAAGTCGCCCGAAGCCGCGCCGGACACCTCGACCTACATCGAGCTGACCTACCGCAAGGGCGACATCGTCGCCATCGACGGCAAGGACATGAGCCCGGCCGAAGTGCTGAGCTACCTGAACAAGGTTGGCGGCGAGAATGGCATTGGTCGCCTGGACATCGTCGAGAACCGCTACGTGGGCATGAAGTCCCGTGGCTGCTACGAGACCCCCGGCGGCACCATCATGCTCAAGGGCCATCGCGCGATCGAATCGAT
>Ga0209971_1000093_pt1 | contig 27033 bp, 23 predicted proteins | sample InoplaM3SAM_FD_187588 | JGI IMG/M metagenome (GOLD analysis project Ga0209971, IMG submission 187588) | Arabidopsis thaliana rhizosphere microbial communities from the Joint Genome Institute, USA, that affect carbon cycling - Inoculated... | ecosystem: Host-associated > Plants > Roots >... | reverse complement strand
CAGGAGGCGACCGAAGCCGCCAACATCAACAGCTACCAGATGAGGAGCTCGTTCGGCGCCCACGAGTCGCGCCCGGGCGCGATGATGATTCATCCGTCGCTTCCGCCCTGGGTGCGCGCCGAGCTGACCAAGATGGGCTACAAGCTCGAGGAAGCGCGCAAGACGTCGGGACCCATCAACGCCATCTACCTGGACCGCGAGCACGGCACGATGTGGGGCGGTTCCTCCGATCACGGGGAGGACTACGGAATCGGCTGGTAGGGGGAACGCTCCCGACAGAAGGCGTGACGCGATCCGCTGGATCGCGTTTTTCGCCGCGGTCAAGCTGCTGTTCCATCTCTGGAGCAACGGCCTCTACGGATTCCATCGCGACGAGCTGGCGACGCTGGACGACGCGCGCCACCTCGCCTGGGGCTACGTCGCCTATCCCCCGCTGACGCCGTTTCTCGGACGGATCGAGCTCGAGCTCTTCGGCGCCACGCCGCGCGCCTTTCGGCTCCTCGCCTCGCTCGCGCAGGCAATCGCGATCGTGATCACCGCCATGACCGCGAGGCGACTCGGCGGTGGCCGCGCCGCTCAGTGGATCGCGGCGCTCGCCGTGGCCATCTCGCCGATCTCGATGGCGGCCAGCGCGCTCTTCCAGTACGTCGCGTTCGATTTCCTCTGGTGGGTCCTGATCGCGTACTTCGTCGTGCGCCTCATCGAAAGCGACGATCCCCGCTGGTGGTTGGCGATCGGCACGACGATCGGGCTCGGAGCGCTCACGAAGTACACGATCGCGTTCCTGGTCACGGGCCTCGTCGCCGGAGTACTGGCAACGGACCTCCGACGACATCTTCGAAGGCGCTGGTTGTGGATCGGCGTGGCAATTTCGATCGTCATCGCCCTGCCGCACTTCCTGTGGGAGGCGAGCCATGGCTTCGTGACCCTCGAGTTTCTCCGGCACGTCCACGCGCGCGACGTCCGCATCGGGCGCACGTCAGACTTCCTCCTCGATCAGGTTCGGGTGGCGTCGAACCCGGTCGCTTTTCCTCTCGCGATCATCGGGCTGACCGCAGTGCTCCAGTCGCGGCGGTTCCGGATGCTCGCGTGGATGGCCCTGGTGCCGCTCGCGCTCTTCTTTCTGGCGGAGGGAAGGGGCTATTACGCGGCGCCGATCTATCCGACCCTCTTCGCCGCCGGATCCGTGATCACCGAGCAGCTCGTGGAGACGCGGCGGCGCATCGCCTACGCTGTGATGGCGCTGCTGCTCGTCCTCGGCTGCGCCGTCGTGCCGATCGCCGTCCCGCTGGCGCCGCCCTCGACGCGCTTCTTCAAGATCGCCAGCGGCATCAACAACGACCTTCGAGAGGAGATCGGCTGGCCGGAGATGGCGCGCGAGGTCGATCGGATACGGGCGTCCCTCCCGCCGGAGGAGCGCGCGCTCTCGGCGGCGCTTTGCGCCAATTACGGTGAGGCCGGTGCGCTCAGCCTCTACGGGCAGACTCCGGTGCTGAGCGGCGTCAACTCGTTCTGGGCGCGCGGGTACGGCGATCCGCCGCCGCGCACGCTGATCGCTGTCGGCTTCGACCGCGCGGCGCTCGAGCGGCGCTTTGCCGAGGTGTCCCTCGCCGGACGCATCCCGAACCCCTACGGGCTCGAGAACGAGGAGTCGCAGAGACCCGAGATCTACGTCTGCCGGGGGCTTCTCGAGCCGTGGCCGGATTTCTGGAGACGGCTTCGTTCCTTCGGCTGACGCCGGCGAGTATTGAAAAAGGAGAAACGCCGGGAGGCTCTCCGGCGTCTAACTCTTCCGGGCATGAAACGGATTCGCTGCTTTGCGGTCGGGATCCTTTTCGCGGCGTCCGCGGCGGCGCAGCCGAATCCCGCGGCCGAGCTCGCTGGACTGTGGGAAGCCAGACTCCGTTTCGGCCCGGACGTTCGCGGCCCGCTGACGATCGCCCGCGATCCCGACGGGTGGAGCGGGGAGATCGCCGGTCGCGTCGGCGCGGCGAAGCTCGTCGGCGACATCCTCACGCTGACTCTCCCCGAAGGTGGGGGGTCGTACATCGGTCGTGTCGACGCCGCGCGAACGAAGATCGTCGGCCACTGGGTCCAGCCGGCGACGGTAACCAGCGGAAACCCCTTCGCTTCTCCGGTGACGCTGACGAAGTCGCGCGAGAACCTCTGGCGCGGCGACGTCGAACCGCTGGAGGACGAGTACCGCCTGTATCTGAAGATCACGCCGCGCGACGACGGCACCGTCGCGGCGTTCCTTCGCAACCCGGAGCGAAACCTGGGCCGGTTCATTCCCATCGACAGCGTCGAGCGGGACGGGGAGACGGTGCGGTTCCTCTCGGCGCCTGCGAAAGACCAACCCAAACCCCGGTCGCTCGCGCAGGGCGTCTACCGCGACGGCGCGCTCACAGTCGCCTTTCCGACGCGCGGCGGCACGTACGATTTTCACCGGGTCGAAGCCGGCCAGGCGAGCGACTTCCATCCCCGCGGGCTCCCGCATGTCCCCTACGTCTACCGGCCTCCGCGCCCTCGCGACGACGGATGGCCCGTCGCGGCCGTCGAAGACGTCGGGATTTCGCGCGACGGAGTCGCCCGGTTCATCCAGATGATCATCGACACGCCGATGGACGCGGCGAACGCGATCGAGATGCACGGAGTGCTCATCGCACGCCATGGAAAGCTCGTCGTCGAGGAGTATTTCCACGGCGAACACGCGGATAAGCCGCACGACACGCGCTCCGCGGCGAAGAGTCTGACCTCGACGCTCGTCGGAGCCGCAATACAGGCCGGCACTCCGCTCTCGGCCTCGAGCCCGGTCTATGCGGTCATGAACGGCGGAAAGACGCCTCCCGGGCTCGAGCCACGCAAGCGCGCGCTCACCCTCGAGCACCTCCTGACGATGACGTCCGGCTTCTATTGCGACGACAACGACCTCAAGGCGCCGGGCCGCGAAGACGGGATCCTGGAGCAGACCGAGGAGCCGGACTATTACAGGCTGGCGCTGAAGCTGCCGATGGAAAGCGATCCCGGCACGCATCCCGTCTACTGCAGTATCTCGCCGCATCTCGCGGGTGGCGTGTTGAGCCGCGCCGCCGGAAAGCCGCTTCCCGTGCTCTTTCACGATCTGATCGCCGAACCGATGCAGATCCGCCGGTATTACATGAACCTCTCGCCGAGCGGCGATCCCTACATGGGCGGCGGCGTGCGGCTCCTCCTGCGCGATTTTGTGAAGCTCGCGCAGCTGCACATGAACGGGGGGACGTGGAACGGACGCCGGATCGTGTCGGAGGAGTGGGCCCGCCGCGCGACTTCGCCCTTACAGCGCCTCGGCCGCAGCGGCTACGGGTATCTCTGGTGGATCGACGACCGGCCGTACAAAGGCCGAACGGTGAAGACGTACTTCGCCGGCGGAAACGGCTCCCAGATCGCGATGGCCGTCCCCGAGCTCGACCTCGTGATCGGGTTCTGGGGCGGCAACTACTCCGACCGTACGGCATTCATCCCGCAGAGCGTTTACGTGGCCGAGTGGATCCTGCCGTCAGTGGAAGTCGACAAATAGCAGCCGTTCTTCGAGCCGGAAGGGCACGCGGTCCTGCCTCACCGGGAAGTTTGGACACACTCCTCCCGGCCAACCGGCGCCGGAGGCGCAGTCGATCAGTCGAGCCGGTGAATTCCCGGGTCGACGATTTGTTACTCTCCCCGGCGCCCGTTTCGACCGGGCTTCTGAGTGGGAGGAGTCACGCCATGATCTCGAGGCTCGCTGCTTTCGCGATTTCACTGACCCTGTTGACCCCGGCGGCCGCGATGCTTGCCGCGGAGCCGGCGACGACGACCGCCCCCGCCGCACCGACCGCGGCCGAGCGCTTCGGAAAGTGGGGAGTGGATCTCGAGGGAATGGACCGTTCGGTCAAACCGGGCGACGACTTCTTCCGCTACGTCAACGGCAAGTGGGCCGCGAGGACGCAGATCCCGCCGGACAAGACGAGCTTCGGCGCCTTCGTGATCCTGCGCGATCTCTCGGAGGCCCGCGTGCGCGCGCTTCTCGACCGGTGGGCCGCGGACAAGACTCTGAAGCCCGGCTCCGACGAGGCGAAGGTCGCCGCGATCTACCGGACCTTCCTGGACGAAAAGACCGCGGAGAAACTCGACGCCAGGCCGATCCAGCCCCGTCTCGAGGAGATCCGGAAGGCGGAGTCGCGTGAGGGCCTGGCCCGGCTCATGGGTCGCTCGCTCGGAATATTCGGCCGGTCGTTCTTCGGCGCCGGCGTCTCGGACGACGCGAAGAACCCCGACAGGTATGCGCTGTATCTGTCTCAGTCGGGCCTCGGGCTCGCCGACCGGGAGTTCTACCTGCGCGACAACTACAAGCCTCAGAAGGAGCGCTACCAGAAGTACGTCGCCGACATGCTGCGGCTCGTCGGATGGGACGAGCCGGAGAAGAACGCCGCGGACGTCGTGGCGCTGGAGACGAAGATCGCGGAGGCGCACTGGACGCGCGCCGAGAGCCGGAACCGCGACAAGACTTACAACCCGGCCACGATTGCCGAGCTCGAAAAGACCGCTTCCGGCTTCCCGTGGGGCGCCTGGTTCAAGGAGGCCGGCATCGAGAAGGCGGAGCGTGCCGTCGTCCGGCAGGCCACGGCCTTCCCGAAGCTCGCCGCGATTTTTGGCGACGCGCCGCTCGAGACACTGAAAGCCTGGCAGGCGTTCGGCATCGCCGACGTGGCGGCGCCCTTCCTGTCGAAGCGTTTCGTCGACGCGAACTGGGAGTTCCGCTCGAAGTTCCTGAACGGGACCGAGGAGCAGCGCCCGCGCTGGAAGCGTGCGGTCGACGCCGCCGAGGGCGCGATGGGCGAAGCGATCGGCCGGACGTACGTCGCGGAGTATTTCCCGGCGGACTCGAAAGCGAAGATGGAGAAGCTCGTCGCGGACCTGCGCGCCGCGATGAAGGGACGCATCGAGAACCTGCAGTGGATGGGACCCGAGACGAAAGCGCGGGCACTCGACAAGCTCTCGAAGTTCGGCGTCAAGATCGGCTACCCGTCGAAGTGGCGGGACTATTCCGCGCTCGTGATCCGGGACGGCGACCTCGCCGGAAACGCCGAGCGTGCCGCGAAGTTCGAGTGGGATTACGACGTGAACCGCATCGGCAAGCCCGTCGACGAGCTCGAATGGGGAATGACCCCGCAGACCGTCAACGCCTACTACTCCTCGGTCAAAAACGAAATCGTCTTCCCCGCGGCCATCCTGCAGCCGCCGTTCTTCGACCCGAACGCCGATCCGGCCGTGAACTACGGCGCGATCGGCGGCGTCATCGGCCACGAGATCACGCACGGCTTCGACGACCAGGGACGCAAGTCCGACGGGGAGGGCATGCTGCGCGACTGGTGGACGCCCGAGGACGCCGCGAAGTTCGAAGCGCAGGCGACGAAGCTCGGCGCGCAGTACGAGGCGTTCGAGTTCCCGCAGCTCCCCGGCCTCCACATCACGGGCCGGCTCACGATGGGAGAGAACATCGGAGACCTCGGCGGGATCCTGCTGGGGCTCGACGCCTACAAGCGCTCGCTGAACGGCCAGCCGGCTCCGGTGATCGACGGCTTCACCGGCGAGCAGAGAGTTTTCCTCGGATGGGGACAGGTCTGGCGGACACTCATGAGGGACGACGCGCTCCGCCAGTACCTCGCGACGAACACGCACTCCCCCGGCTCCGTCCGCGCGTTCGCCCCGCTGCGGAACGTCGATGCCTGGTACGAAGCGTTCGGCGTGAAGGAAGGCGACGCGAACTACGTCAAGCCCGAGGATCGCGTCCGGATCTGGTAAGCGCGCCGCTCCGTACTCCGAAACCGCAACGCCGGGAGTCGCCTCCCGGCGTTTTCATTTTCGCCAGCGCTGGCTGTGATGCATCGGAACTACGCCGGCTGGTGGCAGGCCGGGTAGTATCGAGTGAAACAACTCGGGGGGAGAAGAGATGCGACGCTCGACGCGGGCGGGCCTGGCGGTCATTCTCACCAGCGTCTTTCTACCGCTGATCGCCCTCATGTTCACGGAGAGCATCGGCGGATCTCTCGTGATCCGGACGGGCTCGATCTCTCGAAGGGCCACCTTCGAGCAGTTCCCCATCGGCCGCGACCCTCACCAGGAGCTCGGGGTCGTCCTCGTTCCGGTGGCGGGTGACACCCTCGTCCTGGACCGGGAGCTTCCGAAGGACGAGGCGGATCGGATCACCCGGGAGTTTTCCAGATTCCGGGCCGGCCCGCAGACGAAAGGCGAGGTCTACGTTTTCAGAGGCTGGATCGACGAAGCGCGACAGGCGATGCCGTATCGGTACATCGTCGCCGCGTCACTGACGCTGCTTCTCGTCGGATTCCTGATCATCCTCCTGGCAGGCAGCCGGGAACCCGTTCCCATGGCACCGAAGCCCGCCGTCTCTTCGAGAGAAGAAGAGCCGGGCGAGGACGACTGATCTCAGGGTCTCGTCGCAGCCGTTACTCGACTCCTTCCGGGATCGCGATGCGCGGGTCGATGTCGATCGGCACGTGATACTCCGAGTCCAACGCGGAACGGAGCTCGGCCGGCCGGCGACGCCGCGTCAGCGCAGCCCGGTTGCGAGATACAGGTCGTCGAGCACCCGGCGGTAGGAGTACACGTAGGACGTTTCGTCCGGCGTGATCTGTACCGGTCCGACCTGTTCGACGCCGGACGGGTCGGGCGGCCGGATTTCCTTCCAGAGCGTGCGGCGTCCCGTCGCCACTTCGACTTTCTCGACGCGCAGCGGAGGCGCCGACGGCCGGTAGACGAAGATCGAAGCGCCGTCGGCTGTCCACTTGAGCGGGATGTCTTCGGGCTCGAGGCCGGGCACGACTCGAGGCTCACCCGGTTCCGCCGGGTAGATGGCGATCTTCCGGTCCGTTCCCGTCGCCACGATGGACTTTCCGTCCGGTGACACCGCGTGGAAGATGAAGCTGACCCCCTCCGGCGTGATGGCGCGTGGCTTGCCGTCGGGTATGTCCTGGACGTAGAGCCGGGAGCCGCGCCCCGGCTCGTTGCCGGAAATGAGGATCCGGCGGCCGTCCGGAAACCACGCCGCCGATTGGGAGTTCAGCCCCGTCTCCGGAAGTGGCCTCGGCTCTCCGGCTCCGGTCGGCATCAGCGTGAACCGTTCGCTGGCCCCGTCCCGGCGGACCGTGAGCACCCAGCGTCCGTCGGGTGAGAAACCCCACGCGCCGCCGTCCCCGACGCGAACGGCGGGAGACCCTTCCAGCTTGCGCAGGTAAACGCCGAGCGGCTGGATGTTCTGCTCTTCGAAGAGGACGGTCTTGCCATCGGAAGAGATGCCCTTGGGAAACGACCAGTTGAGCCACGTGAGGTTGCGCTCCGACTTGCTTTCCGAAGAAAAGCCCACGATCTCCCGACGCGAAGAGTTCACCGAAAGCAAGACGCGTCCGTCCCGCGCGACGTCCTGGAGAAATCCGGCCGGAACAGTCCAGACGACCCGCGTCTTTCCCGACAGCGAGGTCGCCGAGATCGAGTCGGTCCCGCTCGACCAGACTTCGTCTCCCCGGGCCGACCAGGCGAGCCCCCGGATGGCGAACGGGCCTTCGAGCCTCACTTTGCCGCTCGTGTCGACGACCTTCACGTTGCCGACGTTGTCTCCCCGCGTCGGGTGATCGATGAACGCGACGAAGCGCCCGTCGGGTGAGACGCGGAGGTCGCTGACCCACGCCGGCGCTTCGTAGAGCACCTTTCCGATCGGGTACTCGATCCGGTTGCGGTTTCCCGCCTGGCGCGCCACGGCCAGACTCTGGCCGTCGGGGGACCACGCGGCATCCTCGACGTTTTCGAGCACCTCGCGCGGCGCGCCGCCGGCGAGAGGAACGCGCGCCAGGGTTCCGACCGCTTCGAAGCCGAACAGAAAGTGACGGTTGAGTGATATCGCCAGCTCGCCGGTGGACGAGATCGCGAGGAGGGCGGCTCCGTGGAGTCCGAGCGAGCGAAATTCGGAGCTCCCGGGACTCGTCGTGAAGATGTCCAACGGCAGTCCTTCCCAGGAGGCCGTGTAGACGACCGTCTGGGCGTCGGGAGCGAAACGCGCGGACGCGATGGAGCCGCGGGAGTACGTCAACTGCGTAAGCTCGACGGGCCCTCCGGATTTCGCGCCGGTCAGCCCGCGTGCCAGAAACCCCGCAGCGATTCCGGCCGCGAGCGCGGCCGCCGCCGGGAGCGCCCATCCGCGCCGTCGCGGCCGGGCCGGTTCGGCCGCCGCGAGCCCGCCGGATGCCGACGTTTCCGAGAGATGGTCTCGGAGGCTCTTCAAGTCGCGCGCGAGGTCCTTGGTGGACGCGTAACGCTCCTCGGGGTCCTTGGCGAGCAGGCGCTCGACGATCCACCGGATCGGGGCCGGAGCCCTGGGCGCGAGCTGTCCGAGCGACTCGGGCTCCTCGCGGATGATCGCGACGAGAGTCTCGGCGCCGGTCTTCCTCTGGAACGCGCGCTTTCCCGTGGCCATCTCGTAGAGGATCGCGCCGAGAGTGAACTGATCCGAGCGGAAGTCCACGGGCTGGCCGCTCGCCTGCTCCGGCGACATGTACCCCGCCGTGCCCATGACCGTGCCGGGTTGGGTCGCGCCGATCGCGGTTGGTAGCGCGGACGCGTCCTCCGACACCGGCTCGATCAGTTTCGCCAGACCGAAGTCGAGGATCTTGACGTAGCCGTCCTTCGAGACCATCAGGTTCTCGGGCTTCAGGTCCCGGTGCACGATCCCGGCTGCGTGCGCTTTGGCGAGACCCTCGGCCGTCTGCACGGCGATGTCGAGAAACCTCTTCGTCGGGAGCGGCTCCCCCGAAGCGAGGAGCTCGCGAAGCGTCTTCCCGTCGACGAGCTCCATGGCGATGTACGTGGTCCCGTCGGCTTCCCCGATGTCGTAGACGGTCAGGATGTTGGGGTGGTTCAGGGCCGAGGCCGCGCGCGCCTCCTGTTCGAAACGCTGGCGGCGATCGGGGTGGGCGGCCGTATCGGGAGGGAGCACTTTGATCGCCACGTCCCGCCCCAGCCGGGTGTCGGTCGCGCGGTAGACCTCTCCCATTCCGCCCGCCCCGATCGAGGCGGTGACCCGGTACTGGGCGAGGCTCCGGCCGATCACCATGCTCTGAATCCCAGGCGCGGACTCTACCAGACGCCAAGTCCTTGAACCGAAGCCAGTTCTGCGTGTCGCTCTCGACTTCAAAAAAAAGCTTGCCTTGTGAACTAGTGTTGTAGTTGACTACATCACCTCAGGCAAAAGCCAGCTCAACGGAGCCGAGGAGGAGACGTGGAAGCCGCAGCCAGCAAACCGTGGGAAGCGAGCGCGGAGGCACAGCGGGTCTGGGCGAGCATCCTCTCCCAGTCCGCCACGGGCGAGCTGATCGGGATGATGAACTTCGCGAGCCTGGTCGATCTCTACGAGGACGCCGAGGACAAGATCGACGCTCTCGAGCACGCACTGATCGAGAAGGGGCATGCCCGCGCCTTTCAACGACTCGGTCAGGAGATCGGCGTCACCGTGACCGTGAATCTGAACGCCCCTTACTGGAAGAGGATCCGGTCGGCCTTCGTAAAAAGCGCCAGACGCGGCGACTTCACGGCCTGCCTCGTCATCCAGGAGCTGATGCTGGAGTCGTTCGCGGTCTCGATGTACGGCTCGGTCGCTCGCGTGGCCCCGGGCCGGCTCGGGAAGGCATACAAGGCGATCGCCGCCGAGGAGACCGAGCACCTCGAGCACGCCATCAAGCTCCTCCGGGAGATGTTCGATCGCGATCCCTCCGGGCTCGAGCGCACGATCGCGGGCGTTCACGAAGACGTGATGTCCGTCCTGGCGGAGATGGTGGCGCGGGAGGACATCCGCGGAGACTGCGAGCTGTGCGGGAAGACATGTATCAAGCCCTCCCTGCCGGAGGTGAGCCTCGACATCGTCCGCCTCCGGGGCGCCGCCCTCAATCTCTACCTGAAGTCGCTCGACCGGGTCGGCCTCCCGGGAGAGGAAACACTCCAGTGGATCGCGCGGCTCCCGGTTTGAGCTCCCCGGCCCGCGCGATGGATGGTCGCCCGGCGAAAGCGCGATTCGCGTTGATCGGGCACCTCGACAGCTGGGAGAAGACCGCGGCGGTGGTCCGGTCTCTGAGGGGGGCGGACCGGGGGCCCATCTCGGCCCGGGACGTCCGCGAGATCGTGCCCTTCCTTCCTCCCCGCACCGTCTGCCGCGTCACCGTCTTCTCCCGCGACGGGTCCCGTGCGCAGGGCGTGTACGTGGACGCCTTTCTCTCGCCGGACCGGCTCGAGGAAGGGGCCCCGCGGGAAAAGATCCATCGGATCCGGGAGGCGGCCAGCTACGCCCGCCGGGAGGGCGCGCCGGTTGCGGCGCTCGGCGGCTTCAGCTCGATCGTTCTCGAAGGGAACGTCGACCTCCTGCCGGATCACGACGATGTGGCTTTCACGACGGGGAATACTCTGACGGTCGCCTACATCGTGAAGGCGGTCGAGCGCGCCTGCGCCCTCGCCGGCCGGCCGTTGCGGTCCCAGCGCATCCTCATTCTGGGAGCGACCGGGGACGTCGGCTCGGGCTGCGCACGGTATCTCCTTCTGCGGGCCGGCGGACTCCTGCTCTGCGCCCGCAACGCCCATCGCCTTCGGAGGCTGCAGCGCTCGCTCGCCTCGGGCAGCGCGGCCGTGTCGATCTCGACCGAGCCGGAGGAGTTTCTGCCCGAGGCCGATTTCGTCATCGCCGCGGCGAGCCTTTCCTCGCCGCGCTTTTCGCTTCGCTCCGTCCGCCCGGACGCGATCGTGTGCGATGCCGGTTATCCGAAGAACATCCTCACCGAAGGAGATTCCGGTCCCGTCGTCTTCTTCGGCGGAATGGGGCAGGCGCTCGGGGGACTGCGGCTCGATCCGGATCTGATGTCCGTTCTGGCTCCTCACCCCGCGCCGAACGTGGTTCAGGGATGTCTTCTCGAGGGAATGCTGCTGGCGCTCGAGGGGCGGTTCGAGTCGTACTCGCGCGGGCGGGGCAACATCTCGCCCGAACGGGTCGACGAGATCTGGGCGCTCGCCGAAAAGCACGGATTCGTCCTGGCGCCTTTCTTCAACGACGAAGGGTTGTGCGACGGTCGGATCGCCGCGCTCCGGCAGGAGACCGTGGCGTGATCGACCCCGTCTTCCTCGCTTTCGAAAGGACGAGCTGAACACCGGATGGAGAGTCAGTGGAGCGACAGTCAGCCGATCTACCGCCAGCTCCGGGACCGCGTGGTCGCCCTGATCCTGGACGGCGTGCTGAAGGAAGGCGATCCACTGCCGTCCGTGCGCAACGTCGCGGCCGAGTACCGGGTCAATCCGCTGACGGTTCTCAAGGGCTATCAACAACTCGTCGACGAGCAACTGGTCGAGAAGAAGCGAGGTATCGGCATGTTCGTGAAGACCGGCGCGCGCAACCTGCTCGTGGCAGGGGAACGCCAGAAGTTTGTGGCGGAACAGTGGCCCAGGGTCTACGCGACCATTCGGCGGCTCGGGCTCATACCGGAGGAGCTGCTGGCTGGCGCGACGAACGGCGGTCTTCCGTCCGATGCTCCAGAGGAGGGTCGTTGAAAATGGCATGTATCGAAGCACGCGGCGTCCGCAAGGTCTTCGGCACGACCGTCGCGCTCGACGGCGTCGATCTGCGGGTCGAGGAGGGCCGCATCCTCGGGCTCATCGGCCCCAACGGCGCAGGCAAGACCACGGCGTTGAACGCCATTCTCGGGCTCACCCCGTACGAAGGTTCGCTGAACGTGCTGGGGCGGAACCCGTGGACCGAGCGCGATCAGCTGATGCGCGACGTCTCCTTCATCGCCGACGTCGCCGTTCTGCCGCGCTGGTTGCGGGTGAAGCACGCGCTCGACTACGTCGCCGGAGTGCATCCGCGCTTCGACCGCGCGAAGGCGGAGGGCTTTCTCGCGAAGACCGACATCAAGCGCACGAGCAAGATCCGGGAGCTGTCGAAGGGCATGGTGGCGCAGCTCCATCTCTCCCTGGTGATGGCCATCGACGCGAGGCTGCTCGTCCTGGACGAACCCACGCTCGGCCTGGACATCCTCTATCGCAAGCAGTTCTACGACTCGCTGCTGAACGACTACTTCGATCGCAGCCGGACCATCCTGGTGACGACCCACCAGGTGGAAGAGGTCCAGGACGTCCTGACCGACGTGGCGTTCATCGAACGCGGCCGGATCGTGCTCGAGTGCACGATGGAAGAGTTCGAGTCGCGCTACTTCGAAGTGATGGTGCGACCCGAGAACGTCGCCGCGGCGCGGGCGCTCCGGCCGATTCACGAGCGCCAGGTGTTCGGCGGAAGCGTCCTGCTGTTCGACCGCACCGATCGCGTCCGGCTCGCGCAACTGGGCGACGTACGCCGGCCCGGAATTGCCGACCTGTTCGTGGCCGTGATGGGCAACCCGGCCAGCCCGGCGAGAGGAGCGAGCCGATGAATCCGACCTCGAACGGCGGGGCCGAACCGATCCACGAGCGACTCGCGGCGCCGCAGGCGGCCCTGTGGCCGACCCGGCCCCTGCACTGGTCGGTGCGGCGCGAACTGTGGGAGAACCGATCGCTCTACGTCGCGCCGCTGGCCGTCGCCGGCGTCGTCCTGTTCGGCTTCGTGCTCAGCACGATCGGTCTGCCGCACCGGAGGCGCGCCCTCCTGTTGCTCGACACCGCGAAGCAGCGCGTCGCGATCGAGAAGCCGTACGACATGGTTGCGATGATGATCCTGGTCACCGTCTTCATCGTCGGCGTCTTCTATTGTCTCGACGCGCTGCACGGGGAACGCCGCGACCGGAGCATCCTGTTCTGGAAGTCCCTGCCGGTTTCGGATTTCACCACGGTCCTCTCGAAAGCGCTCATCCCGCTGGCGGTCCTGCCGCTCATCGCCTTCGCGATCATCGTCGCCACGCAGGCGGACATGCTGCTGTTCTCCAATGCGGTTCTGGCGGCGAACGGCGTGCCGACCACGACCCGGGAACAGCTCCCGTTCTTCCGCCACTCGCTGATCCTGGCGTACGGTCTCTCGACGCTCGCGCTCTGGCACGCGCCGGTCTATGCGTGGCTGCTCCTCGTTTCGGGCTGGGCGCGTCGGGCGACGTTCCTCTGGGCCGTGCTGCCGTTCGCGTTGATCTCGGCCCTCGAGAGGATGGCGCTCGGCACTTCCCATTTCGGATCGATGATCGGGTACCGCCTCGTGGGTCATTTCCAGAGGGCTTTCGCTGTCGATCCGAAGGGCCGGATCGATTCCCTGACGCAGCTCACTCCCGCGAAGTTCTTGAGCACGCCGGACCTCTGGGTGGGACTGCTGCTCGCCGCGGGACTCCTCATCGCCGTGGCCCGCCTGCGGCGGGGCCGCGGACCGATCTGAGGCGCACGGACTTCCATGCACCTGATCGGGCTGCTCGTTTTCATCGCCATCGTCGCAGCCGCCGCCGCGGCCCGCTGGCTGGAGGAGGCATGACGATCTTCGCGGTTCTGGCTTCTGTTCCAGAGGTTGAAACAGTCACGGATCGAACCGGATCCGACTGGAAAGGAGAAAACCGATGCGAGTGATTCTTTCCGCGCTTCTCGTCTTCCTCCTGGCGCCGGTCGCAGGGTCGGCTCAGGAGGGCCCCTTGAGCGCCCACAACAAGGTCATCTACGGAGGACTGAAGGGCCTCCTGCTCCGCTCGGCCGAGCGGATGCCCGAAGAGAATTACGGCTTCAAGCCGACGGATTCCGTACGAACCTTCGGCCAGGTGCTCGGGCACGTGGCCGACTCGCAGTACCTCTTCTGCTCCCGGGTGCTCGGGGAGAAGAACCCCGCTCCGAAGGTCGAGGAGACCCGGACCTCGAAGGCCGATCTCATCGCCGCGCTCAAGGAAGCCTTCGCCTATTGCGACAAGGCGTACAACGGCATGACCGACTCGTCCTCCGTTCAAATGGTGAAGCTTTTCGGGCAGGATGCGCCGAAGCTCGGCGTGCTCAACGTCAACAACGCGCACGGCGCCGAGCACTACGGCAACCTCGTCACCTACATGCGGATGAAGAACATCGTCCCGCCGTCGAGCGACCCGCCGCCCACGCCGCCGGGGAAGAAGTAGCGGCATGACCCGCAGGACGAACGCCCGGGTCGCCGGGATCACTTTCCTGCTCTACATCGCGGTTGCCTTCCCGGCGATGGTCCTCTTTGAGAAGGCGACGAGTGCAAAAGGGATCGCGGCGAAGCTCGCGGGCATTGCCCAGCACGCGGGGGACGTCCGCGTCGTCGTCGCGCTCTCGCTACTGAGCGCCTTTGCGGCCCTGGTGCTGGCCGTGACGCTCTACGCGATCACGCGTGACGAGGACGCGGACCTCGCGTTGCTGGGCCTGACGTGCCGGGTCGGCGAAGGCGTCCTGGGCGGCGTGTCCATTCTCGTAACGATGGGGTTGCTCTGGCTCGGAACTTCCTCCGGAGCCGACGCGCCGGATCCCGCGGCCGCGAACGCACTGGGCGCCTTTCTGCTGAAGGTGAACGGCTGGAGTACGTCCGTCGGGGCCACCTTCTTCGCCGTGGGCAGCACGCTGTTCGCGTGGCTCTTCCTGCGGGGCCGCATCGTGCCCGTCCCGCTGGCGTGGCTGGGGCTCGTCGCGTCCGTCCTGGTCGTCGTGGGCCTTCCCGCGCAGCTCCTCGGCCTCATCACCGACCCGGCGGCCAACTTGTACCTGTGGCTGCCGATGCTCGTCTTCGAGGTGACCCTCGCGCTGTGGTTGATTTTCAAAGGAGCGCGGATGCCGGCCCGGCAGTCCCACCCGGCCACCCCATGACGCCTGCCGCCGCACGCACCGCGATGGAAGGAGAGAGCGTGTATCCAACGAAGAAGACCGCACGAGTCGCAGGGGTGCTGTATGTATTGATGGGCGTGACGGCCCCCTTCACCCTCATCTACCTTCCCCGCAAGCTGATCGTTCCGGGGAATGCGGCCGCGACGGCCAGCAACGTCCTGGCTTCCGAGATGATTTTCCGTCTCAGCATCGTCGCCGTTCTGATCTCCTCGGTCCTTTTCGTATTCCTCGGCATGGCGCTCTACCGCCTGCTCGGTGGAGTCAACAAAGAGCGTGCCCTCTTGATGGTGGGTCTCATCGCGATTTCCGTCGCGATCGGGTTCGTGAACGAGGTGAACAACATCGCCGCTCTCACGCTCTTTCGCGGCCCCGCTTTCCTCTCGGCAATCGACAAACCCCAGCGGGACGCGCTGGGCACGCTGTTCCTTCATCTGCGGGGTCAGGGCCTCGTGGTCGACCAGATCTTCTGGGGCCTGTGGCTCTTCCCCCTGGGGCTGCTCGTCATGCGGTCGGGTTTCATCCCGAAGATCCTGGGTGTCCTGCTGATCATCAACGGCGTCGCCTACCTGGTTGCCAGTCTCACGGCGCTGCTGGCCCCGGCTTACTCAGGCGTCGTCAACCGGATCGCGCTCCTTCCGGAAACCGGGGAGCTTTGGATCATGCTCTGGCTCCTGATCAAGGGCGTCCGGGTGCAGCCACCCGCCGCGGCTTCGGCATGAAAGCGATCGTCTACAACCGCTACGGACCAGCGGAAGTCCTCCGATACGAGGAGGCCGCGAGACCGGTCCCGAAGGACGACGAGGTCCTGATCCAGGTCCGCGCCGCTTCAGTCAACCCCGCCGACCGGGTCCTCATGAGGGGAGTGCCGTACGCCGCCCGCTTCGTGATGGGCCTGAGCAAATCGAAGGTCAAACGAACCGGGATCGACGTGTCGGGGCTGGTCGAGGCTGTCGGCTCGAAGGTCACCGGTTTCCGTCCCGGCGACGAGGTTTTCGGCACCTGTCGCGGGGCGTTTGCCGAATACGTCTGCACCCCCGAGTCCTCCGTGGTGACGAAGCCCGCGAACGTGACGTTCGAAGATGCGGCCGCGGCGCCGATCGCCGGGTATACGGCGCTGCAGGCTCTTCGGAACAAGGGACACGTCCAGTCCGGCCAGAAGGTGCTGATCAACGGCGCCTCGGGAGGCGTCGGCACGTTCGCGGTGCAGATCGCGAAAGCGTTCGGCGCCGATGTGACCGGCGTGTGCAGCACGAGAAACGTCGAGATGGTCCGCTCGATCGGCGCGGACCGGGTCATCGACTACACGCGGGAGGATTTTACGAAGAGCGGGCGTCGGTATGACGTGATCGTCGACAACGTCGGGAACCATTCGTTGGCCGCATGCCGGAACGCCCTCGGCCCCACGGGGATATACGTCGGCGTGGGCGGATCCTGGCGTGGATACATCGCTGTTCTGGGTCATCTGATCGCGGCGTCCGTCTGGTCACGCTTCTCGAAGCGGAAGCTGCGGAATCTCCTGGCGAGAGGGAACGTGGAGGACCTGACCAGCCTGCGCGATCTCATGGATTCCGGCAAGGTCAAGCCGGTCATCGACCGCCGCTACGGATTGAGCGAGGTCCCCGAGGCGATGCGGTACCTCGAGGAAGGACACGCCCGCGGAAAGGTCATCATCACCGTGCGGCAGGACGAGAACCCCGGCCGACCCTGATCGGCGACGCTTCTTCACGAGGAACTGGCCCGGCGCTGCGACCTCACGGTGCATGATCTCACCGTGAAATGAAGCGCCTGCTCCGGGTCGCCCTCGCGCTCCTCGTCCTCGTTGCGGTGGGCTCGGCCCTGCTCTATTTCCGCTTCCGTCACGACGTGCGAGCCGCCCGTGAGCGACTTGCGGCGGGTGGCACGATCGCGAAGACGCCCTGCGGTCCGATCGAGTACGCCGAACAGGGCCAGGGGCGAGCCGTCCTCGTGTCGCATGGCGCCGGCGGCGGCTGGGATCAGGGTCTGGCCATCAGCGAACTGTTGGGCGCGGGCTTCCGGATCATCGCGCCTTCCCGTTTCGGCTATCTGAGGACGCCCTATCCCGGCGACCCCTCGGCCGCGGCGCAGGCCGATGCGTATGCCTGCCTCCTGGACTCGCTGGGCGTCGCCCGGGTCGTCGTCATCGCTTTCTCGGCGGGCGGCCCGTCGGCGCTGCAGTTCGCTCTGCGACATCCCGCCCGCACCGAGGCGCTGATCCTGGTCTCCGCGATCAGCGACGGGAGCCTCGTCGATCCGCGCCCGGTCGATCCCTCAAAGGACCCGGCTCTCTCCACGATGCTGCACGACTTCCCGTTCTGGCTGACGGTCACATACTTTCCCGACCAGGTCCTCGGGTTCTTCGGGATGACGCGGGAGGCGCAGCGGCGCCTGACTCCGGAAGAACACGATCGCGCCGTCCGCGTCGTGCGCCTGATCCTGCCGATGGGGATGCGGGCGACCGGCAACTTCAACGATCCGGCGCACTGGTTCGAGCGCGGCGACTTCGCGCTGGAGGGCATCCGCGCGCCGACGCTCGTCGTTCACGCCCGGGATGATACGTTCGTAGCGTTCGCGCATGGCGAGTACACCGCACGGCACATCCCGAATGCACGGCTCGCGTCGTTCGACTCCGGCGGGCACTTCGTGATCGTGCGGGATGCGGCGGCCGCGGAGATCGTGACGTTCCTGAGGCAGGTTGGAAAGTGAAGACGTCGGAAACTTCCGCGGCCGGTGGCGTGGGGGCCGGGCTCCCGGCGGACGAATTCACCCTCCGCGCCATCGTCGCGGGCGTGCTGCTGGGGCTCGTGTTCGGCGCGGCCAACGCGTACCTGGGGCTGCGGGTCGGCCTGACCGTCTCCGCCTCGATTCCGGCGGCCGTGATGGCGGTGGCGATCTTCCGCGTCTTCGGCCGGCGCGGCACGATCCTGGAGGCCAACATCTCGCAGACGATCGGGTCGGCCTCGACGTCGCTCGCCTCCGGAACGATCTTCACGATCCCGGCGCTCTTCCTGTGGGGCATGGCGCCGCCGTACCTCCAGGTGGTCGTTCTCTGTTTCCTGGGAGGCGTACTGGGGCTCGCGGCGATGATCCCGCTGCGCCGGCTCCTGATCGTGGACGCGCGCGACGAGCTTCCCTACCCGGAAGGGACCGCCTGCGCCGTGGTCCTGAAGGCGACGAGCGGCGAGACGCGGGCCGGGACCTGGATCTTCCGCGGAATCGCCGTGGCCGCGGCGGTCAAGCTGGCGACGGGTCTTCTCTTCCTCTTTCCGAGCGACCTCTCGGCGAAGCTTCCCGTCCTTCCCAACGGCGTGCTGAGCCTGGAGCTCGCGCCGGCGCTCCTGGGCGTCGGTTACATCCTCGGCTACCGGCAGTCGGGCGTGCTCGTCGCCGGGTCGCTCGTCTCGGCTCTCGTCCTGATTCCCCTCATCACCTGGTTCGGCGGCGGTCTCCCGGCTCCGCTCTTCCCCGAGACGGTGAAGCTCGTCTCGGCGATGAGCGCTTCGGAGATCTGGTCGCGCTACGTGCGGTACATCGGCGCGGGCGCCGTCGCGGTCGCGGGACTGTTGACGGTCCTGAAGAACCTGCCGACGATGGGGGGTGCGTTCGCCGGGGTCGTGCGGGGCCTTTCGCGGAAGCGCCGGACGGAATCGGAAACGCTCGCGGCCGTTCCTTCGACGGACCGGGACCTCCCCGGGACGTTCGTGATCGGAGCGATCGTCTTCGTGATCGCCGTGGCCGCGCTGGTGCCGGGCGTCTTCGCCGGTGGGATGGGGCCCATCCCGCGCGCAGTGTGCGCCGCCGGCGTCGCTGTCTTCGGTCTCCTCTTCGTGACCGTCGCCGCGCGCATCGTGGGCATCGTCGGCGTCTCTTCGCAGCCGACTTCCGGCATCACGCTCGTCACTCTGCTCGGCGTGGCGTCCATCTTCGCGGCCGCCGGCTGGACGGATCCCGCGGCCCGCGCGGCGGTGCTGACGGTCGGGACGATCGTCGCCGTCGCCGCCTCGAAAGCCGGCGACATCTCGCAGGACCTGAAGACCGGCTACCTCGTGGGCGCCACACCGGCGCGGCAGCAGCTCGGGCAGCTGATCGGCGCGGCCTTCGCGTGCTGGGCGGTGGCGGGAACGGTCCTCCTGCTCGGCGGAGCGTACGAGTTCGGAACGAAGGAGATCCCGGCGCCCCAGGCCGTACTGATGAAGACGATCATCGAAGGGGTTCTCTCCGGCGAGCTGCCGTGGGGGCTCGTTCTGTCCGGAGGCGGGCTCGCGATCGGCGCGATGCTCTGCGGCGTCTCCGGCCTCGCGTTCTCGATCGGCGTCTACCTCCCGCTCGCGTCCATGGCGCCGATCTACGTCGGCGGTTGTCTACGCGCCCTGACCGAGAGACGTCGGGCCGCAACGCCGGGTGAGGGCGACCCGGGCATCCTCGCCGCGTCCGGTCTCGTGGCGGGCGAGGGTCTCGCCGGGGTGCTCGTCGCCGCCCTCGTCGCGTTGGGCGTCGCGCCGCGTTCCCTCCCCCCGCGGATCCCCGGCGCCGCCGGGGTGGCCGTCGCGACTGCCGTCCTCCTGGGCCTCGCGGCCTTCCTCATCCGCGCGGCAAAGCCCACATCGGCCCCGCGGACCGGTTCCGCCGGCTGATCCCGGCCGGATCGAAAAAAGAATCGCCGGGAGTTTCCTCCCGGCGATGAATTTCACGGGTCGAGAAGAACGCGTTACGACTTCTTCGCCGCGTACTGCTCCGGGTTCTTCAGGAACTTCGCTTTGTCGTCCTCGGAGCAGAAGTAGTAGGTCTGCCCCTTGTACGTGGCGGTCGTCGCCTTCGCTTTGTCCACTTCCATCCCGCAGACGGGATCGACGAGCTTCGCGGTCGCCGCCGCGCCCGAACCCATGCCCATCGTGCCGGCGCCCATCTTCTCGCCGTGCATCTTGTGCATTCCTTCCATGCACGCCGACATCTGCGACTTCATCTCGTTCATCGCCTTCTCGGCCGCTTCCACGTGGGTCCGCATTTCCGCCATCGTCCCGGATTTCTTGGCCTCGGCAAGATGCGTGCTGACGTCCTCGCTCGCCTTCATCGCCGCCGAATGGTGGGTTCCACATGCCATGTCGTCCATCCCGGACTTCTTGGCGTGATCGTGCGCGAGGGCCAACGATGCGACCGCGCTGAAAGCTGCGACTGCGAGCAGCCCCGGTGTTCCGATACGTCTGGTCATTCTTTTTTCTCCTTGCGTTCAGTGAATGTGGTTCGCACGCCTTCAACAGGTCGCGGACGCCCGGAATTCCGGGGTCCTCCGCAGCGACAGCGCGAGCCCCACGATCATCAGAACGAGGAGGATCAAGTTCACAGCGAAGCCGGGCGGATTTCCAACCCGATCGATCGGCATGACGTACAGAATCAGTCTTCGGCTCAGGTGCTCCGAGAGGAGCAGCGCGAACAGGAAAGGAACCATGCTGCGGTATCGAACGAGGACCAGCACACAGAGCACGCAGAGTACGAAGTGGCCGAGCCCGAGGAGCGCGAAGAGCGAAACGATCGTCCGCACGGCGGGGGGTGTGTACGTATCGAGAGGGATCCCGTCGGCGGACGACGCGACGTCGTAACCGTTGAAGATCGAGTTCAGGCTCATCGCGGTCTTCATCAACAGGAGCAGGCCGAGGAGCCAGAGCGCGGCTTTCTGACCCCGATACGTGTTGTCGATGGTCCGGGGAAGAAGCCGCTTGAGCATTGCTCTCGGTGACGCCAGCGTCAGCCCGAACGGCGAAGACGACCCGACGCCGTCAATTCGTCGGGAAGCCCCGCTTCTTGAGCAGCGCCGTGACGTCCGGATCCCGTCCGCGGAACTGGCGGTAGGCCTCCGCCCGATCGACCGAGTTCCCCGGCGCGAGGATGAACTTTCGCATCTTGCCGGCGACGGTCGGATCGAACACGTTGCCCGCCTCGAGGAACGCCTCGCGCGTGTCGGCGTCCATGACCTCGGACCACAGGTAGCTGTAGTACCCGGCCGAGTACGAGTCGCTCGTGAACAGGTGGTTGAACTGCGGCAGGCGGTGCCGCATGGCGACTTCCTTCGGCGCGCCGATCTTCAGCAGGGTCTCGCGCTCGAACGCATCCGGATCCACCACGCCGTCGGGCTTCGTGTGCAGCTCCATGTCGACGATCGCCGACGCCAGGTACTCGACCGTCTGGTAACCCTGGTTGAACTTGCTCGAGGCGTCCACTTTCTTCACGAGCGCGTCCGGCATCGGCTTGCCGGTCTTGTAGTGCCTCGCGAACTTGTCGAGGATCGGGCGCGTCAACACCCACATCTCGTGCACCTGTGACGGGTACTCGACGAAGTCACGTGGCGTCGTCGAGAGGCCGGGGTAGTTCACCTCGGAGACGAGACTGTGGATCGCATGGCCGAACTCGTGGAACAGCGTCTCCGCGTCGTCGAGCGAGATCAGCACCGGCTCCCCCGCCCCGCCCCGGACGAAGTTGTTGTTGTTCGACGTGATCGGGGTGATCGTCCTGCCGGTGAAGGTCTCGTGTCCCCGATAACCCGAGGCCCACGCGCCGGACCGCTTGCCCTGGCGCGCGAAGTAGTCGCCGTAGAACAGGCCGACGTGGGCGCCGGTCGTCTTGTCCTTGACCTCCCAGACGCGGACGCCTTCGAGGAAGACCGGCACCGTTCCGGTGATCTCGGTGAACGTCAGCCCGTACAACTGGCCGGCCATCTCGAACGAGCCGGCGATCATGTTGTCGAGCTCGAAGTAGGGCTTCAGCTCGTCCTGGTCGAGGTCGTACTTGGCCTTGCGAACCTTCTCGGCGTAGTACAGGTAGTCCCACGGCTCGAACGTCCGGATTCCGTCGCGCCGCGCCAGCCTCTCCATGTCCTTGACCTCTTCGGCGACGCGCGCGACCGCCGCCGGCCAGACGCGCATCATGAGGTCCTTCGCCTTCTCGGGATCCTTCGCCATCGTGTCGGCCATGCGCCAGTGCGCGTGCGTCGGGAAGCCCAGGAGCTTCGCGCGATCCGCGCGCAGCTTGACGATGCGGGCGATGATCGCGTTGGTGTCGTTCTCCCCGCCGTTGTCGCCCCGGTTCTTGAACGCTTTCCAGACCTTTTCGCGCAGGTCGCGGCGCGACGAAGACGTGAGGAACGGATCGACGCTCGACCGCGTGTTGACCACCGCCCACTTGCCGGCGAGCTTGCGCTCCTCGGCCGCAGCCTTGTAGGTCGCGACGAGCGACGGCGACAGACCCGCGAGGTCCTTCCGCGACTCGAGCACGGTCCAGGTGTTCTCGTCGGCCAGGACCTTGTTGCCGAAGTCGGTGAACAGCTCGGCCAGCTCTTCGTTGATCTTCCCGACCTTCGCCTTGTCCTCGGGCGACAGCTTCGCGCCGGCGCGTACGAAGCGGTCGTAGTTCAGCTCGACGAGCCGCCGCTGTTCGGGGGTGAGATTCGATCGGTCGCGGGCTTCGTAGATCGCGGCCACCCGCTCGAACAGCTTCGGGTTGAACGCGATCTTGTCGTACGCGGCGGCGATCTTGGGCGACCACTCCTTGTCGACGGCCTGGGCTTCGGGCGTGCTCAGATTGTTCGTCAGGATCGAGAACAGCGTCTGGGCCCGGTCCGTATGGCGGCCCGCATCCTCGAGGGGCACGAACGTGTTCGCGAAGGTCGGGGGTTCGGGATTCTCGGCGATGGCGTCGACCTCGGCGAGCAGGAGCGCGAGGCTCGTCTCGAACGCTTTCCCGAAGCCGGCGACGTCGAGCTTGTCCCAGGGCGGCACGCCGCCGTACGGTCCGGCCCACGCCTTCTGCAGCGGATCCTGGTCCGCGATCGCGGTGAGGCGTGCGACCTCGGCGAGCGCAACCGCGCGCGCGGACGGAGCGGCCGGCGCCGGCTCGGCCGGTGCGGCCTGGGGCGGCGGCGGGTTGGTCGTGCAGGACACGAGGAATCCGATGCTAACGGCGATCAGCAACGAGCTGAGGAGGATCCTGGAATTCAGTTTCATGAGCGGACTCTACCGATTTGGCCCCCGAATACAATGAAGCGTTTTCGCCTCGGCCGCCGGCGTAACGTCACTCCTGCAGGACGCCCAGGGCGTACCACCATCCCGTGTACGATTCGCCGCGTCGTGTGGATTAACCACCTTCGGAGCTTTGCCGCGGCCAGGTTCAAGTGCGGCTGGGCCGCGATGGACGAGCGGCGCGCGATCAAGACGCTGCCGCGTCCGTAACCCGCCCTGCCCCACTCGAGATCAGATCGGTCCGCGAGAGCGCCGCAGCCGGACCGCCGCGAACAGGAACGCCGCGGTGACCGCCAGGCCGATCCACAGCCCCGGGCGGGTCAGGTATTCCACCGGGGAGTGTGGTCCCAGCATCTCCATCGTCATCCGGCCTCCGGGCGTCATGGAGCCCGGGTCGCCCCCGAAGCGGTACCGAATCACATCGGCGAAATGTGAACTGTTGAAAGCAATCCTTTCGACGAAACCGATCGCGATGGGCGGGAGCAAGGCCCAGAGAAACGGGGCGCGGTTCGCCCACGCCGACACCATCAGAAGCCATCCGTAGAACGGCGCGTACCAGATGCCGTGGTACACCACGAGGTGGCCGAAATTGATCAGAGTCGTGTCGAAGAACGGGACGTGCTCCCACAACGTCGCGGGGCTCATGCCGCTGCCCGCGAGCACGGCGCTGCTCGCCAGCAGCATGACCCACTGGGTCGCCACGGTGGCCGCGAACGCCACCAGCGGAATCACCAGGATTGGAATGATCGCCTTGGAGATTACGGTCGTGAGATCGGAGACCGGCAACGATTTCCAGAAGAGAATGCTGCGATCGCGGCGCTCACCGTAGAACGCATCGAGACAGTAGACCACCGCGACGAGAAGCTCGGCGGCCATGAGCATGAGGGCGGCGATCAGATACGGCTGCTGGATCGCCGCACGCTGCTGCATCAGGGAAAGAGCCTGGGCGGCACGCACCCTGTCCGCCAGGCGGACGAGAGAGATGAAGAAGCCGACCAGGAAGACCGCGGCGACCGCCAGCGGCGCAAGGTAGATGGAACGGTTTTCCCAGAGCTCGCGCCGCACCGACCAGAACAGACGACGCACCGGCGAGATCTCCACCGGCGCCACCTCCGACCGCGACACCGATTCCGCCATCACATCCGATGGACCATTCACTGGGTCGCTCCTTGTGCCCGCTCTGTGCGGCTGCTCATGATGGCGACGAAGAGATCGGCCACGCCAGGGGTCCGCACGTCGCCGAGAGCCGCCAGCTGCTGCCGATCCACGCCCTCGAACAACAGGACGCTGCGGCCGATCCCCTGCCGCTCGTGAATGGGATTGAGGGCCCGCGCCGCCGCGATCTTGTCGGGATGCACCGACACCTCGCGATATCGCGACTCGACCTCCTCCATGCTCCGGCGGAACACGATGCGCCCGCGGTCGAGGAACACGACGTCGGTCAGGATGTGCTCGACCTCCTCGACCTGGTGCGTGGCCACGACGACGGTGCGGCTGCGCTCGAAATAGTCGGTGAGCAGCGAATCGTAGAACTGCTTTCGATACAAAATGTCGAGTCCGAGCGTGGGCTCGTCGAGCACCAGCAGCCGCGCGTCGATGGCCATCACCACGGCGAGGTGCAGTTGCGTCACCATGCCCTTCGACAATTCCCGGACCTTGCTCACCGGCCGGATCGTGGTCTTCGCCAGCAATGCTTCCGCTTTCGCGCGATCGAACCGCGGATGGATGCCGACGAGGTAGTCGAGCGCCTGCGAAACCCGCATCCAGCGCGGCAGAACCGCGACGTCGGCGATGAAGCACGCGTCGCGCATGAGTTGATCGCGTTCGTTCCAGGGGTCGCGCCCGACGACCTTGAGTTGCCCTTCGTACGGCGTGAGTCCGACGATCGCGTTCAACGCCGTGGTCTTGCCCGCGCCGTTGGGCCCGATGAGGCCGAGGATGCGGCCCTCCTCGACCTGCAGATCGATACCGTCGAGGGCGACGGTCGCACCGTACGTCTTCCGGAGCCCGCAGGCTTCTATGTACGCCATGGGTTCAGCGCTCCTCTTCGGGAGAATGCGGTGGGCCGGGCTCGGGCGGGGCGGCATCCGGAGCCGGCTCGCCGGGCGCGGCGCGCAGCAGTTCTTCCGCCGTCAGGCCGAGCCGCCGGATGGTTTCGGAGATCCGGGGCCACTCGTCGCCCAGAAACCGCTGGCGTTCGCCCTGCAGCAGCAGATCGCGGGCGCCGGCGTTGATGAACATGCCGAGGCCGCGGCGCGTCTCCACGAGTCCTTCTTCGACCAGCTGCTGGTAACCCTTGAGGACCGTGAGCGGATTGACCCGGTACTCGGCTGCCACCGTGCGCACCGAGGGCAGGGGGTCGCCTTCCTTGAGGACCCGGTCGAGAATCATGGCGACGACGAGGTCCCGCAGCTGCCTGTAGATCGGCTGGCTGTCATTCCACACACGCTCCATCAGGGGGCCAGATTACATTCCGTTGGCCGTGCTCGCCGCGCTTGTACGCTGCAGGTCGAAGTGCGCGCGGACCGGCTTGTCGCCCGGCATCATGTACGTCCAGTCTTCGGTGTGGTGGTTCTCGTCGATGAAAGTGAACTTTGCGTGATGCATATGGCCGTGCTTCTTGCCGCCGGAAAGATCGAGAAACTCGAACTCGAGTGTCTTGCCGTCCGGCGAGAGCTTGCCGACCATTCTCGGCCGGTTGCCGGCGTCGCAATAATGCGTCAGGACCAGGCGGTCCTCGTCGCGATAAAACATGGTGACCGGGTGGTCGGGTCTTCCCGAAAGCGACATCTCGTGAACGAGCGCGTTGCCCAGGGACGTCACGCGCAGCGAAAGCTGCGCGAAGTTGCCGTCCACGCTCGGTTCCGTCGGGAACGTCGTCAGGCGGCCGACCCACGAACCGTCGAGCGTCTTCAGCCGGTCGAACGCCGTCTGGGATTCCGAAGGTGCCACTTTCTCCGAGGCGGGGGGCTTGTGCATTTCGGACTGCCCGTAAGCCAGGGTGGCGAGCGACATCAGCAGCATGCAGAGGACGGAGTGAAAGAGTCTCATCGGTATCTCCTTTCCAAGATGTGTTATAGCTAACTATAACACTGACTCACCTGTCAAGCCCCGATCCGGTCCTCAATGTATCCTACTGAAAATAAGTGGCTTGTAGTCACCGCAGGATCCGGAGCAACATGCGGGCTTGCGCGCGAAGTGCGCTTCTCGAGGCGGAGAGGACGAAAGAAAGCGTCGCCCGAGGGCTGAAGCTGGTCGATCTCCAGCAAACGGGCCTAATTCGAGGCCGCTCTCCCGGTGGACAGGGCTGCGCTGGAGAAGCGCCGCCGCAGTTGATGGACGAACAAGTAGAAGGCCGGTAACGCCAGAAGGGTGAACAGCGTCGACGTGACGAGGCCTCCGATCATCACGATCGCGAGCGGACGCTCGATTTCGGTCCCGTGCAGCCGAAGCAAGAGCAGAGGCAAGAGACCGAGCGTCGCCGTCGCCGCCGTCATCAACTTCGGCCGGACGCGCCCGATGCTCGCTTCCTTGAGCGCCTCGGGAAAAAGCTTGCCCTCGGCCATGATCGACCGGGTCTGCGTCACCAGGACGAGACCATTCTGGACGGCGATCCCGAAGAGCCCGCAGAGCCCGACCAGAGACGAGACGTTCCAGGTTTCACCAGCGATGACCAGAGCGACGATGGCTCCGACGAACGCGACGGGCAGACTCACCAGGATCCCGAGGACCTCGAGAGCCGAGCCGAGCGCCAGGTAAAGGAGAACGAACACGGCCAGGATCGCGACCAGGATCGCCACGGTCAGCGATCGCGACGCGCGAGCCTGGCTTTCCACGCGCCCGCCGACGTCCAGAAAGTAACCCGCCGGTAACTCGAGCCTTTTCGCGAGCCGATTCCGCGCTTCGGCGGCGGTGCTTCCGAGATCCCGTCCGGTCACCGACGCTTCGACCGCGATTCGCCGTGTTCCCGCTTCGCGTCGGATCGCGCCGGGTCCGAAGGTCTCCTCGATGGTCGCGAGCTGGCCCAGCGGGACCCTCGTCCCGTCGTGCCCGTCGATCAGCAGAGTCTCGATCGACCGGATGTCCGATCGACCGCGGTCCTGGAGCCGGACGACGAGATCGAATCGACGCTGGCCGAGCCACACCTCGGATGATCCCT
>Ga0209971_1000092_pt1 | contig 27113 bp, 24 predicted proteins | sample InoplaM3SAM_FD_187588 | JGI IMG/M metagenome (GOLD analysis project Ga0209971, IMG submission 187588) | Arabidopsis thaliana rhizosphere microbial communities from the Joint Genome Institute, USA, that affect carbon cycling - Inoculated... | ecosystem: Host-associated > Plants > Roots >... | reverse complement strand
CACTATGAACGTGCATCCCGCTTCAAGTCGAGGCAGCCCACACATACACGTCCCTGATTGACGTCCAGCTCAGCCGCTACAACCGCACGTTGGCTCTGTACGCGAATCAGATGGTCGCTGAGCGTAAACATCAGCCACACGTCCAACATTCTCTCGACGTTTCGATCACACCGGAAGAGAGCGGACGCGAGAACCGTGAACCGTGGCGTCTGACGATGCGAGCTTTATCGAGGAATATTCCGGGGGCACATCGTACGACGATACAGTGCGGACAATCGCATCGTCAAGATCAGGATCGTGCGCGTCAAGTAACCTGAAGATCGCCCTACCTCGTTACGACCTGGTCACCGTCTGGGTTCTCAGGCCGCGATGACGCTTCGCGGTATAACATTCTGGACCGCGCCGTCCACGTAGTCGGTTACGTCGTCAAAACGGCCGGGCCGACGTCCCCACCTGGCCCACGCCCAGCAGGTTCACCTGGAAGCGGAACTCGCTCTCGCCGTTGTGCCGGTTGATGTAGAGGGCCGACAGGGACCAGCAATCGAAGCGCCAGTCGATTCCCGCCCGATACTCGACCGCGTCGGTGCCATTGACGAACTCCCACGCCGCACCTGTCTTGATGTCCAGGTTCTGCAGGACCCGGATCCGCGTCTCGCCGGTCAGGGTACGCTGCGGGCCGACCGGGGCGATCTGCGGGCCCAATGTGACACTCTGCCCCTGCTCGTTGAATCGCGGTCCGAAGGCCGCCGAGAACCGCGGATACACCACCCCGACCAGCCCCGCCGCCTCCCGGAGCCCCAGCCCGTACATGTTGTATCGCACGTAGCCGCCGATGCGGATTCGCTGGTTGGGCTGGAGCGCCAGGTCTGCGTACAGGTCGCCGACCGGCTGATCGATGGGCTTGAAGTTGTAGGTCTGACTCAGCGTGAACCGCATCAGGTCCCAGCGCACGGCCTCCTGGCCCGGCCCGGCCACCGTCTTGGCTCGCAGCACGTTGGTCAGGTAGTACGTCACCTCGTTGGCCCTGCCGAGCCGGTCGATGCCGTGCGCCCGCTCGTAGCCCGGATCGATGCCCGTCCCGGTGTTGTAGCCCGGGTCGTACGTCGGCATGTTCTTCTGGTTGTATCCGCGGATCTCGATGAACTGCGCGCGCGGCTCGATCGAATGCTGCAGCGCCGCGATCCCGGCGAAGCCGTCCGTCTGGTAGACGCGGGCCACCTTGCTCTGCAGCTCCACGCCTCCCTCGATCTGCTGGCGCACGCGCGGATCGTACTCGGACGCCTGGGTCAGGATGCCGTCCAACCCGGTGTGAAAGCCGGTCACCCGCTGGTCGTAGTAGGTGAGACGGCCGCCCGCGAACGGGGTGACGGTCAGGTAGCCGCCGATCGGGATCGGCGCGAAGAAGCGCGGGTGGAAGTCGGCGCGTACGCCCTCCGGGCCGTCCACCTGCCGGATGAAGTTGACGAAGGAGGCGTTCGTCTCGTACAGGAGCCACGGCGCCCCGGGCACCTGCTGGCGGACGCCGGCGAGGTCGACCTCGGGCACGCGCTGCAGCTCGAGGGGACGTAGGGTCGTGAGGTCCTGGTACCAGCGCACCTGGCCCAGGAGGTTCCAGTTGGTCCAGGTCTTGGTCAGCGAGACGTTGGTCACCGCCGCGAGCCGTGAGCGGTCGGTCAGGCGGTCCGCGTAGTCTCGGTAGATCTGGTCGTCGCTCGTGACCTGCGAATCCACCTTGAAGGTCAGGCCCGGCGCGATCCGCCAGTCGTGGCGCAGATCGGTCCAGCCCCGGTTCTCGGGAATATCGGGGGGCTGAGTGCCGCGGAAGATCTCGGTGATCCCGAAGGCGCCCAAGGTGCCGCGCTGGTCCCGCGACCAGACGTACCGGTAGTCCGCCTCGACACCGATGCCGCGCGCGCTGAAGGTGTCGAGCGAGACCGTGAGGTCCTGGCTGTCGTTGATCACCCAGTAGAAGGGAAGCTTGGTGAAGTAGCCGCGGCGGCTCGACTGTCCGAACTCGGGGAAGAGGAAGCCGGACTGCCGCTCCTTCCGCAGGGCGGCGGCGAAGTACGGGAACCAGGGCAGTATCGGGACGCTCTTGACCCAGAACGAGGCGTCGCGGCCGTAGACCATATCGTCGAGAGCAGCCGTTCCCGAGCCGAACCGGAACGACCAGGGCGGGTCATCACCCTCACAGGTGGTGAAGGCGCCTCGCCGGACCTCGTAGATGCTCTCCCCCGTCCGGTCCATCCGCTCGCCAGTGAGGTGGTAGAAGGGCGCGGAGACCGCGGAGCCCTGGTAGACCACGCCGGTGCCCGTCTTCAGGTTGTAGTCGATCCGCTCGCCCACCAGCCGGTCGGGCCCGTCGTAGAAGACCACCTTCCCCTGCGCGATCGCCTGCCCGGTGTCGCGGTTGATCTCGACCCGGTCGGCGAGCAGGCGGGTCTGCCCGCGGACGATCTCCACGTTGCCGATGGCGATCATCAGGTCGGAGGTGCCCCCGACTTGCTGGAGCTGGTCGGCGACCACGGTGGCCTCCTCGGAGCCGGCCGGGATGCTGAAAGCTCCTGCGGAGGACTGGCCGGAGGCGGGGGCGCGCGCGAGAACGACTAGGAGAAGGGCCAGAATGGAACCCAAGACGAGGCCGCGAGGCTCAAGACCGCCCGATTTGTCACGAGCACCGGCGGGGAGACGTCCCGACATTCGGGACATGCTAGCAGGGCGACGGCGGGAGAGGAAGAAGTACTCGGAGATTTACATACGGCTGCGCCGCAGCGGAGACAGCGAGGCCTCAGTCGAGCTGGACGAGGGCAACGAGGCGAGGTTCCGGGCAGACGGCGCGGCACGAGCCGTTCTTCCAGGGAGAAAGCGCTTCCCATCACCTGATGCATGGTGCCCGAGCCGCCCGGAGGCCGGAACTCGGGATTCCCCTTGCGACCGAGCAGGGTAAGGAACAGGAGGGTATTCTGCTCTGCTAGGGTCAGGCGCGATCGTACGCCTTCAAGGTCTGCCTCGCTGTTTTCTCCCACGAGAACGCGGCGGCCTGCCGCAGTCCTCGCGCGGAGAGCTCGCGACGGAGCGTCTCGTCCTCCCATAGCCGAACCATGCCCTGGGCGATCGAATCGACGTCCGCCGGGTCCACCATCAGGCCCGCGTCCCCGACGACCTCGGGCAGGGACGACACGTTGGAGGCCAGGACCGGCACGCCGCAGGCCATCGCCTCCAGCACCGGGAGGCCGAACCCCTCGTACAGGGAGGGATAGACGAAGCCACGCGCGCCATTGATCAGCGCCGGCCGGGCCTCGTCCGGGACGTAGCCCAGATACGTGAGACGCCCGGCCCGTCGCAGGCTCTGGATGCGGAGCGCGACTTCGTCGCTCCTCCAGCCGTCGGCACCGGCGAGGACGAGGGGCCCGGCCCGGTTTCCGGCCAGCTCGGCAGCCTGCAGGAGCCTCAGGAGATTCTTCCTGGGCTCGATCGTGCCCATGAAGAGCAGATAGGCGTCCGGCACCAGGCCCCAGTCCGACAGGACCTGCTGCACCTCCGTCGCCGGGAGCGGCTTGAATGACTGGGCGGCCGCGAGGGGCACGACGCTGATGCGCTCCGGGCGAATGCTGAAATGTTTGACGATGTCATCGCGGGTCGACGCCGAGTCCGCGAGGACATGATCCGCGATCTCCAGGGAGCGCGCGATCTCGCTCGCCATGCTGCTCACCCGGGCCCGCGGGTGCCATTCGGGAAACAGCATCAGGGTCATGTCGTGGATCGTCACCACCCGTCGCGCCCGCTTCACCGAATGGGTGAACACATAGTTCGTGGCGTGGTAGACGTCGTACGGTCCGAGGCTTCGCTCGACCGCCGGGGTCAGGCCGAGCTTGCGCCGCAGCTTGCGCCTGGCGCGGAACACGAGGAAGCGGAGCCGGCCCTCGCTGACCACCCGGACACACTTCTCGGCGAAGACCGGCACCTCGCGCGTGCGCAGGGTCCGGGTGAGTCGCGGGTACATGACGATGTACTGGTGGGCGGGCTCCAGCCGCGCGAGAGCTCTGATGAGGTGATAGGTATACTGGCCGATTCCGGCCCGAGGAGGGATCAACGGATGCCCGTCGATCGCAATCCTCATGAGGCCGTGCGGTGCGGCGGAGTTTCTGGCATCTCTGGCGCCCTCACGTAGTATCTTCGAGCATCGGGAGAGCCAAACAATGGCACACTTGAAGTCTCACGTGAAGCGGCTTCTCGGATGGCCGACGGCGGTGCCCCACCTCGTCGTGTCCGCTCCGCCGCCGCGCCACGAGCCGCCACTGGAAGGAGCCGCCCGGGAGCTCCTCGAGCGAGCGACAGCCTACTACTGGTTCCACTCCATCGATCTCGGCAATGGCGTGGTCACCCCGGGCAGCAAGTCGGTGGAGCTGCTCCGTGCCGAGGCGAACGCGATCTTCGGGCCACTCGACCTCCGCGGAAAATCTGTCCTGGACATCGGCGCCTGGAATGGCAACTTCAGCTTCGAGGCCAAACGGCGGCAGGCCGCCCGGGTCCTCGCCACCGATCACCACTGCTGGACCCAGGAGGTCCAGGGTCGCGACACGTTCCATCTGGCCAAAGAGGCGCTGAAGCTCGAGATCGACGAGCTCGACATCGACGTCCCGGAACTCACCCCGGAGCGAGTCGGGCAGTTCGAGGTCGTTCTCTTCCTGGGTGTCTTCTATCATCTGGTGGATCCCATCCAGGCGCTCAAGAATGTCGCGGCCTTGACGAGAGACGTGGCGGTCGTCGAGTCGCACCTGGACCTGGCGGACGTCGAGCGTCCCGCGATGGTCTTCTACCCGGGGGCCGAGCTGAACAACGATCCCACCAACTGGTGGGGACCCAATCGGCTGTGCGTGGAAGCGCTGCTCAGGCTCGTCGGCTTCGCGAGAATCGCGTACCAGCCGCATCCTATCGTGGGAAGCGCCCGAGGCATCTTCCACGCCTACAAGCAACCCTGATTCAGAGTGACGCGCGGGCGTCACGATAGCTGTCGCGTAGCCAGATCCACAAGATCGGCCAGGCGGCGCGCGGGATGCTTCGGTTGTAACGCAGGAAGGTGACCAGACTGATCCCGACCAGGGACAGCCGGTCGCGGATCGACGCGCCGTGATGCTCGAGCCCGAGCGCCGCGTGCGCGTATCCGAAGACCAGGTTCGGCGCCACGCGACCGAACTGGCGGTAGACGACGCGGAGGATCTCCGCGTGAGCCTGCCCCCGCTGACCCAGGGTCTTGGTGTCCGCGTGCAGTCGGGTGCTGGCCAGATAGCTCGGCGTGTACGTGAAGATCTTCCCCGCCCGGGTCAGGCGAATCCACAGGTCGTAGTCCATGCAATATCGCAGAGACTCGTCCAGATAGCCCGCGTGCTCGACCGCTTCGCGTCGGAGGAACACCGTGGGTTGACAGATGAAGCAGATTTCTCGAAAACGATCCGGGTCGAACGGCTCGGTGGGATATCGCTCCAGGATGGCGCCCGCCTCGTCCACGTGATAGCCCTCACCGTAGACCGCAGACGCCTCCGGATGAGCCTGGAGGGCCGCGACGGCGCTGGTGACCGCACCGGGGAGATAGACGTCATCAGAATTGAGGTAGGCCACGATGCTCCCGGCCGCCTGCCGCCAGCCCTTGTTGATGGCGTGGGCCTGCCCTCGGTCGGGCTCCGAGACCCAGCGGATCCGATCCGAGTACTCACGGAGGATCGACCGGGTCTCGTCGGTCGAGCCGCCGTCCATGACGAGGTATTCGATTCGAGGATAGTCCTGCTTCAGGACACTCTCGATCGTCGCGCGGATGAATCGTCCCTGGTTGAAGGACGGGGTGACGATGGTCACGAGCGGCAGCACGAAAACGAGTGTATCAAGTGCGGCGGGAATGGAAAGTCTTTGCCGACGCTCGTGTATACTGGCGCCGCGACGTCCTCGATACCATGAATCTGTCCGCCAAGATACCGAAACAGCTCAAGCCGCTCGCCCGTTGGCTGGACAGATCGGCCCGCCAGGCGCTGGCGCGCCGCCGTCAACCGCTCGAGGGCCCCGCGGCCGAGCTGCTCGCGCAGGTCCAGCGCTACTTCTGGTTCCACTCCATCGATCTCGGGAATGGGGTCGTGACCCCGGGCAAGAAGTCGCCGAAGGTGCTCCGCGCGGAGGCCGACGCGATCTTCGGCCGCCTGGACCTGCGCGGCAAGTCCGTCCTCGATATTGGCGCCTGGAACGGCTACTTCAGCTTCGAGGCCAAGCGGCGGCAGGCCAACCGAGTGCTGGCCACGGATCACCACTGTTGGACCCCGGAGATCAACGGGCGGGCCACGTTCGATCTGGCCCGCGCCGCGCTCGGACTGGACGTCGAAAGCTTGGACGTCGATGTCCCGGATCTGACCCCGGACCGAGTGGGCCGCTTCGACGTGGTGCTGTTCCTCGGGGTCTTCTACCATCTGGTGGATCCGGTCCGTGCGCTGCAGAATCTCGCCGCCGTGACCAACGAGGTCGCCGTCGTGGAGACCCATCTTGACCTGCGCGCGATGGATCGCCCGGCGATGGTCTTCTATCCGGGGACCGAGCTCAATGACGATCCGACGAACTGGTGGGGCCCGAATCGCCAGTGCGTGGAGGCCCTGCTAAAGGTGGTCGGATTCGAGCGGGTCGTCTACCAACCCCATCCGCTCGTGGGGGACGCCCGGGGAGTCTTTCATGCCTACAAGAAGAGTCCGACGTCCGCGGCCCTGAATGCGTGGATGCCCTGAAGAGGGCCTTCCCGCACGTGTACGTGCCGACCACCCAGCCGAACCATGAGGAATTCCCGGTGGACTGGACCCGACCGGGGCCCAAGGGTCTGCTGACGCGGGCGATCTTCGTGGCCTCACGTCAGCCGCTATCCTCTGTCTTCCTGACGGATTCGCTGCCCGACCACCAGACCAGATGCTGAAGTCGCTGGCCAAGCAAGCGATCCGCCGCCTGGGATACCGGCTGGTGCCAATCGAAACGTCGGCGACTCCCACGATTTGCCGCGTCCCCGGCCCGGACGCGTCGTCTCCTCTGCCATCCATGTCACCGCCGGGCGCCTTCCTGCCGGCGGTCCCTACCATCAATGTGGTCGACGTGGGAGCCATGTTTGCGGGCGACGGAACCGAGCCCTATTCCGCCCTCCGAAACGCCGGTCTGGCCCGCGTGGTAGGCTTCGAGCCGATAGCGGAGGAGTGCGAACGGCTCAATCGCCGTTTCGGTCTGCCTCATCGCTATCTGCAATACGCGATCGGCGACGGAACGGCGCGACGTCTTCACGTATGCACCGAGAGCATGACGTCGTCCCTCTATGAGCCCAACACTGCGCTCCTGTCGGCCTTCGACGGTCTGGAGGCGGCGGTGCGGGTCGTCCGCGAGCTACCGATCGAGACACACCGTCTCGATGACGTGCCGGAAGCGGCAGAGGCCGATTACCTGAAGATTGACGCGCAGGGCGCCGCGCTCGACGTGCTGCGGGGGGCCTCGCGGCTGCTGGCCCGGGCACTGGTGGTGCACACCGAGGTCGAATTCGCTCCTCTCTATCGCGACCAGCCGCTATTCGCGGACGTGGACACGTCTCTCCGTGGTTCCGGCTACGGCCTGTTCACCCTGGACGAGATCCACTCGCGAGTGTACCTCCCTCTTGGAGAGCGAGACGTCCCCTCGTCGCGCCGCTTCCGGCAGGCGTTGTGGACCGATGCGGTCTACGTCCGGCACCTGTTCGAGCTCGATCGGCTCGACGCGCGCGAGCTCGCCACGCTGTTCGTGATTCTGCACGTCTCATACGGAGCGATCGATCTCTGCGCCCGCGTCCTCGAGCACCTCGATGCGAAGTACGGAACGGCCGCGGTGAAGCGTTACCGATCGGAGGCGCTCGAGGTATCGCGTGCGAGCACACCGGCCGCCTGAGGCAAGCCGCCACTTGAAGGGCGGGTGGGGCGGCCGGGATCCAAACCCAGCCGCCCCGAGTCGAGTTACTCGTAGGCGATGTCGTCGAACACGCCGGGCGGCAGCTGGAAGCGCCGGGCCAGCTCCGCTTCCTCCTCGCGGACGTAGAACCGATTCAATCCGTCGAAGTATGCGAACACATACCGATTGGCGAGAAGGATGGGCTCCCATTCGTCCCACATCGCGATGCTCTCGATGTCATCCCAATTCTTCGGACGCGTGGCCGGCTTGGTGGCCTCGATGACCAGCGCCCGAGGTCGGAATCGACGCCAATCACAGCTCGCGATGACCGGCTTTTCCCATCCCTCGATGTCAATCTTGAGGAATTCCACGGACGCAGGGCAGTGTCGGTCGAAGATCTCGTTCATGGTGATGACCGGAACCATGTATTCGGTCACAGTGCCGCCCCTGGTCTTGAACTGCTGCGCCATCGCGGGGTCGGGCGTGGACAGGTAGCTCTCCTCCACACACTCGTAGAAGCGCATCTTCCCGGGAGCGTCGCCGACCGCCGCGTTCACATTGATGTCACGCGGCCGATCTCGTTCGAACGCCTCGAACTTCGAGCGCAGCGGCTCGATGTTCACGCCGCGCCAGCCGGCCTTGTAGAAATGCTTGGTGACCGAATGCAGGTGCGGGTCCCATGCGCCAACGTCGATGTAGAACCCGGTTGCCTGTTCGTGGAACAGGCGATTCAGCATCACGTCTTCGAAGTTCTGAGCGTAGGTGAACATGTGTAGGCTCAGTCGTCGGAAGCTACAGCAACCGGACTTGACCGCCGAATCACGACTTCTCGTACGCCGCGATCACCTCGTCGGGCTTCCCTTGCATCATGATCTTGCCGCCGGCGAGCCACACGACGCGATCGCACAAATAGCGGATCTCGGAAAGCGCGTGCGACACGATCACGAACGTCGTTCCCTGCCGTCGAAACTCGTCGAGCCGGTCATAGCACCGCGCCTGGAAGTGGGTGTCCCCAACGGCCAGGATCTCGTCGATCAGCAAGATGTCGGGGTCGAGGTGGACTGCCACCGAGAAGCCCAGCCGCGCGACCATCCCGCTCGAGTAGGTGCGGAGCGGCTCGTTCAACGACGACTCGAGCCCGCTGAACGCCACGATCGCCTCCAGTCGGGCCGCTACTTCTCGGCGAGTCAATCCCATGAGCACCCCGTTCAACACGATGTTCTCGTAGCCGGTCAGCTCGTAGTGGAACCCGGCCCCAAGTTCGAGCAGCGGCGCCACTCGGCCACGCACCTCGACGGTTCCACTCTGGGGGCCGATCACACCCGCGATGAGACCGAGCAGTGTGCTCTTGCCCGAGCCGTTCGCGCCGATGATGCCCACGGCCTCGCCCTTCTGGACCTCCACCGAGATGTCGTCCAGCGCGAAGAATCGATCCGCGCTCATGCTACGGATCAGGTCGGGAAGATGGAGCAACGATTGCTTCAAGCCTCGGGTCAGATGTCGATGCCGGGGGTACTCCTTCCTCACGCGGTCGAGCCGGATGACGATCATACGAGCTCGGCGAATCGAGGGGATAGGGCTCGATAGACGAGCGTCCCAACCACGAGACAGGCGACGGCGGAGAGATAGGCGGCGCCGACCAGCAACGGATCCAGGTAGCCGTCGAGCAGGAGCTTCTGCCATGCCCGGATGAGCGGCGCCACCGGATTCAACTTGATCCAGACGTGATACTGGACGGGGACGACGTGTACCGAGTAGATGACCGGGGTCAGGAAGAAGAGAGCCTGGATGAACAGAGCGACGAGACGCTCGAGGTCGCGGACGAAGACGTTGACCGAAGCGACGGCCAGGGCCGCGCCGTACACGGTGAGGAACTGGGCCAGGACCAGGAGAGGGATGCCCGGTATCCACGACCAGGACGGAGTGCGCCCGTACCAGAGCAACACGAGAAGAGTGACCGGGATCGTCAGGAGAAAGTGGATCGCGTCGCCCAGGACGGTGCTCACGATGATGATGTTCCGAGGGAACCGTACCTTCTTGATGAGCGAGGCGTTGTTGATGAAGGCCATCGGGCCACCACCGATGGAGCTCGCGAGCCACTGCCAGGGGAACTGGCCCGCGATGAGGAACAGGGGGTATGGATAGCCGGGTATCTCGAATCGGAGGAAGACGCCCAGGGCGATGTAGTAGACGACGGTGAACAGCAAGGGGTTGGCGACCGACCAGGCGTACCCGAGCCAGCTGCTCTTGTAACGCACCTTCATGTCTTTCTGGACGAGCACCAGGATCAGATCCACGAGGTACGCGAGCGGTCGAGCGGAAGGTGTCACCACGGCTTGCGTCGCCATGCGAGGCCGATTGTACACCGCGAACCCCGCGTACCTCCTAGACGAAGGTGATCTGGCCCAGCTGGAATGCCAGGCGCCGCCGATCCCCGCGGAGTGGGATCCAAGACGGCCTGAAAGTCGGCCGAGACTCTAGCCGCACCTCGACCAGATCCACGCCCAGATGCTCGGGTGGAACCGTCCATGTCGTCTCGAACTCCCCGCTTCCTCGGATCACCCGGCTCTCGAGCCGTATCCCGTTCATCGTGGCGGTAAGCCGAAGTCGTGGTCGTCTGAGGCGCCGACGCATGAGGCGGCCCCTGACCTTCAGTACGGTGGCCGCCTCGCTCCTCCTGAGAAGGAAATAGGCCCGCCGGCACACCCAGCCGTCCGTGTAGAACCCCTGGGCGCCGTGGACGAACGGCGCCACGAGATCATAGATCGGCCCCGCCAGCCGCCGCTCCAGCGCCGAAAGCAAGCGCGAGAGACCGAAAGGGGCGTGACGCGCCAACGTCTCGAACAACAGTCGGACGTACGTGTCGGTTCCGTAGGCCAACAGGGCTGGCGGATATCGACGTGAACCATGTCTCCGAACGATCGCCGCCAGCTCCGCCAGTCTTCGGCGTCCTCCCGAGGATGTCTTGGTGCTCCGGTATTCGCGCAGGTTGGCCATCTGTCTCGGCAAATAGTCGACACGAAAGCGCTTGCCGAGCTTGATGAACAGATCCCAGTCCAGGCCCCAGTGCAACTCCTCGTCGAGATAGCCCACCGCCTCGATGGAGGATCGCCGGAAGAACGTCGTCTGCTGCAGGATGAAATCCGAGACATACACGAGCTTCCAGAGATTGAACGGCTCGGTTGCGCGAAAGGGGCCGGTGACGTCGCCCCGCTCGTCGATGAGGAACCCGTCGCCGTACACCATGGCACAGTCCCGATGCTGCACGAGATGGCTCACGGCCGCGCTGACCGCACCCGGCAGATAGGTGTCATCCGAGTTCAACCAGGCGAGAATCTCCCCGCGCGCGCGGCGAAATCCCTTGTTGATGGCGTCGGCCTGCCCTCGATCCCGCTCGGCTGACCAGATGAGCCGCCCGTCGTAGCCCCGGAGAATATCGATGGTGCCGTCGGTGGAGCCACCATCCACCACGATGTACTCGATTCGGGGGTAGTCCTGCGCGAGGACGCTCTCGATGGTCTCCCGGATGAATCGCGCCTGGTTGAAGGACGGCGTGACGATCGAGACGAGCGGGACATCGGGCAACCAGTCCTCAGTCACCCCGTCCTGCTATCGCTTCGAAAGAGCCACCGCACTGACGCCGTCCAGGCGTGGCCGGGTGGACCTGTCGATGCTCATCCGCAAGATCGTCGCCGGCGATTCCCAGTGAGGGGGCGCTGAGGTCAGCTCTTCGAGCTGTAGATTTCGTTCCACCGGTCGTGTGGCAGCATCTGCTATACCTCGACCTGCCCATTTCCCGGGCCCGGCCGGCCGCACGTCGGTGAAGCCTCCCGTCAATCAAGAACGCGACCCGCAAGTGGCCGTCCCGGTCCCCTAACCGTCTCGCGGTACGAGTCGATCGTTTGCCTGAGTCCCACCTCGAAGCTGGTCCGAGCCCGGAAACCGAAGTGTTTCTCGGCCCGCGTCGTGTCGAGCAGGCGCCGTGGCTGCCCGTCCGGCTTGCTGGCGTCCCAGACGATGCGGCCCTTGAATCCCGTGAGGCGCGCGATCAACTCCACCAGGTCCCTGACCGAGATCTCCACACCCGTCCCGAGATTGACCGGCTCCTCACCCTCGTACCGTTCGGCCGCGAGCACGATGCCCTCGGCCGCATCGGCGACGTAGAGGAACTCACGAGTGGCCTTTCCGGTGCCCCACACCGTGATGGTGTCATCCCCGGCCTCTACCGCGTCCATGCACTTCTTGATCAGCGCCGGGATGACGTGCGACGAGGTGGGATCGAAGTTGTCCCGTGGGCCGTAGAGATTCACCGGCAGCAGATAGATCGAATTGAGGCCGTACTGCTGGCGATAGGCCTGACCCTGCACCAGGAGCATCTTCTTGGCGAGGCCGTAGGGGGCGTTCGTCTCCTCGGGATAGCCACTCCAGAGCTCGTCTTCCTGAAACGGGACGGGCGTGAACTTGGGATACGAACATACCGTGCCGATGGTCACGAACTTGCCGACCCCGAAGCGCCGGGCCTGCTCCATGAGCTGCGTGCCCATCATCAGATTCTCGTAGAAGAACCGGCCGGGGCTCTCCCGGTTGGCCCCGATACCCCCGACGACCGCGGCCAGATGGATGATGACATGGGGCCGCGAGGCTTCGAACAGCCGCACGATATCGGGTTCCCGCCGCAAGTCGTAGTCGCGGCTACGCGCAACGAATGGATGGGAGCATCCCCGCTCCTTCAGGTACTCCACCACGTAGGAGCCGAGGAAGCCACCGCCGCCGGTCACGACGAGGCGCTTGTCGCGCCAGAAATCAACGGGCCAGGCGTCGGTTGATGCCGTCATGGCACGTCACGCCCCGATTCGCCTCAGATCGGCCTCGACCATCATCGCCACCAGCTCCTCGAGGTTCACCTTCGGTTCCCAGCCGAGATCGACCTTGGCCCGGGTGGCGTTGCCCCAGAGAGACGGGACCTCGGCCGGCCGAGAGAATTGCTGGTCGGTCCGCACGTAGTCCTGCCAGTTGAGGCCCACATGGCCAAACGCCATCCTGCAGAAGTCGCCGACCGAGTGGGTGCGGCCGGTCGCCACGACGTACTCGCGCGGCTCGCTGGACTGCAGCATCAGCCACATGGCCTCGACGTAGTCTCCGGCGAAGCCCCAGTCACGCTTGGCCTCGAGATTGCCGAGCCGTAACTCGGTGGCCAAGCCGCGCTTGATCCGGGCGACGCCGTCGGTGATCTTGCGGGTCACGAATTCGATGCCGCGGATCGGCGACTCGTGGTTGAACAGGATGCCCGCGCAGGCGAACAGCCCGAAGCTCTCGCGATAGTTGACCGTCATCCAGTGGGCCATGAGCTTCGAGACTGCATACGGGCTGCGGGGATGAAACGGCGTCGTCTCCGACTGCGGCTCTTCCTGCGCGAGCCCGAACATCTCACTGGTGGAGGCCTGGTAGAAGCGAACTTTCGGGTTGACGATGCGGACCGCCTCGAGCACGTTGACTGCGCCCACGCCGGTCACCTCCGCGGTGAGCGAGGGCTGGTGCCAGGAGGCGCCGACGAAGGACTGCGCGGCCAGGTTGTAGACCTCGTCGGGCTCGGCAGTCCGCATGGCCCGGACCATGGAGCCCTGGTCGATGATATCGCCGTCCAGGAGCACCACGTCGTTCACCACGCCCAGGTAGTGGAGGCGGTCGGTCGTGGCCAGGCTGGTCCGGCGGTCGACGCCGTAGACTTTGTAGCCCTTGCTCAGCAACAGCTTGGAGAGGTAGGCGCCGTCTTGACCCGTAACCCCAGTGATCAATGCTCTTTTCATGCCATGCCAGTCTACTACGAGGTTCGAGAGGCAGTCGAGATTTGACGCCTCTTGCAGGGGCTACGGGCACTCCGCTACCGGCCTCGCGTGACGAAGTAGAGCCGGCTGCCCATCTCCGGCTGGGCGTGGTCGTCCGGACGCGCGGCCAGCATCTGTCCGCCCGCCGCGGCCACGATCGATCGCACCTCCGCCTCGGCCACCGCGTTCATCCGGATGGGGTGGAGGCCCCACCGCTCGTAGAGGAGGCGCTCGCCGAGACCGGCCGCGCGCAGCACCCCGTACAGCCGCCGCCGCAGCTGGACGCGGCGGCGGAGGGGCAGCCGGCTCGGCAGCTGAAAGCACAGCAGGCCGCCGGCGCGGAGGGTGCGCACGAGGTCCCGCACCATGTCGCGGATGGCGGCGCGCGTCGGCTGGTGCTGCAGGACGAGCACGGAGTAGATCAGGTCGAAGCAGCCGTCGGGAAAGGCCAGGACGCCCTCGGTCGCCAGGAAGGTGCAGTTCGGCACGTCCCGGTGCAGCTCGCGGGCCTGCTCGACCATGCGGGGCGAGATGTCCACGCCCGTCACCTGGCCGAAGTGACGGGCCAGCGCGCGGGTGAGGCGGCCCAGCCCACAGCCGAAGTCGAGCGCGACGGCGCGCGCCTTCGGCAGGCCGAGCTCGCCGGCCGCGGCCATCAGCCGCTCGATCTCGGCCTCGCCCGAGCGCAGGAATTCGCCGCGGTCCCAGCCGCCGAAGCGCTTGCCCGGCTCGGTGAGCACCGACCAGTAGGGATCGAGCGAGGCCAGGTCGTCCCAGTCCTGACGGTGGCGGCCGAGGCCCGTCATGCCCGCGCTCACCCGGCGACGGCTCGCGCCACCGCCTGCTGCACGGCGCGCGCCGTCGCGTCCCACGAGAACTGGCCGGCGCGCTCGAGGCCACGCACGCGCAGGTCCTTGCACAGGCCATCCTCGGTGAGGACGCGCGCGAGCCCGGCCGCGATGGACCCGGGATCGAGCGGGTCGACGAGCACGGCGGCCTCGCCCACCACCTCGGGAATCGACGACACGCGCGACGCCACCACTGGCGTACCGCACGCCATCGCCTCCAGCGCGGTGAGCCCGAAGCCCTCGTGCAGCGACGGCAGCACCAGGGCCCGCGCGTTCCGGTAGAGCGCGAGCAGCTCGCCCTCGGCGGCGTAGGGTTGCCAATCCACCTGCCCCTCGATGCCGAGCGCGGCGATCATGCCCTGCAGCTCGCGCACGTGGCGCGGCCGCCCCCAGCCGCGCAACACCAGCCGCACCGGCAGCCGGCGCGCGGCCTGCGCGAAGGCCTCCACGAGACGCGGCAGGTTCTTGTGCGGCATCACGTTGCCGACGTAGAGCAGGTACGGCTCCCCGTCGGGCTCCGCGCCCGGGCCCGTCGAGACCGACGGCCGGAACCGCTCTGCGTCGTACCCGGACATCACCACGTGGACCTTCTCGCTGGGCAGATCGTAGAAGTGGAGGAGATCGCGCCGCGTGCTCTCGGAGATGACGATCACCGCGCGCGAGGCGCGGAGCACCGCCGGCACGTAGTGGCGGAAATAGTACTGCTGCCGGGGATATTCCGCGGGATAGAGCAACGGCAGCAGGTCATGCACCGTGGTCACCTGCGGGACCCGCGAGGCGAGCAAGCCCTCGGGCATCAGGTTCAGCAGCACGCGGGGGTTCGCCCGCCGCACGCGCGCGCGCAGACCGGTCTGCACCCACACCAGGCGGCTCAGGTGACCGAGGGCGCCGCGCTCGGGGCGCATCGCAGCCGACACGCGCTCCACGCGCGTGCCGGGGGTCGTGATCAGATCGGGCCGCGAGGTGAAGACGTGGAGGCGCTCGCCGAGCGCAGCCAGGCCCGAGATCAGATGCAGCGCGTAGAAGCCCAGGCCGGTCGGCCGCTGGCCGACGATGGCGGCGTTGATCGCGATCGTGCCGTCGATGGCCACGGCGTGATTATAATCGCGGGATGAACGGGCACGAGATTTCTGTCTCCCTCGCGAGCGAATCCGCGGCGAACGGCTCCATCGCGAGCCGGTCAGAGCGGGCGCGGCCCTGGCTCCTCCTGGCTGGGCTGCTGATCGGCCTGACCGTCGTCATCACGATCTGGCTGTCCATCGACCGGCGGCCCGCCGAGTGGGATCACGCCAACCACCTCAAGCGCGCGGTCGACTGCTACCGCACGCTGTCCGAGCCCGGCCACGACCGGCTGAAGGAGATCCTCGAGACGTCGTCGTTCTACCCGCCCATCGCGCCGTGCGCGGCCGGCATGCTCTACTTCGTCTTTCCGATCGTGCCCCTCACCGCCCAGTCGGTGATGCTGGCCTTCCTGGCGCTGGGCCTGGCCGCCACGTTCGCGCTCGGCCGCCGGCTGCTCGACGAGCCGGCCGGACTGCTCGCCGCGTTCTTCGTCGGCACCGCGCCCTTCGTGGTGTTCTCGCTGACCAACTTCCAGCTGGACCTGCCGCTGATGGCAGTGGTGGCGCTGGCGCTCTACGCGCTGGTCCGCACCGAGACGTTCTCGCACCTCGGCTGGTCGATCGGCTGCGGGCTCACCCTGGCGCTGGGCATGCTGACCAAGCCGCCCTTCGGGGTGTATCTCTTGCCTCCGCTGCTGTGGGCGATCTGGCGGGTCGGGTCGGCGCCGGATCGCCGCCGGCGGCTGGGGCGGTTGCTCCTGGCGCTCCTGATCGGCGGAGCCGTCGCCTTGCCCTGGTACGGGCCGCGGCTGCTGGGGCTGCCCATGCAGATCTCGGAGCGCTCGTTCAAGCAGGCGGCCGAGGAGGGGAAGGCCGAGGCCCTGACCACCGAGGGGCTGCTCTTCTATCCGCGCACGTTCCAGCCGCAGGTCGGCATGCTGGTCGGCCCGCTGTTCCTCTGGGGGCTCGTGGCGCTGCGCCGGGAGCGGGCGCGCGTCTTCCTGTGGCTCGCCGCGCTCGGCCCGCTCGTCATCTTCTCGCTGATCCAGAACAAGAACCTGCGCTACACGCTGCCGATCCTGCCCGCGATCGCCCTGGTGGCTGCCGCGGGCGTGCGCGCGCTACCGCCGGTCGGCCGACGGGTCGCCACCGGCGTCTGCCTGATCGCGGGCGTCCTGCAGGTCTCGATGACCGCGTTCACGGTGCCGATGCCGCCGCGCGTGCCGGGTCTCCTGCTGCCCCTGGCCCTGCCCTGGCCGCCGGACGCGGCGGACTGGCAGCACGGCAAGATCCTCGCCGATCTGGCGCGCGTGAGCGCCGGACGTGAGGCCACGGTGGCGGTGGTGCCGAACGACAACTTCTTCTCGGTCTCGAACTTCCGTTACGAGGCGGCGGTGCAGCAGCTGCCATTCAAGATGACCCGGCCGTGGGCCGACGGCCCGCTCGACGTCGACTTCGCAATCTTGAAGACCGGCTCGCAGGGCCCGAGCTTCTCGATCGCGAAGTCCGAGGCCATCAACCGGGCGTTCGCGCAGGACCGCTACCTCGCGGAGATCTTCCCGGTGGTCTCCGAGTACGCGCTGCCGGACGGCAGCCGCGGCATCCTCCGTGCCCGCCGCATCCCGCCGCTCACGGGCATGGCGCCGGCGGAGCTGGCCCGACGCCTCGAGGCCTCGCCGGCGCAGCTCCTGGCCGGCAACGTGCGGGATCCGGTCGGGCTGCGGCTACAGACGCATTACCGGCCGGACGCGATCCTGCGCGGACAGGTCGACCGGATGGTCATCGAAGCCGATTCGGCGGTGGTCGGCGAGCTGAAGCGGAGAGACCGCGCGCCACTGCGCATCCGCGACACGCGCCTGGAAGTCGACGGCCTGCTCATGAACCCGCGCCGCCTCGCGGAGACGAACCGGTTGGAAATCCTCGACGTGAAGGCGCTCCGGGTTCAGCACCTGGTCGTCACCGAGGACGACCTCCGTGAATTCCTGCGCGGCCAGCGGCCCGCCGGGGTCAGCGTGCGGCTGGGCGACGGCGCGGCCGACGTGCAGGTCGACCGCATCGGCCCCGAGCTGTTCGCGCGGGTGCGCCTCGAGTCGGGAAGCGGCGAGAGCCCGTTCACCCTGCTGGCCGACCGGGTCAGGATCGGGAAGCTGCCGGTTCCGGACGCGCTGATCGACTGGATCGTGCGCCAGTTCGATCCGACCCTGGCGCTGCGGAAGCTACCGATCGAGGTGACCCTGAGCCCGATCCGCATCGAGCCCGGCCGCATCGTGATCGGCGAGCGGTAGAGAGTACGACCGGTCGCGCGAACGGCCGCCGGACCGCCGAAAGCTACGCGGCGAGCTTGACCTTGTCGCCGACCAGACGGGCGAGGCGGAGCAGCATGAGCACGCGAATCACGACCCACGAGGGATCGAACTCGAAGCGGCCCATGCTGAACTTGGGGCTGGAGGGATACGCGTGGTGGTTGTTGTGCAGGCTCTCGCCGCCGGTGAGCCACGCGAGCACGCGCAGGTTCGTGGCCGAGTTGTTGCCGAAGTTCTTGCGGCCCCACCAGTGGCCGAGGCCGTTGATGGACGGAGCCAGCACGAAGACGTAGAGCACGAAGTGGGTCGCCGCGAGCAGCAGGCCCCACGCGGGGCCCAGCACCAGCATGGCGGCGGCGATGCCGATGACGCCGCCGAGCGTGCCCTTGTTGAAGAGCACCCGGTCCCAGATGTCGTCGCGGATGTCCTTCGCCCAGCGGGCCAGGGTCTCCGGGTTGCGGGCCTCGCGGACGTAGTAGTAGACGTTCCAGAGCTGGATCTTCCAGAAGCCGTGGACCAGCGGGCTGTGCGGGTCCTTCTCGGTATCGGTGAAGGCGTGGTGCTTGCGATGCACGGCCACCCATTCGCGACGGTTCTGGCCGGTGGTGAACCAGAGGACGAAGCGGAAGACCCAGTCCGCGAGCGGATGCAGCTTGAGCGCGCGGTGCGCGAGGCCGCGGTGCAGGTACACGGAGGTCGCGATGACGGCCGCCTGCGTCACCAGGAGCGTCGCAAACAGATAGAGAAGCGGTCGAATCACCGATGGTTCTCCTTGGTTGTTAGTACGTGAGCACTCGGGGAACGTCGGGCGCTTCCGCCAGCGTCCGGCACTGAGCAAAGGCTAACACACTCTCGAAATCTTAGGCTAGGCAAACATGGCCTACGCGACGGTCTTGGGGTCGAGCAGGTCGCGCAGGCCGTCGCCCAGCAGGTTCAGGCCCAGCACGGTCAGGGCGATGGCGCCGCCCGGGAAGATGGCGTACCAGGGATTCATGCCGAGGAAGGCCTGCGCCTCCTTCAGCATGAGGCCCCACGAGGGGTTGGGCGGCTGCGTCCCGAGCCCGAGATACGACAGCCCGGCCTCGGCCAGGATCGCCACCGGGAAGCTGATCGTGGCCTGGACGATCAAAGGCGGCAGCGTGTTGGGCAGGATGTGCCGGCCGATGAGCGCGCCATCTCCGGCCCCGAGGGCCCGGGCCGCCACCACGAAGTCGCGGTCGCGGAACTCGAGGAAGCTGGCCCGCGTGAGACGGGCGAAGACCGGGAGAAAGGCGATGCCGATGGCCACCATCGAGATGGTCAGGGTGGGCTTGAACACCGCGGCCAGGAGCAGGGCCGAGAGGATCGCCGGGAAGCCCTGCACGGCGTCCACCAGGCGCATGAAGCCCTCGTCGAGCCAGCCGCCGAAGTAGCCGGACAGGATGCCGAAGAGCACGCCGACCGCCATGCCGATGCCGACCGCGATGACCCCGACCAGGATCGAGGTGATGGCCCCTTGCATGACCCGCGACAGCAGGTCGCGTCCGAACTGATCGGTCCCGAGCGGGTGCGCCGGCGTCGGGCCCTGCAGCCGCCCCGCGATGGACATCTCGAGCGGGTCGCGTGGCGTGTAGAAGAGGCTCACCGCCGCGGTCACCACCAGCCCGAGGGTGATGGCGAGGCCGATCACGAACGTCACGTGGCGGAAGGCGCGGGAGCGGCGGCGCGGGCGGAGGGCCTGGCCCGTCCCCTCACCCTGCCCTCTCCCCGAGGGGGAGAGGGAGACCATGGGGTCAGCCATAGCGGATGCGCGGGTCGAGGATGCCGTAGAGAATGTCCACCGCCGCGTTGACCGTGACGATCATGGAGGCCACGAAGAGCACCACGCCCTGCACCACCGGCAGGTCGCGCGCGCTGATCGCGGCCAGGGTGAGGCGGCCCAGGCCCGGCAGATAGAACACCGACTCCAGGATGATGCTGCCGGCCAGCAGCTGGCCGAGCTGGACGCCGGCCACCGTGACGATCGGGATCAGCGCGTTGCGCAGCGCGTGGCGGAAGAGCACGCCCCGCTCCGCCACGCCCTTGGCGCGCGCGGTCTTCACGTATTCCTCGCGCAGCACCTCGAGCAGCGCGGAGCGGGTGGTCCGGGCCAGCACCGCGAACTGGAACAGGCCGAGGGCCACCGCGGGCAGCAGCAGCGAGCGCACCCCTCGCCAGAACCCCTGCCCCCAGCCGTCGAAGCCGCCGGCCTGCACCCAGCCGAGCTGCACCGAGAACAAGAGAATCAGCAGCAGGCCCGCCCAGAAGCCGGGCACCGCCACCCCCAGCTGGGACAGGACCATCGTGAGGTAGTCGCCCCAGCGCCGGTGGTGGGTGGCCGCGTACACGCCCAGCGGGATCGCGGCCGCGATCATCAGGGCCGCGGCCAGCAGGGTCAGCGGCAGGGTCACGGTGAGGCGCGAGAGGATCAGCGTGGCCACCGGCAGGTCGTACTGGATCGAGCGGCCGAGGTCGCCGGACAGGGCGCGGGTCACCCAGTGGGCGTACTGCACGGTGATGGGCTGGTCGAGGCCCAGCTCTCGCCGCACGCGTGCCACCGAGTCCGCGTTGGCCTCGAGGCCGAGGATGATGAGGGCGGGGTCGCCGGGGAGCACCCGCACGACCACGAACACCAGGAGCGAGACGAAAAGGAGGGTGGCGGCCAGCGCCGCCACCCTCCGGAGGACGTAGCGATGCAACCGCTTACTTCTGCCAGGCCACCTCGGACAGGTCGAGCACCGGCAGCGGCAGGTCCTTCCAGATGCCGGTCACGCCCTTCTTGGTGACCACGAGCCGCGGGTGCATGTAGAGCCAGACCGCCGGCGCCTCGTCGGCGAGCATGTCCTGCATCTTCACGTAGAGCTCGCGGCGCGTCTTGTCGTCGGGCGCCGACTCCGAGGCGCGGAAGAGCTTCTGGAACTCGGGGCTGTCCCAGCGGAAGTAGTACTTCGGGTTCGCGAAGTTGCCGATGTCGAAGGCCTCGGCGTGGCCGATGATCGACATGTCGTAGTCGGGGTTCGTGCACGGGGCCAGGCAGAACACCTGCGACAGCCACTGGCCCCACTCGATCTGCTGGATGCTGGCGCGAATGCCCACCTTGGCGAGCTGGCTGCTGACCACCTCGGCGGAGCGCACCGTGTAGTAGTACTGCGGCGCGACCTTGAAGACGGCCTCGAAGCCGTTGGGGTAGCCGGCATCCGCGAGGAGCTTCTTGGCCTTGACCGGATCGTAGCCCACCCGCTTGGAGACGTCCACGTAGTAGGGGTTGGTGGGATCCACGTTGGAGCCGAGGACCTTGCCGTACCCGAACATCGCCCCCTTCAGGACCTCTTCCTTGTTGATGGCGTGGGTGATGGCCAGCCGCACCCGCTTGTCCGAGTAAGGCTTCTTGCTGTTGTTCATCGACAGCGTGACGTCGTTGGTGGTGTCGCCCACGATGACCTGGAAGCGCGCGTCCTTCTTCAGCTCGTCGACGCTCTCCGGGCCGATGCCGAAGGCGGAGACGTCGATGTCGCCGGCCTTGAGCGCGGCCAGGGCCGCGTTCGGGTCGGGGATGAAGCGGTACACCACCCGGTCGAGCTTGGGCAGACCCTTCACCCAGTAGTCCTTGTTCTTCGTCAGCACGATGCGGTCGCCCCGCACCCACTCGGCCACCGTGAAGGGGCCCGTGCCCATCGGCTGGCTCTTGAGCGTGTCCACCGCTTCTCTCGGATAGATCACCGAGCCCTGCCGGGCCACCGTGTAGAGGAACGTCGCGTCCACCCGCTTGAGCGCCACCGTCACCGTGTAGTCGTCCTTCACGATGACGTCCTGGATGACGTCGTACTGCACGCGGTAGGGATGCTTGGTCTCCGGGTTCACCGCCCGGTCGAGCGCGAACTTCACGTCGGAGGCCTTCAGCTCGCGTCCGTTGTGGAAGCGCACGCCCTTGCGGAGGAAGAACGTGTAGTTCTTGCTGTCGCTCGTGTACCAGCGCTCGGCCAGCCACGGCACCATCTTGCCGTGACGGTCGATCTTGATCAGGCCCTCCTGCACGTTGTCGAAGACCACCGCCGCGATCGCCGACGACGGGTTGGAGGTCAGATCGAGGCCGGGCGGCTCGGTGGCCACCTGGATCACCAGGCCGTTCGGGGCCTGGGCGAGCGTGACGGCGGGCGCCGCGGCGAACGCGGCGATCAGGACGGCCAGGAGCAAACGCATCATCCGACTTTCCTCCCCGTGAAGAACTCGACGGTGCGCCGCAGGCCCTCGTCGAAGTCGACCACCGGATCGTAGCCGAGGTCGCGCTTGCCCGCGCTCACGTCGGCCAGGGTGTGTGGGACGTCGCCGGCGCGGCCCGGCGAGTGCTTGCGCTTGATCGGCTTGCCGAGCATCCGCTCGAGCTTGGCGATGATCTCGAGCAGGCTCGTGCGGCTGCCGCAGCCCACGTTGTAGGCCCGACCGGAGACCTTCGCCGCGTCGGCCCGCGCCGCGAGCAGGTTGGCCGCGACCACGTTGTCGATGTAGGTGAAGTCGCGCGACTGCGTGCCGTCGCCGTGCACCTGCAGCGGCTGGCCCTGCTGGGCCCACAGGATGAAGCGCGGGATCACCGCCGCGTATTCGCTCTTGGGATCCTGGCGCGGGCCGAACACGTTGAAGTAGCGCAGGCCCACCGTCTCGACGCCCATCAGCCGGTGCCACACCGAGCCGTACAGCTCGCCGGCCACCTTGGTGGCCGCGTAGGGCGAGATGGGGGCGCTGGGCTGATCCTCGCGCTTGGGCAGGTCGGGGCGGTCGCCGTACACCGAGGAAGAGGAGGCGTAGACCACTCGCGGCTTGCGCTTCTGGGCGGCCGCCGCGTGGAGGACGTGCAGGGTGCCGGTCACGTTCGAGGCGTTGGCGCCCAGCGGATCGGCCACCGAGCGCGGCACCGAGCGCATCGCGGCCTGGTGGAACACCGCGGTCACCCCGCGCATGGCCTTCTCGACCGCCTTGAAGCTGGTGAGGTCGCCGCGGACGATCTCGAGCCGGCGATGGCCGCGGGCGAACTCGAGGTTCGCGCGGCTGCCGGTGGAGAAATTGTCGAACACCCGCACCCGCTGCCCCTCGGTGAGGAGCCGCTCGACGATGTGGGAACCGATGAAACCCGCTCCACCGGTCACCAGGAAGAGTGCTGGAGGCGCCATGAACAGCAGCCAATTATGGCGGGCTGGCCCGATCAAAGTCAATGTCGCGGGCCCAGCGCTCGCGCGTCAGCACGTGGTAGGTCGCGCGCACCCCCTTGTACTCGGTGAGCCCGCGGCGCTCGAAGCCCAGCTTGTCGAGCACGCGCTGCGAGGCGTGATTGTCCGGATAGGTCACCGCCACCAGCCGAGGCAGCCCCAGGGCGCCCAGCGCGTGCGCCACGAGGGCGGCCGCCGCCTCGGTGGCGATTCCGTGGCCCCAGGCGGTCCGGGCCAGCCGGTAGGCCAGCTCCACGTCCGGGCCGGTGGGCATGCGGATGAGCGCGGCGAGGCCGTGGAAGGCGCCGTCGCCGCGGCCCTCCACGCGCCAGAAGCCGAGCGGGTCGGACGCGCCCTCCTCGGCCTCGCGGAGGCGGGTCCGCGCCCGCTCCTCGATCTCGGCGGGCGGGCGGACGCCGGCCGGGCTTCCCACGTAGCGCATGACCTCCGGATCGCTGTCGAGGCGGATCAGGTCGAGCAGGTCACTCGCGACGAGCGGGCGCAGACGCAGGCGCGGCGTCTCGAGCGTGGTCATCATGCGCGCCCCAACCTTTAGCACAGCCGCCACGACCGCGGGACACCTTGACTGGCTGCGGCCTCGCGGCTATTGTTCCTGCACCCAGATGTCCGGCGTCCTTCGTGCGCTAGCCGTCACGATCCCTTGCAAGGAGGCATCCATGCGTTGTGTCATCGCCTTCGGGCTCGCCATGCTCGTCGTCCTCGGTGCGGGGCTCGTCCCCCCGGCCGCGGCCCAGACCAAGGACGACACGCTCGTCTACGCGCTGCAGAGCGACGTGCAGAACTGGGATCCCCCCAACTCGGTGCTTCGCGAGAGCATCATTCTCGGCTACAACGTGTTCGACCACCTGGCCGCGCGTGACCTCAAGACCGGCAAGGTCGGTCCGAGCCTCGCGCTGTCGTGGAAGAACCTCGACGACACCACGTGGGAGGTCAAGCTCCGGCCGAACGTGAAGTTCCACGACGGCACCCCCTTCGGAGCCAAGGACGTCAAGGCAACCTTCGAGCGCGTGCTGAATCCGGAGAACAAGCTCACCGCCCGCGGCAACCACGCCAAGATCAAGAGCGTGGAGGTGGTGGACGACCTCACGGTGCGGTTCAAGACGGACGGGCCCTATCCCCTGTTCGTCGAGCGGCTCACCGCGCAGGTCATGCAGTCCGAGAAGGTGATCCGGGAGAAGGGCCACGAGTGGATGCAGGAGAACCCGATCGGCACCGGGCCCTACAAGCTCGTGCGCTGGAACAAGAAGCAGGAGCACTTCCTCCAGCGCAACGACGACTACTGGGGCCCGAAGCCGGCCTTCAAGTACGTCCGTATCCGGATCATCCCCGAGCAGGCCACCCAGATCGCGGAGCTGGTGTCGGGCGGGGTGGACATCATCAAGGCGGTGCCGCCGGACCAGATGGACGTGATCAACAAGTCGGGCCAGGCACGGACCGTGACGTCGCCGATCCTGCGCACCGCGATGATCCAGCTCGACCAGGCCGGCCGGTCGGGTCCGAACCCGATGACGGACAAGCGGGTGCGGCAGGCGGTGAACTACGCCACCGACATGGACGGGATCATCAAGCACGTGCTCAACGGCCTGGCCGACCGCACCGCCACCACCGTGAACCCGATGGCCTTCGGCTACGACCCGAGTATCAAGCCCTACAAGCAGGATCTGGCGCAGGCCAAGAAGCTGCTCGCCGAGGCCGGGTACCCGAACGGGCTCGAGGTGGGGTTCATGCGCGGACAGCCCATCGTGGAGCCGGGGCTGATCCAGACCTCCGACGCCATCGTGGCCGACCTGGCCAAGGCCGGCATCCGTACCAAGGCGCGCATGATCGGGGAGACCGGCCCGTTCACCAACCTCGTCCGGGACAGCAAGCCCGACCCGATGTTCGAGTGGTCGTGGGGCTACTACTCGATCTTCGACGCGGACGCGATCTTCTACGACGTGATGACGTGCGGCCAGCCGTACAGCTACTACTGCAACAAGGCCTTCGATGATCTCGTGTTCCAGGGCCGCTCGACCCTGGACACCAAGAAGCGCGCCGAGATCTACGCCAAGGCCCAGCGGATGATCCACGACGACGCGGCCTATCTCTTCAAGTGGGGGCTGCGCGGCGTGTGGGGCGTCAGCAACCGCGTCGACTACGACGCCCCCCGCGACGAGGTCGACCGGATGTGGATCGTGACGCCGCGGAAGAAGTAGAGATCTCGCCCCGTCCCGGGCCCCTCACCCTGCCCTCTCCCCAACGGGGAGAGGGTGCGAGGCGGGGGGCCGGGACGGGCCCGCGCCGTCATGCGACGCTACATCGCCCGCCAGCTCGTGCAGTTCCTGGTGGTGATCCTCGGCATCTCGATTCTCGCCTTCGCGATCCTGCACGTGCTGGGCGACCCGGTGCTCCTCCTGCTGCCGCAGAACGCGGGCAAGGAGGAGTTCGAGCGCTACCGCCATCTCCTCGGGCTCGACCGGCCGCTCTACGTCCAGTACTGGAAGTTCCTGTCGAACGCGGTCGTGGGCAACTTCGGCAAGTCCTGGTACGCCGACACGCCCGCCTTCCGGCTGGTGCTCGAGCGGATGCCCCCGACGATCTATCTGACCTTCGCGGGGCTGGTCGTCGCACTCCTCATCTCACTGCCACTGGGGATCCTCGCGGCGCTCAAGCGACACTCGTGGGTGGACAACCTGTGCACGACGGTCGCGGTGGCGGGCCAGGCCACCCCCCTGTTCTGGCTCGGCATCATGATGATCATCGTGTTCTCGGTGCGGCTCAAGCTGCTGCCCGCCTCGGGCTACGACTCCTGGGAGAACTTCCTCATGCCGTCGTTCTGCCTGGGGGCGACACTGGCGCCGATCACCATGCGCCTGGTTCGCTCCGGGGTGATCGAGGTCATGAACATGGACTTCATCAAGACCGCGCGGGCCAAGGGCGTGGCCGAATCGAGGGTGGTGATCAAGCACGCGTTCCGGAACGCGTGCATCCCGGTCATCACCGTGATCGGGCTGCAGTTCGGCCAGCTCCTGGGCGGCGCCATCATCACCGAGACCGTCTTCGCGTGGCCGGGGGTGGCGACCCTCACGGTGGAGTCGATCCGCAACCAGGACTTCCCGGTGGTCCAGTGCGCGGTGATCCTGCTCGCGCTGGTCATCGTCTCGGTGAACCTCATCGTGGATCTCGCCGTCGCGTTCATCGATCCGCGGATCCGGACCGGCGCGTGACCTCGCTGAGCGAGGGGAAGATCGATCTGGTCACGCTCGGCGATACGGCGCCGGCGGCCGCGCGGGAGCGCGCGAGCCTGCGGCGCCTCGGGCGGGTCCGCTGGGGCCTCGCGGCCGGCTTCGTCCTGCTCCTGATCGTGGCCAGCGCGGTGTTCGCTCCCTGGATCGCCCCCCACGATCCGCTCGCCGTCAACATCCGCCACCGCCTCGGGCCTCCCGCCTGGATGGACGGCGGCGTCCCCGCTCACCCGCTCGGCACGGACCAGGTCGGGCGCGATCTGCTCTCCCGCATGATCTACGGGGGCCGGGTCTCGCTGATGGTGGGAATCTGCTCGGTCCTGATGTCGGCCAGCATCGGGGTGCTGCTGGGGCTGACCGCGGGCTACTTCGGGGGCAGTCTCGACTGGTCGATCATGACGCTGGTCAACGTGATGCTGACCTTCCCGTTCGTGCTGCTCGCCCTTGCCGTCATCGCGGTGCTCGGCCCGAGCCTGGTCAACATGATCTTCGTGCTGGGCGTCGCCGGATGGCCGATCTACGCCCGCGTGGTGCGAGCGGAGGCCATGGCGATCCGTGAGCGCGAGTTCGTGCTGGCCGGCCGCGCGCTCGGCATGAGCCACCTGCGCATCATCTTCCGGCAGATCCTCCCGAACCTCACCTCCGCGATCGTGGTGATCGCGACCCTGCAGGTGGCCCAGGTG